>Ga0070750_10000204_pt1 | contig 31560 bp, 25 predicted proteins | sample VirMetDEL_Nov_24_FD_77013 | JGI IMG/M metagenome (GOLD analysis project Ga0070750, IMG submission 77013) | Aqueous microbial communities from the Delaware River and Bay under freshwater to marine salinity gradient to study organic matter... | ecosystem: Environmental > Aquatic > Marine >...
CGTTTCCGTTTCCGTTTCCGTTTCCGTTTCTGAGAGGCCGAGCTGTTTTCGGGTCTCGGCTTCCATGGCCTCGACGTCGATCTCATGGGTTTTCACATCCCCCACTAACACGCTTTCGTCGGTGTCGGGGGTGTGATTATTCAAGATGTTGATGTCCACGCGAAGGGCCCCTCCGCCTCCGCCTCCGCCGTTTTTGTTGTCCAGCCCCAAGTTGCGCCGGATGATCCCATCCAGCTTTTCCAACTCCCCGATAGTCGACGGGGGGCGGAGGTTGCCCAGCCCCCTTTTTAAAAGCTGTATCCCTTTGGTGGCCACGTAGGATTGGTATTGGTCGGCGGGGGTGAGTGCTTCCTGCGCCTGCTGGATGATGTGCTGGTTTTCTGTCGCGATGGCTTCGGCCCGAGCAACCACTCCGATCTCCCCCGCTTCCTTGGTGAGGCCGTCGGCAATCGCTTTGCCAAGAGGGTCTGGGATAGGGGTGCCCACTTTTGGGTTTGGGTCGTGGCCCCCTCCGACGCGTTTCGGTGGGACGCCTAATTTCTTGAACCATTTCCTCAAAGTAGAGGAGTGGATTCCGAGTTCGCGGGCGATGGAGGCATGTTTCCACCCCTCGTTGTTCAACTCAAGGGCACGCTCTTGGAGCTTCAGCTTGGCTTTTTGGGCGGGAGTCTTACGGCTGGACACGGTATCTGGGTAGGCTAAAGTGGATGATATGTCGACAGGACAAGGTAAAAGAGAACCGCGTTTTGATCCAGTGTCAAAACAAATGGTGGTTGGGTCCATCACTATGCCGCAGACTTCTCTGCTGACTGCTTTACTGATGGGGTTCCGTTACCACACCAGATGGCAGGACAAGGAATTTTATTTTTGGCGCATCGCCGACGAGCTTTGGAACACGCGTCCGGATCTGAACAAGCCCATGTTTGAGCGCAACCCGTGGTCTGAGTATCTGGTGCGGGAAGCGATCAAGAATAAATACCTCGCCATCGGTGGGGCGGCGAACTCAGCCAAGTCGCACACCATGGCAGGCTACGCGATCATCAAATGGATGTGCGACCCAGCGAACACGCTGGTGATGATCACCTCCACCACTTTGACAGAAGCGCGCAAACGGATCTGGGGGTCGGTGATTAAGTTGATGTCTGTTATCGAAGATATCGCCCCCTGCAAAATCAGGGACTCCATCGGGTCGATCGCCTACGTCAACAACAATGGGACTTTGTTTGACAGCGCGGGCTTGTCTCTGATCGCCGGAGAAAAATCTCGAACACGTGAGGCTGTGGGTAAATTCATCGGTATCAAGGCTCCGACGGTTATCGTAATCGGGGACGAGCTTTCCGAATTGTCACCGGCGATCATCGAGGCTTGTATGTCCAACCTCTCGAAAAACGATCGCCTTGAAGTGAAGGCCATGTCCAACCCCAACTCCCGCTTCGACGCTTTCGGGGACTGGGCTACCCCGAAGGACGGGTGGGACTCAGTGAACGTGCTGGGGGACTACGAGTGGAAAACATCCCGCGGCGGAAAATACATCCGCCTGAATGGAGAGAAGTCTCCTAACATCTTGGCCGGTAAGGTGCTTTACAGTTACCTCCCCAAAGCAGAGCAACTGGAAGAGGATAGAGCGGTGATGGGGCCGGAGTCCCGAGGCTACATGCGAATGGTCAAAGCCGTGTTCTTCGACTCCGACGATGACGAAGTCATCTACACCCCGCAGGAGATCGTGAATGGTGGAGGCACGGCCAAGGCGGTGTGGTCGGGGCGGCCCGAACTCGTGGCTGGGCTGGACCCCGGATTTACGAATGGTGGAGACCGGACGGTTTTACATGTGGGCCATGTGGGCTACGAGACGTCTGGGTCTTTCACCTTTGAGTTGGGGAGGCACTTCCTACTCTTCGACGACGCCTCCGATAAGTCGACGCCCCGAACCTACCAGATCGTTCAGCAGGTTAAGAAACTGTGTGACAAACTTGGAATCGCTCCCGCCAATCTTGCCGTCGACTCCACTGGAGCGGGAGCCCCGTTCTGTGATGTGCTGGCGGGAGAGTGGTCCAACAAATTTCTCCGCGTCTCCTTTGGGGGAAAACCAACCGACAAGAGGGTGTCTGAGATGCACCAGAAATGTGGGGACGAACTGTTCACGAACCGTGCTTCCGAACTTTGGTATGTGGGTAAGGAGTTGTTGCGCACGAAACAGCTTAAAGGAATCAGCACCGAGTTCGCTGGTGAGATCGTTGGCCGCGGATACGAGATGCGGAAGCACGGTTCCCTGAAAGTTCAGATCGAGAGCAAGGAGGAATACAAAAAGAGGCTGGGCAAGAGCCCCGACATTGCGGATGCCGGATTCCTCGCACTGGATGCAGCGCGCACTCGTTTCGGGTTGACGTCGATGGCCCCGCCAGAAACCGACGACGACGGAATCCCGAAGATGCGCAGACCGCGCCGGTCGATCAAGCAACTGTCGGACGCGCTACAGTCGGATTTTGATGGCGTTTTCGATGTCGCGTAACCTCGTGGTTTTTCTAGGAAACAAATCTGGTTAGGGGGGTAAAAAGCTCTCCAAACTACTACTAGGTAATACAATATGTCTATTACCTAGTGCATGAAATAGAGACTTTATACCCCCTCTATCAGATTTGTTTACTAGATTATTTTCCTCTGTTAATTTTCTCCTTCTCTGTTACCTTTTTTACACCCCACCGACTTACCATGGCTGTTGCAGAAGAACCCACTTCCCAGTATCTACGCGACCTTCGGAAACGCCTTGAGCGTTTGCCCAACATGTCTCCCGATGTTTTGGACGCCCTCGACGAAGCGGTGGCCCCCGTCCGCGAAAGCGCAAGCTGGGACCAGATCCGATCCCAGTTGGGTAGCCCCGAGACCGCGGCCCCTCAAAGCATTGAGGTCGCCGAAGACAAAGGAGTGGACGGCATGGCCGAAGCGGAAACCGCCGTTACCAGAAGTATGCCCGACGCCTACAGCGAAGTGATCAAAGGGATGGCCGAAAAAGGAAGGGCCTACTCGCAGGCGCAGTCGGGGGAGGTCGCCGACGCTAACGAGATTAAGACCCATGCAGATAAGGTTTATGCGGACTCCCAAACGAACCGGCGGAACAACGAATTACGGAATGGTGACTCTGCTCTTTCAGAATCTGACCGCCTTGCCGAGCGCATCAGACTCGGGGCCGAGATGGAGTCTACTCTTGGGGATCGGTTCATGGACCCCAAAAAATACGAAAAGCACCTGAGCAAATTCTCCGAGCGCGCCGCCTCCCTCGGGGTGGCCCCCGAGAAGTTTGACCGTTTTCTGGGCACCAAGGATTTGGGCCCTCCCTCTGCTCGTGAGTCCATGGAGGAGGCACACAAAAAAGAGAAGGCGGGGTTTGGGGGTCTCGCCGAGTGGGACAAACTTCAAGCCCGTCGGTCTGCTGACACTCCTTTAGGGAGTGACCGTGGAGCGAAGCCCATTGCCAGTTTTGAAAACCGTGCCCGCCGCATGTCCCTGTCTGAAAAGAAACGGGGGAACATGGGGCTGTCCCAACATCTCGCAGGCATTGCTTCCAAGTATGACACAGAGGAAGCGTTCCTAGCCGACCTCAAGAAAGAGGGCAATCCTGTGCTTGACTACGAGATCGACAACCTTGCGGATCACCGGAACAGAATGCGCGAAGAAAAGGCCAACGAAGACGTAGGTGGGCGCAAAAAGCGGAAGCGGGATCGCGACTCGGGCGACGTAGAGATTGAAGAAGACGAGGTTGAAGGGGTCGCGCCTCCGAAGAAAAAGTTTTTTGAAACTGAGGACTAATCCTGTTGTTCCATGGCCAGCTACTCAGACCTAGCTTTTGACCCTTCGCGGGACATCACCGGACTCCGTGGAGATTTTTTCCCCGAAGCCCGCGGCCCTCAACCTATGAACTTGTCCGGCTTAACTGACCGACAAGCCGACTACATTGCGGGCCGGTATGAGGCCGAGATCGCTCCTCTCTATGAGATGGAAGCAAAGCGGGAAGCCCAGCGACTCCAGAACAAATCCCGTCGTTTGGGTTTGAAGACGCAGCAAATGGCGTTTCAGGCAGCCAAAGAGGAGGCACGCAGCAACAGGGAAATGTTGACACGGTTGCCCGCGCTAATGCAGGAAGTCGGCGGGGCGGTGGAGATGGCCAAAACCGATCCGGAAACGGCGGCCTCGCGGATACTCGAAATCCAGATGCGCAATGCCGACGTTTACTCACGTAACCCCGCGTTCCAGACTACGGTCACCGCGGCGGGCCGACGCGTCAATGATCTGGCGAATAAGCACCAAGCTGAAGTGAGTTACAACCGTGACCAAGCGGCCCGTATGCTGGCCCTCGACCACCCCGAAGCCGTTGAGCAGGGGATGGCCCTTCTGGAGCGGGACGGTTTGGTGGATGACAAAGATGCGGATGTAATCAAGCAGGCTAATCTGCTTAACCAGATCAAGAAAGAAGAAAACCAGATCAAGAAAGAAGAAAAGTTTAAGACAACGGAAGCCACTAAGGCTTCCGATTACCGGACGTTTCAGCTTGAGACTTTTGAAAAGGAGTATGACCTCCTCAAAGGCATCAAAGCCGTCACCCCGAAAGACGGCGACGAGGTTTATTCACTGGGGGCTAATGGGGAAGTAATCGCACGGGAGGGAGAAGCGGACACGACGCCAACCGTTGGCCCAGATGACCGCGCCATTTTGGACGGCCTCGCGATCAAATACAAGATCAGGAACCCTGACCCAGATCCTTTCCGACTCCGCTTTCAACTTATCCACGAGGTTAACCGGATGAAGGGATTGTTGCATAACGGTGGAAAAACAGGTAGTATCAGTTCAGCCATGCGAAAACCGCCGGAGCCATGACGGTCTCCGTCCGTTCTAGCAGGCTTTATCCCTACCTGAATGGACGACCAGTTTTCTTTTGGAACGATCAGCGGAGCCGACGACGGACTCACAAATGCTGATCCATATTTCAACGCTGACGCGGCGGACGCCCAAGCAGAAGCGACCCCGCAGGCACCCAAAGTGCTGTCGATGGCTGAGTGGGACGCCGCCCGCAAAGTCGCCGAGGGGGATGACGAGGACGAGAGCGATGTGGCTACGGTTTCCCGCTACGCGAATTACGTTCGGGAAAAACACCTTGAGTCGGGGTCATACGACATGGGAGTGGAGCGCGAGATTCGAGAGGGCACCGCGGGTCTGCTCTTCGACCGAGGCGTGATCGAAGCAGAAGACCCCAGCCTCGCGCACAAAACGGGGGTCTATGATCCTTCCCCCAGTGATTTTGAAACGCGCCTCCGCATCCTTCGCGAAGGCACACTTGCTTCCCGTATCACTCCGAGAGGAGATCGAGCGGACAACACTGACTTCTCCATCTTGTCGAATTTCGACGCGGCTCGAAAGATCGTGCAGCGGGAAGGACTGGAGGGGGCCTCGTCCGAGGACAATGATTTCCTGACCAAATACGAAACGCTCAGTAGGGAAGCCGAAAAACTGGCCGCCAATGACGAGGCTCTTAACCGAGCCAAACGTCAGCTACTTACCCGAGGAGAGGTCGATTTTATCGAGGTCGTCCGCACAGACGAAGAGGGCAATAAGACCAAAGAGATCGAGGTTGCGTCCGGCGTGGAAAAAAAGGACATCCAGAAAGAAATCTTCAAGGCAGTGAAGGCGGGCACGCTTCCGGCGGAACGCGCTTACGAAGCTCAGAAGCTTACCGAGATCTTTGAAGGCACCGACCGCCCGATCTATCAGGTGGCCAAAGGGACGGAGGTTGCCAGCAATGTGCAGACGATGCTGACCGATCAGTCTGCCTCGCTCTACACCAAGAACCAAGAGGACTTGATGCGCGGTCTGTCCGACCACATGGCGGCGTTGGATGTCGGAGCTGATTCCGACTTCGACATCGACACTCTGGCCGCAGGGTTGGCGATGGACCTTGAAAAATCAGGGCTCCTTGAAGACGGAGAGGGCTACGACCCCGAGGATGTCAAACTGGCCTTGGAGAAAATCGGGGCGCAAAGAGCGTTGGCCGAGAACAAATTCGAGTTCTACGACCAAGAGGGGGAGGTCGGCAACAACATCCGGACACATGCGGACGGGTCGGTTTATGCCCACCCCTCGTTGCTCGTCAATAGCCGGATGTTTGATCAGGCGATTACCGACCGCGGCGACTCTCTGACTGAGGCACAGAAAAAAGTCTTGGAGGCCCAACGCCAACATGCCTTATCGGACAAGTTCGATGACTACAACGACATGTTGCAGCGGGCCCCTGACGGGATGGGTGAAAAATGGACGCAATACCGCAACCAGCAGATGGCTGCGGGTTGGGCCAACGCGGATATTTTGGAAGGGTTCCTCGCCGACGAGGACAACTTCTCCGAGATGAAGACGCGGCTGGGCGGCGTGGCGACTTCAGTCACCAGTGGGTTCGGGGAGCTGTTTGCTTTCATTCCTGCTTTGGCAGGAGCCGACTGGGCTACGGAGTATTTGGCCGACACGGCCCAGAAGCGCGCAGACCGGCGCGAGGTGGCCCGAGTCTTTGGCGTTGAATTTGGTATTGGTCAGGACATCGCGGAGGCTATTGCGCCGATGGCCATCGACCTCACAGCAACGGCCTTGTTGGCCCCCGTTACAGGAGGTGGATCGGCAGCCGCCTTTGCGATGAAACAAGGGTCTCGGATGACCGCCAAGGGTGTCGTTAAGTCGGTGGTGGGTCGGACGCTTATGAAATCGGCGGGCGAGACCGCGGAGCAAGCGGCGGCGCGCAACCTGTTGGTGGGGAACATCCGCAAATCGGTTGACCCCTCCGATGCTGTGAAGATCATCGACGACTACACGAAGCTGATGTCGTCCAGCAATACTGCTTTGCCCGCTATCTTCCTGTCGGCGGGTAACCGGTCAGGCGGCGCGACTTACGGCTCCGTCTACAACACTCTCCGGAACGACCCTGACAACAACCTCACTCCGGAGGAGATGCACCAGACTGCATTGGGGGCGGGTCTTGCTTCCGCCGCGATTACCGGCACCATCACTCTTGGGTTTTCGGCCTTGGGCCGCGGAGGTGTGGAGGATCTGGTTTTGGCTGGGGCTACCCGAAAACAAGCCAAGGCCGCGCTGGCCCGACTGGCGGGGGTGGATGATATTTCAGACGAGACGTTCACGGGGATTGTGAAAGATCAGCTCAAGGCGGCTCTGAAGCGGACCGGTCTCGACACCGGCAAAAAAACCCTTCCCGCTTTTGTGAAGTCGAGTGTCGACGAGGCGATTGAAGAAGGCACCGACCAGTTCGTTAACTCGTGGGTAGAAGAGTCGTTTACGGGGGACGAGCGGATGTCGATGGCTGACCGTCTTTCCCAGACACTCCACGCGGCCATCGTCGGCGGTGTGCTTGGCGGGGGTATGACGGCCACCATGTCTGGAGTCAACCGCCTTCGGTTCGACCAGAAAAAGATCGAGGCCATGCAACTTCGTCAGATCGAAGACGATTTCATTGAATCTGTGACGGGTGATCTGGTTAAGACCGGATCTCCGGCAACCGCGGATGTGATGCGGTCTATTTTCTCCGCAGGCAACCGTGGCCGGATTCGGGTGGCCGACGGGTATGGAGACGAAAACAACACCATCTCCCGCAGTGAGTTGGTCGACGTCATCATGGCAGAAGCGACCCCCGAAGAGAAGGCGGCGGTTACTGAAATATTAGATCAGCAGGAGCCTGCTTCGGCTTCGCCGGAGGCGGTTGCCACACCCGAAGACCAGCGTGGTAACTGGTTTACCCCTGAGGAAGTTATCGCGGCGGCGGAGTCTATCGACGAGGCCACCATCGGTGGGCGCACCCCCGAGGTGGGGCCTCAGGAACGCAGCTCATTGGCTGACCGAGTGCGTGCTGGGTTCCGCACGCGGGGCGTTGGACTGGTCACTCCCGAGGGAGCCGCCGATCTGTTGCCCGCCCGCGACGGATCTCAAATTACGTCTTCTTCGGTCACGCTGGAAGAGGAGAAAGCCGCCATTGTGGAGGCACTCAATAAAAACACGAGCCCGCAGGCCGTGGCGCAAGCGGCTCTGGGTGACGAGTCTTCGGTTATCGACATGTTCGATGAGGACGGTAACGCTTCTTTCACGCTACCAGACATCGACGATACCGAGACCGAAGTTATCAACGGGAGCTTGGTGGAGGGAGAACTGTTCGACGACACTTACGAGACCAAGGCAGATACCGACCTAAATGCCGAGGCGCGTGCCGCTATTGCCGAAATGGAGGCGAGAGTTGAAGCGGTAAAAGCTCAAGCTGACGCGGATGACGCAGCGGTGAAAGCTCAAGCTGACGCGGCTGACGCCCTTCGCCACCGTAACTTTTTGGAGATGCAGTCGCTCTACCGGAGAGAAGCGCGCACGGGTCCGAGCAAGGTTTACCCGCCTAAGCCCTACCAGACTAGCAAAACCAAAATGGGAGATGGTGTGGTAGACCCGCCGAATCGCAGCGGGTGGAGACCGGCAACGCACACACTGGAAGAGAACGCACGGCCTACTGTCCTTGACCCAATTATTTACCGCGTTACGGGAGGTGACGTCCAACGGGTGCTGGACCGCCGCCGCGCTATCGCGGAAGCCCGCGAACGCCAGTCGGCCACCAGTCCCGAGGCTGTCCGCAACTACAACGCGGTTAAAGAGGCAGGGATTGATAACCTTGACGCTGCAATCCGGATGGAAGCCGCCGACCGCGGAGCGGCAGGCATGGACTTCGATCCGGCATGGGCGGCCAAAGCCCGTTCGGTGGCTGTGGCCAACAAGAAGCGGGTCACCAAAGCGGTCCCGTTTCCGGCAGACTCCTCCGTAAAGGTAAAAAAAGAGGCGGGCAAGGAACTCCGCCGAGTTTACGTTGGTAACGAACCAACGAACATCTCGCTTACCAAAACCGCAGGTGGGTGGGAGGTCCGTGTGTCGGGTAAGCCTGCCACGGCTCGCGGGTTTGCGGAGCCTTTCCGCACGCAGAAGGAGGCCCTCGACAAGATCCAGAAATCTTCGCCCGCTTTGGCCGAGAAGGATAACGGGGGTATCTCTAAGCGGGTTACCGTGCTGCCTACCCCCGATGAAATCCGTCGACGCACGGACGATGCCCTTGGTCGTTTTCCGACCCCGAGGGCTACACCAGCGGTGTCAGCGCAAGTCGGGACGTTGCGTGCGAAAGGCGCGGTCAAAAGGTCTCCGTCTCAGATGGCTGAATGGGCGCAAGACCAAGCTCCCCAGACTGGGAAAGGGGTTGACGCCAAAGACACTGCGCTCCGTGCCCGTTTGAATGCTCTGGAAGCGGGCATGGACAAGCTCAAAGCCGCAGCCCAAGACACGCCCGCGGATTCACCGGCCAATCAGAAACTTGCGGAAGCCCAAAAGGAGGCGGGAGAACTTCGGATATACTTTAAGCCCGAAGCTTACGATGACGAAGGCAACATCGTAAGCGTGGCTGATATACCAGACCGCCTTGCCGCGCCAACCTCATCTCCGACCCCCGCACCCGCACCCGTCAAAAAATCACCCGCGCCATCTCCGGCCCCCGCCCAAGAGCTTCCGGATGTGAAGTGGAACGGCACTCAGGTCGTGGTGGGCTGGACCTCCAACATGGAGAAGCTCCCCGTCCGCGCTATCGGCGAATGGGACTCTGAGGCCAATGGCGGGAAAGGAAAGCTGAAGTGGACGTCCTATGAAAAATCCAAAGCAGGCAACTGGGAAGCGACCAAGCTGAACGCAGGCATGGTTCGGCATCAGTTAGTCATGCGCTACAAAAAAGATTTTGTGGCTGCTCTTGAAAAAGAACAGGGAGCTATCCCCTCGGCAGAAGCTTCTGCCCCCTACCAAGCTCCGCCTACGTCGGTGAACCAGCCCGCCGCGATTGTCTACGACAACGTCACTTACGGGGGCAAGGGGCAGAGTGTTAAAGACGGGTTGGCCGAACTGCAACGGACTGTGGCCTCGCTTAGCTCAGAAAGGAAAAGGGCCAATAAGGAACGGGAGGCCGCGGTCAAAGCAGGGGACGACCAAGCAGCCGCCGCAGCCAAGGGGGTGCAGGACGAACTCAACGAGATCCTTTCTTTTCTGGAGCCCGCCTCCAAATCACAGAAGGCGTTCAAAGAAGCCGCTGCCCAGCAGGCTGCCCAGCAGGCCATGGAGCAGCCCAGCCCCGAGCAGCCCACGGGTGCGCCCCCCTCCCCTGAAGGATCGAAGGCCCCCTCCGCAATGGACATCGGGGAAGACGCTCAGCGTGACTCCCCAGATCCGGAGGCGGACCTCCAGTCAGGAGAGCTGGCGGTAGCCGCTTCGGACACGGCCAAAGAAATTGCTCAAGGCAAAGCCAAGAAAAGTAGGCGCAAGGCCAAGCCTGCCAATGTTCCCTACGTGGAGGCAGGCGATGAAGTCCGAGTCTATGACGCCGACGGTAACGCGGTGGCTGATGGGTTGTTTATCGCATACGACGGGGACCGGTCACGGGAAAACGGTCACCAGCCCCTGTATTTTATGACTCAGGCCGGTGTGGATAAAGTCCTCCCCGCCGGATACGTCGCCGTGCCGGTAGTCGCCGGTGAAGTTCTGACGGCTCGAATCAACATCCAGCAGGCCATCGACAACAAAGAGCGGGCCCGAGCAGCCGAGAGGGCACGCCGCCAGAACGCAGCCAAGCGGCGTGCCCGAGATCGGGAAAACAAGCGCAAGGCGAGGCTCAAGTTGCTCGTCACCCCACAAGGCAAGTGGTCCAACGAAGTCATTGAGGAATACCACACTCCGCTTAACGAGCTGGCCAAAAAGCCAGTTTACGGAACTAACACGGCGGAGTCCGTGACTACCACCGCATCGACGCTCCCTAAGTCGCTTACCAAAATTCCAGCTACGCCGCAGGGCACCTTGTCCTACCGCGACAAGCTTCAGCAGTGGGGGTTCAAACGCGGAGCCGACGCTCTGAAGTTCGCGGACCAAGGGGAGCACGACAACGCCAAACAACAGGAGGCCCTAGCCAAGAAAGCGGCCTACGTTGTGACGGAGCTGGACAAACTCTTGATCAAATACGACGCCGCTCTTCCCGAGGGCGAACGCCGCGGCACTGACCCGCTCCAAAAACTGGACAAAGTCGAATACCCATCACGGGTTTACTACATCGACCCATCTATCTTCCCCGTCGATGAGCAGGGGCGTGCCGAGTTCCGCCGCGCCGAGCAGCTTGTGGCCGCCGGATACCCTGTCCGCTTGTCTCAGAACGGGCTTTACAAGTTCCCTGTCCGGACGGGCGACAACGTAACTTATACTCCGATTTCGGACGCCATCGCCGCTGCAATCTCCAAACGCTACCCTGTCCTCCCTGCACCCGAGGGTGCGCGGCTCCTAAAGAAAGGGGCCTACGTGGTCGACGATGTCCCGTTTTTCAACAACGATCCTAAGAGCATAAAGGCCCTGATGGAGATGGGATTCGAGGAGGTTCCCATCCCGAAGGACTTCCCTAAAGCCCTGATCAATAAGTCGCTTGCGGTGGCCCATCGGGCGGGCGGTCGCCGCTACGTCACGGATGTGAGGTCAGTCGACCCAGCCACAGGCGTGGGCCGCCTCTCCGTGGTCAATCGAGGTGCGACCAAGATGTCTCAGGTCGAGCTGAACTATGGCGAGACGGACAAAGCCATTCTGTTCATTAACCTGTTCAGGCACCACGAGCTGGACAAGCAGGTTTTCAAGTCTCCGCGATTTGAGAAAGTCGCAGACCGCATCGACATGCGGGCCCGAGAGATATACGACAAACGTGTCGGCGAGTTAATGAATCCGCCTTCTGCCAAGCAGGTAAAGAAGCTTATGGCCGAGGCCCGCGCCCAAGCGGAAGCCGAGCCGGTCCCGTTTTTCCCGACGCGAAAAGCCGCGGGAAGAAGCAAGGTTACCTACGACGGCAACGCCCGCGCCGACATCACGATGCGGGACGCTCTGACGGACCTGAACCATCTTTACGACGACTTCGCTCGCAGCAACGCCGCCAACGCGGAGAACCTAGTGACGCCGCTGGCCCAGATGTTGAAGCCCTCACACGGACCCCCGTTGAGCGATTACCAAACTTATGGCCCCGACGCTTTGAATGCCGCAGCAGCCGCTTTTCGTGTCGAATACGAGGCGGAACTTCGTTACTACCAGATCCGCCAGATGCTGTCCAACCGACGCATCGGTAAAGACTCACACGGCCAAGCTATTTTGCGGGAGCCCGCTGCCGCCGCGAAGGACGTCATTAAGATGTTCTACGGACAGTCGATTGACAAGAACTCGGAAGCCGCGCAGGAACTGGCTCGCGATTTGTGCGAAGCCTACGGGATAGAGTTCGCGGTGGGCGACGACGGCAAGCCCGTCTACAATCTGCAACAGACGGTGATTGGTTTCCTTAACAAGAAGATCATTCATCGGGATAAGAACATGCTCAAGACTCCGCGCCAGATCGCGGTCCGCATTGCCAACCGATACAAGGAGCAACTGCTCGACACCCGCGGAGCCCACGAGGTGATTCGTATTACCAGCTCTCTGGACGAGCCGACCCGCGAAGGGCTTACCCGCGAAATTGCGGACGAGTCGGCGGACATTGACGACCGCTCTTACGATGGTCTGGACCCCGTCGAGCTTACCGGCACTCTGGCGGACGAGATCAAACAGCAGATGACAACCCTGCCGGATTCCGGATTCTCGGAAGGTGGCTTTGTCTTTTCGGCAGCCGACACCGCGCTGGACCCTGAAGCCAACATCCCCGACGCCTTGCGCAACGTGTTCACACAACCAGAAAACGTGGCCGCCATGGGTTCCGCACTGGTGAACGTGGTCGAGATGTATATTGATCAGGACATCGCCCTTCGGGAGTCGCTGGAGATCCTTTACATGCGCGGGCCTCTGGACGGTAATGACAGCACGTTGGTGGAACAGATGTCCACTACGGACTTGCTTGGGGGATTGTCTCACTGGTTGGCTTCTGCCAGCCATGCCAACAACCCCGATATCGTAGATTTCCATCAGCGACTTACCGAGCGGGGCCGGAACGTCGAGGGGGTGGAAGCTCTCCGATCGTTCATGCAGATGCTGACGGGAGTGGATTGGGAAGCCCGCCGTCTTTACGCCTTCAAAAAAGGGGTGAAAACCAAACCGGCCCGCCTCCCTCACGCGTTCCCTGCGGGCAACCCGCTTCGGACTGATGTGGACCACACGTATGCTGAAAATCAGATCGGAGACAAGGTCAGCCCTGAGCGGGTCAACGAGTTCACTAACGACCTGATCGAGAGGATCGCTAAGGACATCGCTCCCGACACGCCCCTAAATGAGACCATGAAGAGGTATATCCTCAAGTCTCTGTCGAATGAAGTCCGCCGAGTCTTGATGGCGGATTCGTTTATTACCAACGCCCAGCAGGACGCCGCCGAGATGGCCAACACCCAAGAAGCGGAAAAGCTGGGGCTCGTGGACGGGGATATCGGGTCGGTGTTTACCGCTCTGAAGGCGGTGGCCGACCCCAAATCCGGTTACCCGCTGCCTCTTCGGATCGCTGCCGGTATCCTGATTACGGTTCGCCCGCTTATCGGCAACACGGCTTTCCGTATCGTGTCTGACACAGCCAACTACGCGGGGTCAGCCACCACTACGGTCGACGGCCAGCCCATGGTGGTGCTGAACCTCCGAGGATCGAACGAGGAATCCCTCGCGTCGGTGCTGGTCCATGAGTTCTTGCACACGTTCCTATCAACATCGGTCAATGCCGAGGAATCAGGACTCAATCCGCGGCAACGGGCCGCCCTGACCACGCTTCGAGACATCTTTGGCAAAGCAAAAGCCGCCGCGGTGGCCTCTGGGGACATCAAAGATCCCCGATTGGCCGCCGGATTGGAGAACATGGACGAGTTCATCTCTTATATGTTCACCTCTTCGATGTTCCAGAACAAGTTCAAGGAGCTGGGGACTACCGCAGACAGTCGCGGGGTTAAGGTTTCATGGTTCAACAAGGTGATGGACGCACTGATGGAGTTCTTTGGGTTCAGCAAGGCCCAGCGTCAGGATGCTACGTTCCAAGCGTTGGTAGACTTCGCCTACGCATCGGCCAAGCCGACATCCAACTCTGTTCGGCAGGTAATTGAGCAAGCATCGGTGCAAGTGGCTGATGATATGGGCCGTGCCGCTGCCCGCCGTGCTGCTTTTGAACGCCTCCGCCGTAAGTCAGCCACGGAGAAGGTGGTTACACCCGAAGCTGCGGCCAAGGTTCCCCGTGAGGAGTCGGTCGTGAAACTAAGCGGCGGTGTGGTCCCCCAAGACCGCCGCCCGAATGCGCAGTCCCAGAAAAAGATCGACATCGCTATCCGGCAGATGCTTCTTTCATCTAAGGCGATCCCTGCGGAGGTGCCGGTGGTGATTTCTAGGGACAAACAGACGGCGGCATGGGTCGACGAGGCCAACCAGCTCAACGTGAACCCCGACCTGATGGCCCGAGGCTTGCAGTCGATCCCTGAAGAGGGACGCGCCGAAGTGATCCACAAGATCATCGAGGAAGAATTGGACCACATGGCCAGCCGACGAGCCGTTTCGGAGGAACAGTTTGCCGCTTACGCCGACAGCTTGACCGACGAGGAGATCGAGGAGACCGCCCGCAGCCACGCGGGCGGCCACAACTTCAAGCTGCCGGAAGACCCTGAGTTGCGAAAGACCGTTCGGTGGAACATTGCCGAAGAGCGTATCCGCATGAGGAAGCAGGAGGTTACGACGGGCACCACGACCGAGGAAGCCATCGCCTTCTGGCGCACCAAGCCCAAAGGGCGTGAGGTGCTTATCCACTACTTCAAACAGGCGATTAAGCGGATGGACCTCCGAGCCAAGAAGCGCAAGCTGACCCCGCAGGAGGCTACTTTGATCAACGCCATGTCCGCCGAGATCGTCCTGCTCAAGGCCAACTACCGTCGACCCGCTCCGTTGAGCGGGCCGGTATCGTTGGAGGATCTGGAGGTGCATTCCGCCCTTGCCGCCCAGCAGCTCAAAGCCGAAGTGCTGGGAGATTCTATGGAGCAGCAGCCGCTGCCCGTGGATGATTCCGAAGAAGAGCTTGCCCAAGAAGCCGCAGCCGTAGAGGCGATGGAGCAAGAAAGGCAGGAGTTGGAGTTGGCTGAAGAACTGACTGAGGAGCTGAATGAAGCCGAAGAGGTGGACGCCGCCTCCCGTGACGCCGCGACAGTGACCCCCGAGGAAGAGCAAGCCGCCGCTGACATGGGTGAGCCGGAGCCCGAGCCGACGGATGCCCCAACGGAAGAGCCGTCGGAGCCGGAGCCGGAGCAGAAAAACCCCGAGGAGCTGGACATGCTGAGTTTCTACGAGGACATGGGGACCAGTTTGGCCTCCAAGTTCGGGTCAGCGTCCGACATCCCCGCCCACCTTGAGGCGGGAACACGGAGCTACCAAGAGGTTATCGACCTGATTCGTCTGCCACTTATGGAGGTGGGCACCTACCGCGCACCATCCAAATACTTCTATAAGCTGTTTGAGGGTGAGTTCGACCCCCGTATCCGTCGGTTGATGGATAACAAAGGGGCCTTCGAGCGGTGGTCCCTTCAGACATTGCAAAACTACAAAGGCGAAATTGACAAGATTATTGAGCGGGACTTCGACTCGCCTTCAGAAATCGCTGAAGATGCCGCCGCCGCTTCCGGAACTACAGAGCCTACGTTCACCAAGGAGGCATGGGCCAAGATGGAAGACCGGTATCTGGATGACCTAGCTGCGGTCCGAGTTACGGACGCCGAGGTTGCTGCCGAGGTTGCCAACATGAAAGCCGTTGACCCCACTATTGATGAGGGAGTGGCGGCTCGTGAAGCCAAGCGCAGCCTTTACGCGGTGAAGCGTCAGTTAGTTACCGAGAAGCGCAACCAGCGCGAGTCGAGAGTTCGCCGCTTCATGGCCCACCGAGCCAAGGCCGCACGGAACGAGGCCCTTGATCGAGTGGCCGCACGTTCCCCCGACCTCGCCGCGAAGATCGTGGAGTTGCGGATGCTGACTGACGAGCTTTCATCGAAAGCGAAAGACATTCTGGGCGAGACCAATCCTTCGCTGGAGATGACGTTCGACAGCAACATGGGTATTTACGTGACCCGCGCCTACCGGATGTTTGACGACGCCGACTACCGGAGCTTGGTGTCCAAGTCCGGCACAGCCAAACAGGACTTGGATGTGGACATGCAGCAAGTGTTGGAAGCCGCGGACCTCTTCTTTGAGCAGGAGTTCATAGCTGCCCAAACGGAAATCCACTTAAAGAGCATCAAGCCTGATCCGCTTCTGGCCCCCGCCGAGGCCAAAGACAAAGCGTTAGCGGAGGCCAAAGCCAAGGCGCACGACGACATGAACGCCAAGCAACTGGCTACTGGACGCCGGTTCGGGGAACAGGCTCGACTGGAGTTCTTGCTCCGCTACGAAGGCAGCACAGGTAAGGGTGCCCCAGCCGTAGGGGGAGACCCCGCGTTCTTGAGGATCATCGACAACAATCTGAAACGCCGTAAGTCACTGCCCCCGCAGATCCGAGCCCTCCTTGGGGAATATGGGACAGAGCAGGGTGCTAACTTGATGTTGCATACTTTCGCTACCGTCTCCGGAATCCTCGCCAACGTGAATTTGTTGGACCAGATCAAGACCCAAGGCCGTTTGACCGATCCTGTCACGGGTGAAGGCCAGTGGCTTTACAGCCCCGCCGACCTTGAGAAACTCGGGGACGGGGATGTTCTTCGCGGTCGAGAGATCGCTTTCCACGACATGGGTCTGGTGGAAATCAAACTGGAGCGCGGCCAGCGTTCAATCTACAACCCCCTCGTCGGGCACTATGCGCCCAAAGAGTTCGTCCAAGCAATCCAGCACGCATCTACGATGGAGGCGATGGACACGGCGGTCGACACAGCCACCGGTCTGGTTAACCAGACGATAAGTGCGATGACTAAAGCGACCGGCCTTTCTATGGGGTTGAAGACTCTGGGTTCGGTAGGCCACTTTCTCCGGAACGTCCTGTCCCAACCTTTCATGGCGTGGGCTCAAGGCCGACCCCAGATGATCCCGTCTCTGGTGACGACTCTGGCAGGGGAAACCAAGCTGCTGCTGCCGAAGGCTTTGCAGGGGATGACCGACGAGGTCGCCGAGAAGAAGCGTATGGAATACATCCAACTGGGTGTGATCGGGGACGAGGTCCGCGCCGGTATCTTGAAAGACCTTCTGCAAGGTAAGAGGTCCGTGGATGACGTCCAGAAGGAAGCCATGGATATGATGCAGAAAGCGCACGCGGCTACGTCGACGACCAAAGAGACGCTTTCTAACATCGCCGCTTATGCTGGCCGTGTTGAAGCGGCCACCGAGGCGTTCTACAAGATCGCGTATTTTGAAGACACTGTAGGCGTTCTGACTGAGGCAGTTGAGAACGGCCAAGGTTCCATCCGTGGGGTCCAGCTTAGCTCGATGACCGAGTGGGACATTAAGCGGGAGGCTGCTGAGCAGGTCACTTCGACCGCCCCGAGCCACAGCCGCACGATGCCCATCGTCCAGCAGATCACGAAGTCCTCCGTGGGTTTGATGCTCGCCCCGTTCTTGCGGTGGAAGTCCGAGATGGTTCGCACACCGATCAATACTCTCCGGTTGGCTAAGATGGAGATGGCCTCTGGCAATCCCGTGCTTGTCCGTCGGGGACGGGCGCGGATGTTCGGGCTCACCTCCATGGTGATCGGGTCTGCGGTCATGCCTGTGCTGATCTCTCAGTTGCTGGGAGGTATCGGCGAAGAAGAGGACGAGGCGTTGCGGGATTCTATGCCTGAGTATCTCCGCAACCACTCATTCATTTACTTCGGGAAAGGCGACTCCCTAAAGTCGATTGACCTTACCTACGTTAACCCCTTTGCTCAACTGGCTGACCCTTGGGTTCGCGCATGGTTCGATTTGATCAAGCCAAACGGAGGCCCTGCTACGGCTGCCGCTCGTTTGGCACAAGTGGGCATTGGTGACGTATTCCTCGACGATCAGATCCTTTTCGGAACAGTGATGTCCGCCCGACGAAACCTCGACCCCACAACAGGCCGTCCGATCTGGGTGGAGGGGATCGACAGCGCGGGAGAGACAGCGTGGAAGGTGACGAAATTCATCGCGGACGACGCGTTCGCCCCGCGCATCATTGCGGATTCATGGAAGGCCATCAGTGCGATAGGCAAAGACGCGGCACTCACAGAGAAGACCCCGCTGGGTATCTTCGCCTCCGGCATTGCACCCTTCCGTATTCACGACGTTGACGCTGAGCAACAGTTCCGCCGTTATCTTTTCCAACAGCAAGAGAGTTACAACGGGGTGTCCAAGAATAAATACAAGGCCATGGTGGACGCGCCGATGTCCCCCGAGGAAGTGCGTTCGCTTTACCACTATGAGCTGGAGATGAAGAACCGGATCAACTCCGATGTGTATCGGAAGCTCCGAGGGTTTGAAGGGCTGGGCATCAACCCGCAGGAGATGGGGGATCAGATGCTTGAGCTTCGCTACGGTAGAGAACGGACGCGTCTATTGTTTAACCGCGTGATGGAGCGTCCGAAGATCTCTGAGAAGTTCGCTCAGTCCTTGCTGGCGAGGCCCTACGGGGAGGCGAGGCTCAAGTCCATGGCTGCTGCGATGTTGTCGACGCCGAAAATACTCGCCCTAGAAGATATCCGGTAGCCCACAAAAAAGCCCTCCTCCTCCCCAAGCACGTGGTGTGCGAGGCGAAGGAGGAGGGCGTGCGGTGGGGGCGGCGGGAAGACTTAACTACCTTATCGGTAAGGGGCGTTAGCTCTTACTGGCGTAGTAGAACTCTGCGCCGGAGCGGGACCGAAGTTCTTCGCTCAACTGAAGAAGCACGTGAGCGACTTCGCTGGATATGCAGGTCAGCTTGGTCCCACCATTCGGGTGGTAATCGGGTTGGCCCCGCTGGAGCGCGGCAGCCACGGCAAAGATCAAGCCGTTAACTTGGTTGATGTCTTCGACGTTTGCGCACCGGACGGAGATGTGGGGCGTGTAAACTACGGAGGCAACGCGGGGGCTCACCTCGTTGGGCCCCTGCTCGATACGCATCTTGAAGTTACAAGGCTGGTCGAACAACGAGCAGGTTATGGATGCGGCTTGAGGGCGTGCAGATGAAGGCTCGTGGGGTTTGTATTCTGGGTTAACTGATGGGCGCATAAGTGACTTTGGCTTTCTATTTTTGGTTGGGTTTGGTTTGGTTTGAGCTACAGCTCACGGGTGGTGGATGGGCCACTGTTCATTTCGATTTGATACTCAATGAGCAGGGCACGGAGGTCGGCGTTCTCCGAGCGGAGAGTCTGGATGGTCTTCTTCTTGTCGTTAATCTCTGCTTGGAACAGGATCGCGCATTGGAAAAGGAAGAAGAGGGCGGTGCCTAATATGGCTAGAGTTGCGAGGACGTTTCTCATTTTCTTTTTTCGGGGAGTGTTTACAAGCGGGACACGAGAGCGGCGAGCAACCCTGCTAACATGCAGATGGCGAGCAAAAGGGCGAAGTCACTACCTCGTGCAGTGTAGTCGTCTTTGTTCTCTGGATTGCTGTGCTTGCATTCGACCATTGGGTAGATTTCTCTTTTCTTCATGTTGTATTGTAGTTTTAGTTTTATCAGGAGTCAAGGGCTAAACATAAATTTGTTTACTATTTTTTCTTATCTCGATCACGAGTCATCTCTTTATCCATCAGGCTTCGGATCGACTGAGTGCGAGGGGATACACTACCATCGCCGCGCCACAAGGAAAACCGGTTGTCCTGATATCGGAACTTCAGCAACCCGCCTCCATGTTTCACGGTGTCGTTCAACCAGTCGAGGCGAGCGCGGTCCGCTTTGGCAAGAGCTTGTGTTCGCCTAGCGTTGGTCCCCATTTGGATGTGGACTTTCGGGTCGAGCCGGTGGCGGGCCACGAAGATGTTGTCAGACCTGAGATTTCCCAGTCCAATATACGCCGCGACTCGGGCGGGGACTACAACCATTTCTCTGGTGTCGCGAACTTTGGTCACGTTGTTGAAGGTGACTCTGGTGCTTAGGACTAGGTCGCCGATGTTCGTCAGCCCTTCTGGGCCTTTCTGTTTCAGGGCGTCGGCGAACTCGTCGTAGGTGTAGAGGCGGTAGTCAGTCACTACCCAGTTCTTGTTCTTCCGTTTGATCCGTAAGAGGGATACCATCCCTCTTACGGGGTGGCGGTCATCGCCCTTGGCTTCGGAATCCGCAGTCAGGTAGCGAATCATCTGGGCTCGGGTGCCACCAATCACGGTAGAGGGTGCCGCCTTCAGCCGCCGTTGCACTCGGGATGTAAAGTTGATGACGTCCAAGGCCGTTAACGAAACCCTGTGCTCCTTGCGAAGCTCCCGATCGTCCACCTCCTCGGGGTGGTCGACCAAGAAATCGTCGAGGGTGGCTTCGAGCAGCTCGTTGACCGACTGCTCAAGTCTGCCTTTGAAGTTTCCGCTCGATGTGATTCGGTGGTGGAAGTCCCCGTTGAAGTCCTTGGCGCAGACCAGTCGGTTCTCAGGGATCGTGGCCTCCGCTTTGGTGCAGTCTCCGTCGCTTAGGTGTGAGTATTTAGGTGGCATATTTATTCTTTCGGTTCCTTGTTTGAGTTTTCTTTTTCGGCTTCGGCCTTTTTCCATTCGGGGGAGTTGTATCCTCCGGCTTTCGGGGCGAAGGATTCGTATTCGGCTCGCGCTACTTTGCAGCGGGGAGGCCGGTGCCCTTCGGCGTCGGCGGCTTTGATTGCGCCAAAGTAGGAGGGCTTATCGACGGTAACGGTAACCTGTTTAGGCGACCGCTCCCCGTAGTAGATTCGGAATGTCCAAGGCATGGCTGTTAGTTCTCGGGGGTGGTGGGTTCCTGAGGAAGCATGTGCGGGGTCAAGGCCAGCACGCCACGGGGGAAGTGGCATAGGTCAGGGCACGTGAGGTATTCCATGGACCACGTGAGGCCGAACCAATCCACCATGAAATCACGGGGCGTGTATCCGCAGGAAGCAAGGCACGATATCTGGATGATCAGATTTCTGTCTACCAAGTCAACGTGACCATCGGCGAAGGGGAAGTGGAACTTGTGGTCCTGCCCCATAGTGAACCACGCGATCTCAGTGTCGTGTGCGGCTGCGTTGGCGACCGCGTCTCGGGTTGGTTCAGCGATGCGCCGTTGCCCTTTGGCGGGAACGGGTTCTTGGTGAGTGGGCATCCGCCGGTTGATCTCTTCCACTTCACGGACGCGCATCTGCTCGGCGAGGTCTTTCAAATCTCGGGCACGAAATCTATGCTTCTTGTTGTAGATCTGGCAGACCGCGGACAGGGTGGCCCCGTCCATAGTTGCGGAGCTTGTCGCCGAGTCGTGAGACATGGAGATGAGGTAGGCATCCAGTATCTGGATGACGGCTTCAGAGGTTAGGTTACTCATATTCGTTTTCTTTTCTTCAGCGGGGTTACAGTCCGGTTGAGGTGACAAGATCCCATGGCCCATAGTGTCCGTGCTCCAGCATCTTCCGGTTCGCTTCTTCCAAAGTGTAGCGATGGACGTTTCCAATCTCGTCGATGTGTCCCAGCCTTTCGTAAGTGGCGACGGGCAACATGACCTTCTGACCGTTGGACAGGTCGAAGGCCATCGCAAAGTCGGGGTATTTCCCTGACCGGACAGTCACATAAGCATGGCCGTGGGGTGGAACGTCAGGCCGGTGTCGGCAATCCACTTCGGCATGGACGATGTGGATGAGGTCGCCATCGTGGAATACGACCCCTGATGCCTTGCTCATGGAGGACAGGGTCCACGCGAAGTGCGCCGCCGCCTCGAAACAATCGCCCGTTGCTTTGGCCTGACTGCCGGTGACCCCTGTCGAGTCCGGTGGGGTGCTCTTCTTCAAGAGCGGGGAGTCGAAGTTCTCTTCGGCAGGGAGTTTGAAAGGTGCTCCGCACCCGTTGTTCCCGTCGTTATACAGACAACCGGTATGGTCGTTAATGCACGTGCCCTCGCCGAGGGGTTCGTGCTGGCGTAGGCAGTGCTGGGTTCCCTCCCAAGGGTGGGGTGCAGGATAGAAGGTGAATGGTTTTCTTTTTTCTTTCATGGGTTCTTTTACTTTTCGTTGGTTTGGGTTTGGGTTTGGGTTTGGGTAGCGGGGCTCAGTCGATGTTCACAACTACGGCACCGAGGTAATCAAACCACGCGTCCATCAGTCGTTGTTCCTGTGCTGTTCCCTTCATGGAAGGGTAGGCCATCGGCAGACTTACGTTAAGGAGGTGGCTCGTCATTTCTTTAACGGCCCGTTGCCCGTTGATGTTCAGATGGTCGACGTCGATCAGCGGAGTCTCGTCCCCTCTCTCCTCCCTCACGGCGAGCATATCACGGTGGGCTATGGCCTGATCAAGCACGGTGAGGATCAAGTCAAGTGGGACATCGTTGATCGGGGTAAGCCACGCACCGTCGAGGTCTGACACGGAAACCGTGAAACGCCATTCCGCCCAAGCTTTGTTTACCGAGAACGGCAGTGTGCGTTCCCACGTTTGGATTACTTGAACCAAGTCCTCCTTGGTGTAGAGGACATCCTCGTGGAGGGTGACCACGGGGCACCCCTGCTCCGACATGGAAGCGTAAGAGGCGGAGCCACCGTAGTCCACCATCGGGCTCGCGTCGACACAGAAGGCATCGAACTCAGTGTCATCCAAGTCATCCAGCTCGATGCACTCATTGCGCCGACGGCAATGGGCCAAGAACCGGATAGCCTCCGGTGTGTTCTTGTATCGGTCGTTCTTGTTGGTGTGGGTATTGGTGTTGGTGTTGGTATTGGTATTGGTGTAGGTATTATTTTCCATATTCTATTTTAGTTTAACTGTTCAGGATTGTATGTTTTGTTTTATGTTTGGTCAACTGGTTATTTCCTCTATTTTCTTATCTGCATTATCGGTAAAGGCTTTAAGCTTTTCCGCCGCTTCGGGTCGCCAACCGGTGCCATCACACTTGCGGCAGCCCTCATCAAGAAAACCTCCGCCCCGTCCGTGAACGGACCCGATGCCTTGGCACGCGGGGCATTGGTTCGCTTCGGCAAAGTATTCCAGTTGGCGATCCAACTCTTCCCGCTTCTCCCAGACACGGACCTCAACGCACGCTTGGGTCAGTCCGCCGCGCAACGTCGTCGCCACATCTTGGATCTCATCGTATCCGGCGTCCCACCCGTGAGCCATGACCTCGTAGTGAAGGAAGGTCTTCCACCCTACGAAAGGGGTCAGGGTTTCTCTACCTCCCAGTCCTTTCGAGTAGAAGGCGTAGTGGATGGGGGTTGCGTAAAGCCCCTCTTCCGTAAGCTGGATACAGAGTTCACCGTTGAAGTCGCAACCGAGGGTCAGGTCAGGGAAGATCTCCATAGCTGCGAGCATGTCTGCTTCGTGGGTTGGGTCAGCCAGATAGTGGCGGAGCAATTCATCCCCTTCGAGGTAGGTTGCGCCGTGCATGGCGAAGACGTCAGGGTCCGTGGTCAGGTCGGAAGGATTGGATCGTGTGTTCATTGTTCTAAGTGATGTCGTCATATTATTTTTGGGTTGGTTATCAGTTATCTTTCTTGTTGGTGTGGAACTTAGTGATGTGGGACTTGACCCCGCCGCGACGGGCGAAGGTCCGATAGCCGCAGGTGCCGCAGCACCAGAAGGTAGGGCCCCTCTGAGTTATGAAGAGATAGCCGCGCATGATGTCATGGCCTTTGTATTCTTCGACGCGTCGGAGATGGTATGATGGTTTGCTCATGGGTCTATTTGTTAAGGTAGGTTTTGAGTTCCCTCCGTGCTTTTGACGGGATGGGGAAACATTTCTCACAAGGGAAGTATCCCTCCGGTGGTGTGTTGCCCCGCCCCCTCTGCTCCACCGGAATGCGGAGGCAGTGGTGCATGGCATCGTGGAAGAGGCGAACCCCCCACCTCTTGTTGGTGCGGGGGTTCGCCTTGGGGTTCCATTCAAACTTCATGGGTTCAAGCAAAAGGGTTGCGACCGTTGGGGTGGATCGGATACCCATAGTCATTGAGACTGGCGGGTCCGTGGATCGGGCGATGCAGCTCACAGTGACGCACCAGTTCATCAGCCTTGCGGTGCAGGGAATCTATCCCCTTCCTGTTGGTTTTGAAGGTGAATCCAAATCGGGGGGCTTGCCCGACGTAGCCGACACGATAGTTGAACGTGTAGTAGTGGTCGACGAACACTTCGATGCGAAGCTTGTGCTTGCCGATGGTGACCTCACGCGCAGCCACGGTGGGTTGGGCGTTGTTGTAAGCGTAGATGCCGCTTACCTGATTGGATGTCAATGGTGCTAGTTGCATGGTTTTATCTTTCTGTTTTCTATTTGGGTTAAAGGGCCCGCCCCTCAGAGTGAGAGGCGGGCAGGGTTCAGGGTTCAGGAGTCAAGGTCAGCCATCACAGCCACCTCACCCCATGGGTATTTCTCAGGACGACAGGACCAGTCGAGCCAGAGGACAGGGAACTCAGGCTCAACCAACTGGCGGAGGTCACCGGAGTCACCGTCCGTCATGTAGATCATGCCCTCGCAATCAGGGACGTTCTCTTCCACCCAAGCAAAGGCCGGACGGAATGCGGTGCCCCCACCGTAGGTCAGTTCCTCAGGGACAGTATCCCCTTGGTAAAGCTCCCACGTGTGGCGGACATAGGACGGGATCTCGATCAGGTGGATGCACTCAGGCTTGAGGGTGTCGAGCGCGTGCTGGATCTCACCCAGCATCTCCGCCACTTTGCCGGTCGGCACCGAGTAGGAGACATCAATCGCAATCGCGATGGGGCCCATCCCCTTGGACTCACGACCGGCCATGACCAGACGGGTCGAGCCATAGACGGGAGCGTTGAACGGCTTCGTCCACCCAGCATCCATACGGGAGTTGAACCAGTCGCGAACACTCTCGTGCCAGTCGCCCAGCTTAACCCGCTTACGTTGCTGCATGATACCGTCGATGCCGAGGTCTCCGCCTTCGGAAGCACCGGCCCGCTCGTTGATCTCCTCCTCGATCTGGATGCGCTCCACTCCGGCGTCGATCTCGTTGGCGACATCGTCCATCGTTTCGTCGGGGCCAAGCTCCGGCTCGAAGACTCCGTCATCGTCACCCGTGCCCGTGAAGTCTCCGAGGATGTCCGCGTCGTTCTTGTCGTTCGGGTCATCGCTACGGTGGCGACCATAGCCTGAGCCACCCGTGCCTACATCGCCATCGCCATCGCCATCGCCATCGCCATCGCCATCGCCATCGCCATCGCCATCGCCATCGCTCGGTGCCATGTCGTCCGTCTCCCAGTCGTCGGGGTCGTCGCCCATGTCGTCGCCATCCTTGGGCTTGCTGTCGCCGCCGCCATCGTCCGCCTTGTCCATGTCCCCGCCGGACTGATCGCCGTCATCGTCATCGTCGGGGTCACCGCTACCCGTGGGGTTGGTGCGGGCAGGTGGCTGGGTGTCAGGGTTCGCCATCATCTCACGGTAGAGAAGCTCCACCGATTTATCCTGCGAGATGTCCTCATCGAAGAGCCCGCCGTCAATCATCGGGAACGGGTCACGCACCGCACGACCGGCGGAGATTGCGTCCTTATTCATCTTGATGATGATCGCGTTAATGACGTAGTCGGCTGCGATGTTCGCAGTCTTGCGGTCCTTGAAGGAGGCGAGCCGGATGCCGTGGTTGAGCATGGCGTGCAGCGACTCGTGAACCAAAAGGAAGGCAAGGTAGCCGACAGGGTCGGAGGTCTTGCGGATCTTCTCAATACCGTCAGGGTTGAGGAGGAGGATACGACCGTCGGTTGCACCGTAGGGAGTTTCCTTTGTCCAATACCACGACAGGGTAACGAGTCGGACATAGGCCGGACTACAGAACTTGTTGACCCGTCGAAGAGCCTGAGCCACGAGGCTCTTGTCTGATGTCGATGGGGTGAATGATTCTCTGAATGATTTGCTCATGGTTTTTCTTTTCTACTTTTATGTTTGGTTGAGGGGGAGGGCACAGGTTGCACCCTCCCCCGTGGTGTAGGGCTAGATGCCCAAGTCGTTGTTGCGGTTCGCGATCGCTTTCTCCATCTTGGCCTTGGCGTCCCGCACCTTGTCGAACGCTTTCTCACGTTCAGCCTTCGGTGTGTTCACCATGTCCACCCGTCCGGCGGCGTCGAGGACGTCGGAGAGCTGTTCAAGCTCGGGGATCTTCAACCAGTTGAGGTCGTGCAGTTGCTTGGCTGCCGCCTTCATCCGGTCGAAGGGTTCCTGCCGGACCCGCTTCTTCCCCTTATCCCAAGTCTCCACCATGTCAGTAAGGGTGGAGACAAGCTCACGGACGGGACCGTAGTGCGCCTCACGCAGCATACCCTCGACCGCTTTCTTGGACTGGGCCTCAGTCTTGGCGCGCACCTCGGCGGACAATCCGGCGAGCACCCCCTCGGGAACAGCCATCGGCTGACTCAGCCAGTTCAGCTCCACCCGATAGCGGGAGACGAAGTCCTCGGGGGTGGGCCACTCGATGAACTTGGCGAGGTCAGCCTTGCGGCCAGTCGCCTCGGCGATCAGAGCGGGCCATGCCTTGATGACATTGCGCTTCAGGTTGACCAGCTCCGCTTCGCAGTCATCGAAGGTCGACTGGACAGCCGCAATGTCCTTCCGCTGGATGTAGATGTGGCCCGCCATCTCAGGGTTGGGAAGACCAAACGCTTTGATCTCCGTCCGTGCCTTCTCGATCCTAGCCTTGAGGGCCCCGATGGCGTTGCCCTTGGCGTTGAAGATGTGGGTGGCCGACCGGATCTCCGCCGGTGTGGTCTTGTATTTGATCGCCACCTCTTCCGAGACGTGGATCAGGTTCTGGACCAGAGGGAATGCGCTGGTCTTGAAGTGTGCCTGCACGAGGCTGTTGATGAGATCTTGTGTTGTCATATCGTTTTCTATTTTGTTTTTGTTTTTGTTTTTGTTTTTTGTTGGGTGAAGGGCAGAGGGCGCAGGGTGTGGGGTGTGACATGTGTCACACCCTGTCACCCTGTCACCCTACGGTATCCTCCTGATTGGTTAGTGGCTTAGCCGTTCTGCATGGCGTCCGCCTTGGTGTGGATGTCCAGCGGCAGGGGAGCCGCACCGTCCCCGCCGGAAGCAGGGCGGATCGCCATCTCGAAGACCCACTTGCGCAGCTCTCCGCTCGCAGGGATCATCACGTTGTTGACGAAGGCATCGGCCTCGCCACCCGCGACAGCGGCGGCCCGCTGGTCGCTGGTGTAGTCAGCCATGCCCTTCTTAACGATCCGATACGCTGCCATCATAACAGCATAGGCATCGGACTTGGTGGAGGGGAGAGACTCCGTCCCCGCCAGCACCTTCTTGGCAGTGCCGACACTCTCCTGAATGGAGGTGATCCATGCTGCCGCACGGGCACCGGCATCGGCACCGAGCATACCAGCCAAGGCAGTCTGCCTCTGCTGGTGGTCGAAGCTCCCGTCCATCATGGGTGCGTCGGGCATCGTTGCCATGCACGAACGCTCGTGCTGACGGGGGCAGGGATAAGGCATCCCGTCCCATGGGGTCACCGGATCGGGAGCGAAGAAGGCATTGGCCTCATCACTTCCGGACCCGCCATCCTTCATACCCATAGCCATGAAGGAGAGGAGGCCCCAATGTGCCGACTCGGCCAGTCCCTTCTCAGCGAAGTGAACCAGCGTCTCAGGCAGGTCCGGCTCGACTACTGCCGTGAGACAGCGCGCCACATTCGGGGCGGACAGCACCGAGGACTGGCGACTGCCGTCCTTCCGCCGGTTACCTGTGATCACGATGAACAGGTTCGGCGCAAGTTCATGCGGCCCCCACTTCTTGGGGAACCCGACCGGAGTCAGGGCACCAAGGGCAAGGGACTGGATCGACGCGTCCCAGTTGGAGAACTCATCGAAGACCACGAGCACGAAGCGGTCGCCGTATTTGTCACGGGTTGGCAATCCCTGCGGGACCGAGAACCGCATGTCGATGTCGGTCACCATGTCGCCTTCGCGCCATGGGCCAGGGACTCCGTAGCCCACGGCCTCCGCCGGAGACGAGCCGGAGAAGTTGAGGACATGGATGGCGGGATCAAACTCCGCCCCGAGGCGAGCGGCCATCTCCCGAGCGCACTCGGTCTTGCCGATGCCGGAGCGGCCAAGCAAACACAAGTTGAGCTGCGCTTGATGGGCGACCACGGCAAGCTGGAAGACCTGCTCGATGCTGACGGTGGGGTGTGTGATGTTATTCATATCGTTTTGTTTTCTATTTTCTAATTGCCGTTGGGGTCAGGTGGCGGCCTGTGTTTGATGACGGGTTCCTTTACCGTGTGTTAAGTTAAATATAAAACACGAGGAACAGATACCGTCAAATCTTTTTGCATTCAAATATAGGAAAGATGAAGCAGAGGTCGAGGGTGCAGGGTGCAGGGTGCAGGGTGACAAGGTGTGACATGTGTCACACCCCAACACCCCCACACCCTCACCCCCGTGCTCTGCTTACCTGTCTGTCAGGTAAGTGGGTTAGGGATTAGTCGTGACGAGCGGGGCGGTAGCGCAGTGCCTTGACGTAGCGGAACTTGTCGGGGCCTACGGGGACAAGCCATGTTCCTTTCAGGTTCCGCCGGATCATCCCGCAAAAGGTGGGGCCGCCCTCATGGGCAGAGGCATAGCTGAATACGTAGGGTGAGTTCCGGAATGGTGGACGCTCTGTTGTCTGACTCATCGGAGGTGAGGGTAGAGGTGGAGCATTGCCCATGCCCCGCCGCCGAAGCACGCGGCGACGAGGGCGAAGGCGATCATGGTGAGGGCGAACAGCCCGAGCACGACGCCGGTCTGTTGCAGGAGGATTTTCCAGTAGGGTGGGTTCTTCATGCGTCTCCTTTCAACTCCGAACGGAGGTAGTTGTAGACGGCCATCGTAGGCAGCCCGAGCAGCACGGAGATATCGAAGGGGCCGCGGCCCGCTCGTTGGAGGCGGAGGATCTCTTCCTTCGCCTTGAGCACCCTCTTAGGGATGCGTGGTTGTTGTTGTTGTTGTTGTTGTTGTTGTTGGTTATCCATAGTATCAATCAGTTGGTTAAGAAGCGGGGCCATGTGAGACGCCCCGAGGATCTCTTGTTATGTGGCCGTGAACACGGCAGGGTGTTGGGGTGACAGGGTGTGTTGGTTCAGAGTTCAGGCGTCGTGGGTAAAGGCAAAGGCGTCGCGTCCAGATACCAGCTCGATGTCCTTGCCGCTATGGAGATCAGTCTGTGCATCGAGAGCCTTGTTGAATGAGATGCCCGCCCGAAACTCAGCCTCGTGTTCGGGGCTGAAGGGGCACTCACCTCCGTAGGTGACCCAGCGTTCAAGCTCCAGCATAGCCTCATGGCGTGAGCAGGTCGATGTTGTTGTCGGGCTGCCCTCGCATCTGGCCACAAGGATTCCTGTGGCCTGCTTATTGGTATGGGTGACCATGTCGTTAAGGGTGGCGATGCAGTTGGTTACCTCGTCGTGGTCGAACTTCTTCAGGCACTCGGGGCAGGTCACAAGTTCCGGATACTTGGTGAAGCGGACATGATATGATCCGTTCCCACACGCCATCTGGTAGGACTGTTCACGCGTCGGGCCGGACGAGGGAGTCAGTCCCTTGACGTAGGGCGTGACGTCCAAGTGGATGGGGATGGGGCGGCCATCGGCGTCGGTTGGGTTGCCTTGGGTGAGGGTAAAACTTGCGCCGTAGTAGTCTTGGATATCGAAGGCATACAGATCCGAGGACGGGGGGCGGAAGGTGGGGATGCGGTCGACTGCGCCGCGGACTTTGGCGGCGGCGATGGCGATAGGGTCAAACTCAACGGAGGAGGTGGGGCATGGGGTGGGGATGCCGTAGCCAACCGCGTTACGTGGGTCGGACACATCGACAGTGTCCGCGTCCGCGATGTCAGCGTGCCTCTTCTCTCGTCGTTGCTCATCGTATTCGTCGATGGCCTCGCTCAGGGTCTCGATGAGCCTCTCAGCTTCGGGGATGTCGAAACAGATGTAGCCCTCGGGGCCTGTTGTGATCTGGAAGCAGGGTCCAGTTGTCTGGTGGAAGCGAAGCAGGGATGCCTCTTTGTTGGAACGGAAGTTGTCCGCGGTGAATTGGAAGCCCTCGATGGGGCGGAGTTCAGTGCTCATAGTTTAATAGGTTGGTTGGTTGGTTGGTTGGCGGGGTGTGACACATGTCACACCCCACCGGATCAGAGTTCAGGGCTTAGCCGTAGATGTAATCAACCGCGGCATCCCGCTCAGGGTGGGAGAACCGACGCTCCGCCCTGAGGATGGCGGATTCATTGCTGATGTAAACCGTGCCTTCGATCACGGTCAGGGCGTAGGTATCCCCGTCGGTGGGGTTCCACCATTGGACGTGATCAAGGATCGACGACCAGTCTTCGCACCAGTCATCGTAGTCGGGTCCGAACTTCGCCAGCGTATCGACGGCCTCGACAAGGGTCGCGGATTGCTGGGGCATGATGACCCCATCGACGTCACGTTGGAGGAACTGCGCAGTCACCTGACCGGCATAGACTCCGAAACCGGAGCCTACGAGTTGTTCCATACAGTCCCACATGGCGCGGACCAATTGGCCGACGCGCACTTCACTTACTTTTTCTTCGTTGCTTTTCATTTTTGTTTTTGGGTTACAGGATCACTCTGTTAACTGGATCACCTGACAGGGAGATAGACAGGGCGGGCCTGTCTATCCACCGGTCAAGGGACGGGGCAAGGTGTTGGGGTGCGGGGTGTGGGGTGTGACATATGTCACACCCTGTCACCCTGTCACCCTGTCACCCCACCTGATCAGAGTCCGACTTCCTCGAAAGCGAGGAGAAGGGGAGTCACGCCCACGACGGCGCGTCGGCGGGCATCGCGACGAACGCGGATCTCATCGTGGAAGGAGCCGTCCCACTCGGGCTCATCCTTGTCCGTTGCACCGATCAGGTTGAGAGCGGGCTTGTCGAAGAGACGGGAGTTGCGGTAGCTGCGGCGGACGGTATTGGTATTGGTATTGGTATTGCTTTTCATTTTGTTTTTGGGTTACAGGATCACTCTGTTAATTGGATCACCTGACAGGGAGATAGACAGGACGGGCCTGTCTATCCACCGGTCAAGAGACGGGGCAGGGTGACAAGGTGACAGGGTGACAGGGTGACAGGGTGTGACATATGTCACACCCCACACCCCAACACCCCACACCCCGCACTCCACTTGCTGCGCCGGTCGATTAGCTGAGAAGCATAGCGAGCGTCTCTCTTTGCTTTTCCGTAAGCTTGCCGTTGTCGACGGCGCGTTCGATTTGTTGCTTGAGAGAAACAAAGGTTGACTTCGCTTTCTTTCGCGGATCGGAGCCTTCGCTCTCGAAGATCGCTTTCATGATACGTGACTTCCGCTTACGAGCAGTCGCCGTATCTCCTCCCGCGGCGACCAACTGATTCTTGTCATTGACGGCGAATCCGTAGTAGTTGCCGACAGCACCGGTGACGATCTTGTCGACAAGATCACGGTGCTTCGCGGCGA
>Ga0070750_10000205_pt1 | contig 31514 bp, 39 predicted proteins | sample VirMetDEL_Nov_24_FD_77013 | JGI IMG/M metagenome (GOLD analysis project Ga0070750, IMG submission 77013) | Aqueous microbial communities from the Delaware River and Bay under freshwater to marine salinity gradient to study organic matter... | ecosystem: Environmental > Aquatic > Marine >...
GTGCATAATCTAAACCTTGTCCACCAGAAAAATCATTACGAGAAAATATCTGACCTATGTTAGTTGTAATATCCTCTGGGTTTTGTCTTAAATCTATTTGTTGTGAAGGAAACTCTGCACTTCTAATAACTAGCTGTCTATCTGTAGATATAGCAGTTCTAAACAATAAGTTATCTAATCTAAAATCATATCCCTTTCTCTGTGGATTAGATACATCAGCAGTGGTAGGTACTCTAGGCACTTGGATATACCACGCTGTTTAAACTGACAGGTTCTGGGTATCTTGCTCTTAGGTCTTTCCTAGCTTGTGCTATTAATACTTGTTGATATTGCAACAAAGCATTTCGTATATTTGTAGATGAACCTACTTGATACACATTTGCTTGTATTGCATCAGTAATATACTCTGTTGTTGCTGATGGTATGTCTCTACCTGCAATCATCTGTGCTGCAACACCTGCCATAATTATTGGTTCGTATTCTGTTTCTAAACCTATATCTGCAAGAGTAGATGCTTCGTTTGTTACATCTCCAAACTTCTTTTTAAATGTACAATGTACATCTACACCACTACTAATACCAGAAAATTGTACAACTTTACCACTAGCTGTTACAGATGTAGGTACATCTATAAGCTCTACTGCTACTCCTCTAAACTGTACTGATGTTTCACTACCACTAGCAAGTGTTGTGTACTGTGAAACTGCTTTAAGTGGTGCAACTATTCTGCTGTCATCACTACCAGTAAGAGCAACATATCCACTAGCAGTATTAATTGTCTGTACTTCTACTGCATATAGTGTTGGATATAAATTTTCTATCTGGTCTTTGACTGCATTAAAAACATTAAGTCTTATAAAAGGTGGATTAATTTTTACGAGGTCTCCCTGTGCATGTGTTGCAGCAGTAGTACCTCTTGCTCCTCTTACAACAGTTAATGTTTCATCTGCTGTGTTTAATGCTACAACTAGCATAAGCTCTTGGTTTATTTCTATAAATGCACCTGCACCCATAGCATCTTCTTCTTCAGTTGTTAAGTAATCTGCTTCGTAAGATATTGTTGTAGATGTTGTATCTGATACTGCAAGTCTTAAATTAGTAAATGATTGTATGTCATCATTTGGTTCTAAATATTCTCTAAAAACTCTATCTACTAGGTTGCCTATGGTTGTGCTCATGATAATTGATTGTAGCAGAACTTAGGGCAGAGTGGTGGTTCTGCCCATAAGTCCTACTTTATTATTAAATAACGCCTGTTATAACGCCATGGTATTCTGCTGGACCTTTGTCCAAGCCGATTTCCATGTAAACACGCTTTGATATTGCTGCTGCATCATCATTGTCAGTATCTTCTACGAATACTGCACCCTTGCCTGGGATGTTCAAGAAACAAACATCTAAGTATGCAAGGTCAAGGACAAATGCTTTAGAAGCTGGAACAAACTCGTTCACAACTAATCCAATGTTACCAAATGGTGTAATGATTGTATCAATGTTTACACCAGCGATATTTCTATCTCTTGGTAATACTGCCATTTGCAAGTTACCTGATGCTGCTAATCCTTGGTTTAAATCAAGAATAGAAGCTGGTCTTGCGAATAGAACAGGGTTTTGCATTGGAGCACCATTATCATACATAGCTTTAAGAATTTCAGCTATTGCATCAAAATCTAATGCTGTATCTGCTGATGAAACTTGGTTATCAAATGTAGATGAACCATTACCAGAAGCTACCCACTCATCAATGCCACGCATTTCTCTTGGGTTACCATCTGTTCCATCATTGAAAGTTGCATTGAAAAACTCGTATTCAACTTCTCTTGCAATTTTGGATAATAGCTCTTCTATTTGAAAAGCCATTTCATCATTAACTGGGTTAGTACCTTCAAATGCTGCTGTACCACTCTCCATAGCTTGTGAGTTCAAATAGCCTGTTGAACCTAGAGCAGAGTATGTTAATTTAACACCTTGGTTCCAGATTTGTACACAGTCTATTGCAGAACTTCTGCTTCTTCCAAAATAAGTTGGTGTTCCACCTTCTGCTAGAGCTGTGTAGCCACTAACTGTTGGAGTATCAACTTTTTGTGTTTGAAAGACTGGGGAGTTAAGAAGTTTACCACCTGTTAAACCACCCACCATGGATAGTAGAGGTGTTCTTCTTGCACCAACTTTGAACAGTTCTCCAGTAAAATTGTTAATCTCACTAACTGAGATTGGGTCTGGGGAAGCTATTGCTGCCATTTTTTATCTCCTATAAATCTTTGTCTAGGAGCTTATCTCCTAAACTTACTTATCTTTTAGCTCATCAAGAGCCATCATTTTAGAAGCTATACTGTCTCGCACTCTGCCTGTTTGCTGTGCTTGGGCAATTTGTTCCTTAAAATTTGGTGCTGCGTTAATGGTTTGTGCTTGTTGCTGTAAAGCATCAAGTCTATTTTGACCTTCGTTTACTGTGTTACGAATACTGTCTTGTTGTCCACTAACAACGCTTTCTCCAAACTCTTCAGAGAGAAATGCTTTAAGGGCATCTACTTCTAAATCGCCTTCGTACATCATATCAGCAGCTTTGCCGACACCTTTAGTTCTGTCTAATCCGACTTGTTGGAACAATGTATCTCTTTCTTTGGTTTGGTATTTAACCAACTCCTCTTTAAGAGCTTTGTTCTCTTCACGAACTGCTTTCCAGTTCTTATCTTCTTCTACTGAACTATCAGTATTAGTTACTTCTTCTGACATTTCTGTCTATCTCCTTCTATAAATAATATTTTTACAAGAGCCATTTATGTAATGCTCTGCATAAACTACTTATTATTTATTTTCCATGTCTTGTTAGTAGGCATCAAGACAGTAATCGTATCTTTTTCCTGGTCAAGTTTAACCCCCAGACCTAGGAATAGGGTCGTAATAATTATATCATATATTTTTGTAATGCAAGTTGTTTAAACAACTATTGTTCAACAATACCTGTAACAGCACCTTCTCTAGTTCTAGCTGCACCAAGTTGTGCTGCACTTTGTGATGTGCTTTGAGCCACTATTCTTCCAAGTCTTTCTTGTTGCTGTGCTATACCTAACTCTGTAGCTTCTACTATATCTTGTGCTGTAACGCCTGGTCTCTGTTGTGTAGCAGCTAACTCCATAAATGTACCTGCTTGTTGGAAACCTCTTCTAGCTTGTTCTCTTGATAAACCTTGTTGTCTTAATTGTTCAGCAGTTTGTAGTTCTATATCTATACCAGCTAACAATGCTTCTGCTCCTATCTGTGCTCTAGCAATGTTTTGTGATATAATTTCTCCAGCAGTAATAGCACCTGTAGATAAACCTTGACTAATGTTAGGGTCTATTGCACTAGCTATAATCTCTGCATCAGTTAATGTTCTACCAAAATTTTGTTGATAATATTCTTTAACCTGTGGTATAGATGTCAATACCTGTTGATATACAGCTTGTACTCTTTGTCCAAACTCTTGATTACTAACAACATTTGTAACTAATGTTTCTATTCTGTCATTAGTAAGGATGAGGTCTGCATTTAATCCAATACTTTCTATCTTTCTTTTGTAAGCATCTACTAAGTTAAGATACTCTTGTTCTGTATATTTAACAGATACACCATCTGGGTTTACATTACCTGGAAAAAAAGATTTGTATTGTTCTGATTGTCGCATTACTAACACAGCTTCATTAGCATCTTGGTTAGTATCTATATATGCCTGTATGTAAATATCTATAAGTTGTTCTGGAAACTCTGTACCAAACTTTAGTTTTACTTCGCTAACTAACTTTGCTCTTGCTGTTGCTGTTAATGCCATTATGTAGGTATTCCTCTTACTACTGCTTGTGGTGTTATACCACTGACTATACCATCTGTTACTTTATCAAATACAGTTTCTACATCATTGTTTAAACCATACTCTAATAATATTGAATTTATTTTTTCTTGGTCATTAGCTTTTAATACATTTATCCAATCTGATGATGTTTCATCCATCCTTTGTCCTAGGAACTGAAACGAGTAATTACGCCAAGGACTAGCTATATCTTCGTATGTTAAGTTTTCTTCATACATATCAGTAGAGAACAATGCTTTCCTAATATTCTTTAGCTTCTCTTCTACTGCTGCTATACCAACTTCTGTGCTTTCTGCATTTCTAATGATACCTGCATACTCTGCTAGGTTTGCATCTTCAAAGTTTGCAAAGCTAGGTCCTAACCATTTTTGTGCTAGTGCTTTAGCTTGTGCATAACCTGCTTGTGTCTCTGTTACAGTCATGCCTTCATCTATATTCTCTAGCCAATTAACTAAATCTACATCTCTCTCAATACCAGCAAGACTATCTCCTAGACCTTGTGCTTGTGATACCCAACTAATTTCTGTCCATGCACCTGTTGATAGTTGCGTTGCAAAGAAATCAATTAGTGTATCGCCATCTGCGTTTACAATTTGTTCTCCATTTGTTACACCATATTGTTTTAGTAGTTGAGCACTTCGCACTCTATTGTTATCCAACAATGCTTGTGCATCTGCTGGTAAAGCACCTATACCTTTACCTTGTGATAGTAGTAACCAGTCTCTTTGTTCTTTAGTATGTGTCTGCCACCACTCTGTTCCTTGCCACTCGTAATCTTCTATGTCTCTATCTTCTACTATGCTCTCTAAATACAAAGAATAAAGTTCATCATCTTCCATCCATGGTTGTACTTTCTTTACTTTGGCAAAGTTATCTACCAAAGTATCTAAAGGATTACTAAGTCCTAATTTTATATCATCATCTATTTCTACATAGCTTCCTAACCATAATGAGTTGTTCCAATCTTCTGCATCTTCATTAATGTTTCTTATATCTGGCATACCTGTTGTAAAAAAACCAGCTAAGTCATCATCACTAGCTTTGTATCTAATAAACATATTTGTTCCTGGAATACTAAATGCTAAATACTTTTGACCTGTACTGTCTTGCCATATTTGTGAACCCATACGACCATCAAAGTTAGAACCTGTAATTACAGTAGGTGTCTTAGTTTGACCACTACCTGCTGGACCACTAGCACCATCAGTAACTTGTTTAAGTATTTCATCTAAGGATTTATCAGATAAGAAATCATCTTTACCTAAACCTGCAAACTCTGGTAGTTCCCATCCCCAAGTAAATCCTTCTGGTTTACCAGCTTCAGTAGATGTAGCCCATGAACCACTATCATATCTACCCCAGTACAATTTATCTGGTGTAGTTGTAGTAGTTGCAGTAACACTATTATCAGTTGCACTTCTGTTTTGTGATGCATACAACTCTGCTAGTGCTTTAGCTGCTTCTTCTTTAGTTGCATAATACTTAGGATTACCTGTCATAAACTTAGCAAACTCTGAACTTGTACCTTGGAAAGCATCTTCATTGCCATATATGTCAAAGATTGTGTAAACATTTACTTGTTGTCCAGGGTCTTGTTGTTGTGGTTCTTGTGTTTCTTCTGGTTCCTGTGTTTCTTCTGGTTCCTGTGTTTCTTCTGGTTCTTCTGTAGGAAATCCTGTTTGTGGGTCCACTTCTATTGCAGGACCACCTACTAAATTATCTACTATCTTATTTATTTCACTTTGCTTAAATGCTTGTTGGTCCTCTGGTGGAAGCATAGATATAAGTTGGTTTTTAGCTTCTTGTTTAGCTTTTTCTTTCTTAGCTAAATCAAATAGTTTTTGGTCTGATGCAGCAGTAGCTTCCATAGCTCTTTTATCTGCTTCTCTCTTTGCTACCTTAGCTTCGTATTCATTTCTACTAATCTGACCATTTATTAATTGTTTAAGTAAATCGTAGTTTTCCATTAGCTATCTGCTCCTGCATAAACATTTTGGTTCATTTTACCATAAACCTCATCAAATAAAGTGTTATGTATTTCTTTAGTTAGCTTGTAACCAATAGAGTATTTGTCTGATATTTCTCCAAAGTTATCCCAAAACTTCTCGCCTTGTTGTTTCTTTGCAAAAGCTGCACCTGCATCTGCTGCTAACAAACCTAATTCATAAGCTGTATATGCTGCTAATGCTGGTCCAGATATTGCAACTAAACCTAATCGTGGTAATAGTTTTCTTATAGCTGTTTCTATAGCTATATCTCCTGGAGCAAACCCTGCCATTACACCACCAAATCCAAACTTACCTGCTTTCTTAGCAAAGTCCATAGCTGTTGATGATATAGCTGGTCCAATCTTAGGGTTCTTTAATACTTTTTCTACCTCTGGTAACTTAGATTTATCTACATACTCCACAATATCTTGTGGGGTTTCTGCAATTATTTTATTTAATGTTGGTTTTGTTGCTGCTTCTTCTGGTATATTATTTACAAAGTTTCTCACATCTTGTACATTGTCAGTTTTAGAAGTTACTTCTATGTATATTTTTTTTGGTAGTTGTTCTTGTAACCCTGTTTTAGCTACACCTGTTATACCTAACTCTTCAAATTGTCCTGTATTAAAATTGTAAAATTTTACATCTACATCTTTATTATCAATAACATGTCTCATTAAAAATTTTAATGGTCTTAAATGAAATATATCTCCTGGTGGTGGTTTTAATTCAAATATCCTATAAGCGTTATCTATATTATCTGGTTTTGCTAGTTCCATTATTTCATCTAATGTTTTAACAAGTTCTGGTATTAAATCTGGTTGTGCTTTTCTCATTTCTAAAATTTCATCTACAAATTCTGGAGACACAACACCTGTTAATTTTACTGCTTCATCTGTTAATGTTCTTTCAAACACTCCCATTTGTATTACATCTTCAGTTGGATTTTGAAAATACATGTGCATAGAATTAGCTTTATCATAATCAGAACCTAATTCGTTTCTTACCATATTATATAATTTTGCACCTAATTCATTTTGAAAATATTTTCCTATGTTATCTGGTTGGTCTATATCTGTATAATCATTAATTATTACATCTAACAAATTTTCAAATGCTATATTAAATGAAGCATGTAGTTTATCAAACTCTATTGCTAATTCATCTGGTACATAAAACCCTGTCCAATCTCCATTTATATACTTTGATGTGTTTTTTCTTAACAATTCTACATATCTATCAGTTGCGTTTTCAATACCATAAAAAGCATTGTCTGCATAAAAATCTACATAATCTGAAAAACTAGAATAAGGTAAGTCTTGTGTCATGTGTATTCCATCTGCATCCCATCTCCCATTATCTAACATATCTTTAATAAAACCACCTGCTTTAGGGTCTTTAAGAGCAGCATGTAACTGTAATATTTGTCTATTAGTTACACTTTCTGAAACAAAATATCTTGTTTGCTCTATAGGAACATTAATACTATCAATGACTGCATAATCAATTAAGTTAGATGGTATGCCTTCTGGAGTAGATAACCAACGAGAAGTTAATTCTTGGAATTGATTAATAGAACCATCTTCTTCTAATAAATTAATAAAACCTTTATCAAAACTATTTGCTACAGGACTGTTTGTAATATACTGCAACATTAAACTTGCTTTTTCTGATTTAGGTATATTTATATCTTCAGATATTTCTCCTATATCTATCACTACTTTTATTTCATCATCACTTAATTTAAGAAATTCTGTTATTAGTTCTTTAGTATTAGGTTGATTGTTGTTTAAGACTAATAATAAATTTTGTGATTGTGGTGTGTCTAATACATTTATTGATAATTTTATTAATGCTTCTACACTTTCTATTATTTCATCTGAATTAAATATTCCTACAGCAGAATTTTCAGTTAATTTCTGCATAAATTGTAAATCTAAATCTTTATATTTATCTACAATTTTTATATAATCTAATACAAATTTACTGGCATTTGCATCATCTATATTTCTTAATATAGGAAGTGGTAACTCATCTAATAGATATGGATGAATACTATTACCACCAATTAATTTTTGTGTTATTTCTTTCCTAAGTGCTTTTAAAGATACGCCAATAGAACTGTATAGTTTTTCTAAATCTTTATTAAATTCGCTATATAATTTATCACTCATTACGCAACTTAGCTATTACAGAAGCAGAAGCTGCTGACAATATTTGTTTTTGTTTTTCTTCTGTTAATGGTTTATTTAACTCTTCCATGTTATTGTTTAACCACTCTGTATAATGCGTACCAGAACTATCTACATTTGTTTTATCAAATTTAGTCAGAGCCATAAAAACCTCTAAGAGTATCTAAAATTGTTTTCTGGTCATCTGTTAGTTGTGCAAAATCTGTATCTACATTTAAGTTATTGCTAATATCTGGTAAGTTTTTCTTTCTTCTTTCAGAGTTTATAGCAGATTGCAACAGTCCTAATACTTGACTAGATGTCTTACTTCTGTAATCAGTTGTTGTTGGTTTTCCAAATATATTCATAATACCTGCACTTCTTGATGTTAAATCTATTGTATCATCTTGTGGCATAGTTGTAGTAGTTGTAGCAGGAACTGTAGTTGTAGTAGTTGTAGGCATAGTAGTAGTTGTAGTCGTACCAAATGGAATATTGTTATATGTTTTCACATACTCCATAGCTTGTGCAATCTCTGCATCTAAACCATCACTTACTACATACTCATCTGTTGGTCCAAGTTTTGACATATTAGGTTTTATATATTTTTTATATGTAGTCCAAGCATCAAAAGGGTCTGGTCCATAAGACTTAGGGTTTCTGTTTCTGTAATCTACAATGTGTAATGCAAACTGTGTAGCATACTGTATATCGTACTTAACCTTGTTAGTAAACTCACCAAGTGATACTACTTCTCCTTGCTTCTTAAAAAACTCTTTAACCATATTGTCTGGGTCTTGTCCTCTAAAAAACTGTGGTGGATTAATCTGCCATATACCTTTGTCATTAGGGTCAGTATCTCCATCTATGCCATGTTTAAATTTACTTTCTAAATAAGCTATAGCTAATAATATCTGTGCATCTTCTGGTTTGGCTTCGTTCTCGTAAAGTAACTGTTTTACTTCTTCAACTGTGTATTGGGTAACTGCTTCATCCACTATCTTTTAACACCTGCTCTCATAAGATTAGCTAGGTCTGCTACAGTTGCTGCACCTCTACTTCTATCAGCTTCAAACTCTTGTTGCTGTCTAGCTGCTTCTTCTCTAGGGGCAAATACTTCTTCTTCTATACCTGCTAAATCTTCTTCAAGCTGTTCTACATCTGGTTGCTCTGCTGGTGTACCAGGTATTGTTGTTCCACCTATAGGTGTTGATGGGTCAAATGCTATTCTTCCTGGTGTGCCACCTGCAAGTCCTGCAACCTCTTGATTAAATAAACCTATTCTTGCACCTATCTTTTGTGTAATATATTCTTTTTCTTCTTGTGATAATGGAGCTCCCTTTCTTGATTTAGACTTAGCTAATAAGTCATCTACTAAATCATCTAGTTGCTCGTTTTCAATCTTAGGTGCTTTTGTTGTAGCAGCTTTCCTTACAGAAAAATCTGTTCTAAGTATTCCTAAACTTTGTACCCAGTCAAACTTACCACCATTGTTCATACTAAACTCCATAAGTCTTGTAATACCTTTAACAAATTCTTCATCTACCATAGAACCTTGTGTCTTAGTTAAGTCAATTAATCCTATGCTTGACATTTGATTTTTTAATATAATACGAAGTGATGGTGCTATATCTCTAGCTACCTCTCCTGGCATATAAGGAAAGTAAATAAACTTATAACCCTTATCTGTTAGGTATTCTTCTGCATCTACATCTACTGTTCTAGTTACAGGAAACCCTTTAGCTTTATCCATACCAGTAACTTCCATTTGGTATTTACTTTGGAAACCTTCTCCTAATGGTTTTTTGTTATCTAAATCGCCACTAAGTAAATCTATTACCCATTGTGTTGCAGTATCTGCACTATCTGGTGTAACATCTGTGCCAGGAATAATAGGTCCTGTAACTCCACCAACACCTCTAGGTAATGTATATCCTTTTGTATCTTCACTCATCTGCTAAATCTCCTATACCAAACTTAGTAATCTCATTATAAAACACATCATTAAACACAGGTAGAAATTCTGGAGTTTCTTCAATTAGTGTTGCACCATATCTATATAACTCATCACGAACAGCTTGTGCTTCCTGTGAAGTCTGTGTTCTTAACCATATAATAGCATCTTCTCTAAGTGGTATCTCTTTACCTACTTGTATTCCTTCTATTACACTATTTCTGTAATCTAAGTATTTAGACATAGGTTCGTATAAACCTAGCTGTTTAAACCGAGTATCTTCTATAGCTTGTTCTAGTATTGGTATAACTAAATCCCAATCAAAGCTATCTGGTATTTCTTTACCTGGTAACTTAGTAGCTACTTCTGCTGGGTCCACTTGATATGCTAATGGGAACATCTTTCTTAATGTAAGTTCTAATTCTGCTTTCTCTATCTTTTGCTCATTAGGACTGTATCTCTGTGCATCCCATTTAGCTGCTGCTCTTTCCATCATTGCTCTTTCTACTAATGATGCTGCGTATGTAGCAGAACGCCAGTAAAACTCTTCTTTATTTAATGGTGTAATATTACCTAATCCTTTTTGTATTCCATAAGATGTGTAATCTACTTCGCCACTACCTAGCTTGTCATAGAAATACAATATGCTAGAACCATAATCTTCATACAATTCTTTGTTATCTAACAAGAACTGATACTCTGGTTTTGTTCTAGCCATAGGTCCACTCTCTGATATAGACTTACCTTTAAGCTGTAGTGATGCAGATGTAAATGCTGTCTCCATATCGTATATATCTAACCCTAGTAATCTAACTACTTCTAATGTAGCTTCATAATCTGCTTGTTTACTACCCATGGTTAGTGCATAGTGTTCTCTTAGGTCTTGGTAAAAACCATGTATTATTCCTAGCTCAACAAAGCTATTCCATACAATACCAGATGTTTCATTATCTTTACCATACCAATCGTTAAATGTATCATTATCTGTATCTATACGATATAACACATTTAGTTTAGGAACCAATGGATTAACATTTCTATCCCATGCTTTTAATTGATATATGTTATCTCTTATAATTGCTGCTGTATTAAACATAAACTCTGGGTCATCTGATTGTTCTGGATATAACATTGCAGCTATCTGTACAGCTTGTGTAGTAGCTACTTGATATAAGTCCTCATCAAAACCTTTAACACCTAACTTACTTGCAATAGCATTAAACATATTTTTACCAGTAGCTGGTATTGTTTCTTCTAATATTGCTTCTCCAATTAAATCTTTAATATCTCCAGTACCACTTTCAAATGGCAAACCAAATTGGAATATAGTTCTTTCTAACAATCTTCTAGTTTCTGGATTATCTCTAGTCATTGCACCTATAGGTAAAGCAAGTACAGGTCCTAATGGTGGGAATAAACCACCACCAGCTACACCTAATGCTGATATAGGTAAACTTCTTTTAAGTATGATATTGCTATCTTCTATGCTTATATCATCTGTCCAAGTACCTTCGCCTTCTGACTTAACATAACTTTCTAAAGCTGTACCACCTACAGGTATAATTAAGTATCTTTCTCCAAACTTATCAGAATATATATAATTATTTTCTATACCTTTCCTATATGCAAAACCTACCTGTGCTAATGCTCTAGGGTTTGCTGCACCTAGCTGTGTCCATCTACCTAACACTTCTCTATATGCTTCAAAGAAAGGTAATCCTACTTTGTATGCTTCTGCCAAGTAACCTCTCTCTAACAAGTTATATAACAATCTGTTGTGTAGCTCTAGTGCATATTGTGATGCTGTTTTGTTTATGTCATTAAATGTCATATTGCGTACAGTGTCTGTTCTAATATCATCTAGGTCTAACATTGTGTGATAATCAATTTCTGTAAACTCTGATATTAAACCACTCTTCTGTGCATTGTTTACTACTAACTTTCCAGACTTACTATCTACCATTGCTAGTATTCCAGACCTTTGCATAAACTCTGCGACATCATCATACTTAGCATTACCCATCCCTAACACTTTCCTAAGTTCTTTTATTGTTGGTGTAGGGTTTTCTTTAATTAATGCTTTAAAGTTATTTGTTATATCAAATGTATTTTTACCTGTATCTGCATGTAATTCTTTTAGGGCTTTAATAAATTGTTGGTCTTGTGATTTATCTAATTTACCATCTACTAATACATTTCTTCTAGGAACTGATGAGTAGTATGCACCTATCTTTGTATTCTCATCTCCTAATCTAATACCACCTGCTGTTTCTATAGAGTATGCTTTACTTTCTGCATTGTTTAGTAACAAGTCCATTTCTAACTGTTGTTTAGATGTAGCTTGTAATACTCTTGGTGCATATTTATTGTCTGCATTATAAGCAACAAATGTAACAGCATCATCAGTAACTTGTAACCTCTGTCTTACTGCTTTCTTCATTACTTCTTCTATTTGTTCAAAAGGTATTTCTGCATCTGTAAGATTTCTTTTAACTGATGCAAGTAAATCTGCTGGTAAATTAACTACACTATCTGGGTCATAGTGTGCATCTAATATATCTTGCAAACCTTTGCGTGTAGCAAACACTAAGTTGCTTTCTATAAAGTGATAATATGCTTGTTTAAATGTAGGTATTCGTGATAGTGATGCTTCTGCTTGACCAGCTACAAAGAACAAAGCATCCATTAAGTCTGCCCATCCTTGTGCAAATCCTTTACCTGTAACTTTCCTTACACCTGGTACTTCAAATGGTAAATCTTCTAATACTTCTAACATGTATGGTCTAATTGTTTCTTTTATTTTCTTTTTGTTTATTTGTTTTGCAACATCCAAACTTCTTACATTTGTTTTTCCAACCATACCTTGTGCAATAACATCTAGTAAGTCTTGTTGATTAGCAGTAAAGTTAGATATAAACATCTTGTGATGTCTAACAAAATCTATAAAATCTTCTTGTGTTTTAACAACTGGTATAACTTGTGATGCTTTATCTACGCTTCTAATAGATAATGTCTTTCTGTTTAAATCTACAATCTCATCCATAAGATATGGTGTTCTCTGTATTAAATCTACAACTTCTTCATCACTTAGGTTTTTCTTCATAGCTTGTGCTACAACTGGCATAAATGGGTCATGTGCCATCTGTGTAATTAAGTAATCTATATATGCTTCTACATAGTTATCATCAACATCTAGCTTTGTAGCTCCTGGTGCTACTTCTTCTCCAGTTGCATACTTAGGTATCTGTTCCCAATCTCCTCTGTTTTTTCTAAATACAGATGTAAAGCGTGGGTCTCTTTCATATAAGTCTTGTACTTCTGGTAATCCAAACTTTGAATTGTTTTGTTTTAATGCACCTAAACCTTTCCTTATAAAGTCTGGGTACTTCTCATCTAATACTTTTGCACTTGTTCTAAATGGTCCTGTTAGTGCAGTTAATGGTTTATAGTCTGGGTTTTGTGCTTGTATTAATTTAACCATTGCACCATTTGGGTCGTTCCATATTAACTTTAAATACTCCCATGGGTCTCTAAATATAGATGCTAAACCTCTAGCTGACATCCTTAAATTACCATCTGTTGTAATTTTAAGTGGGAAAGCTAATCGTGTAATAAGTTGTAATGGCATCCATGCTCTACTAATAAAAGTAAATGCCATATCTGTAGCTTTAAATGGTATTCTTTCTGCACCATACTTAAATAAAACTGATGGGTCTTTTAGTCCATCTGCTATTGCACCTTTAAGTTCACTACCTAATGGTGTAGATGGGTCAAAGAAAGTACCAGCTTTACCTTCATTAGCTGCTTGTCTAACTGCATCTATACTTTCTTCATAACCATTTTTTCTAAATGTTTTGTTTCTTAATCTTCTACGCATAGATGTATAACGCAATGTAGCTTTAATATCTGGTACATTGATTGTTAAATCCATAGCTTGTCCTGCCATAGCTAATGTATTTTGTATAGCAGCAGCTTTATCTGTTTCTGATAACATAGCATTGTTTAGTTGTGCTCTGCTTATAGGGTCTAATCCATCTTGTAATAACTGTCTATCATAGAACTGTTCACTTAATGTAGGTTTATATGCTCTACCTTTTTCACTAAATCCTCTTACATCATCTAAATGTGTTGATAAGAAATCTGTTATCTCGTTATCTGACAAACCAAATACATATCGTAGTTGTAATGCACCTTCTGTTTTAATTAACTTGTCATAATAAACTTCTTGTGCTCCTCTATAATTTTTATTAAATATCTCTGTATAAAATTCTTTTACTAAATCATCAATCTTGTTTTCTGGTATAGAAAACATATACCCTGTTTTAATAAAAGTATCTACTGCTCTATCTACTTCTGTAAGATAAGCCCATGGTCTTGATGGCAGTCTTGGGTCTGTACCACCAAATATATCTTTAAAACTAGAAGCTAATGTTCTTACTGGGTTCTTAGACTTCCTACCACCACCACGCATATAAGTAGCTGTATATTGACTATCTGTCATAGCAGCATACAAGTTATCTAAAAAGTTATCGTTTAATACTTTTGCTTGTATATGAAAATCATTAGCACTTGTTAAATTATTACCTGCAAATCTAACATCAGATATTAAACCACCAGTCAAACTTTCTTTTATAATGTCAAATGTTTGGTCTGGATTATTAACTACTTTCATAGCCATGTTAGGACTAAATCCATTTCGTGCTAGATATAACATAACTGGAGCACCTTCATCTACAGCTTTAGTTATTTCATCTGCCATAAGTTGTATTACTGGGTCTTTGTCAATCCAAAAATCTGCTACCTTACCACCTGCTTGTATGTATTCATCTAGTTCTCTACCTACGCTTGTAAGTGTTTTACTTGTTTGTGCTGACCTACCACCTATACCAACGCCAGGTAAAACCATAGTTGGGTCTGTAACTACCATTAGTCCTAAGTTACCCATAAATCCTATCCATGCGTTCCAACCATGTTTAGGGTCAAAGTTTAAATCTGATATTTTATCTTGCTCTGCTGATAGTAAAGCATTAAATTTAGTTTCAAACTCTTGGTCTGTCATACCAGTTGTTTGATATGTATTAACTAACTTAGCTATTTCGCCTTCTGTTTCAATCTTTATATCTGCAATTACATTGTTTAATGGACTATATTCTCCACCTAATGAACCTGTAAGTGTATATCTAATCATATCTCCAGGTGTTGCAGGTATGCTATATTTCTTAAAACCTTCTCTAGTTTGCATTGCTTCTTGGAAATATTCATTGCTACCAAAGTATGTTTCTATACCATTAGGATTAGCTGAACCATACAACTGATTAACTGTATCTATATACGCATCTAATCTTTCTTGTGTAGTTGGTTCTCTAGTTTCTCCATCTTGTTGTATCTTTAAGTTTTCTGCATATACACTAGGAAAATATTTATTTATAGTATCTATATCTGTCTGTGCTAATTTAAAATCTTTTTTTGTATTTAAATAAGTTAGATTATCTGTAACAGCAAGTGGTGCTAAATTTAATACTGTCTCTGGCAAATCCCATCCATATTTTTTACCTTGTGATAATGCACCTCTAACAGCACCAGCTTGTAAACCAGCTACAAAAGATTTAAGTTTCCATGATAAAGGTATCTCATTATCTTCTGTTTCTGGGTCTCCAACAAACCTAGAAAAATCTCTATCTAATTCTTTACCTTGTTCCCTAGCTAATCTTTCTAACTCTGCTTTACTAGCAACACCATAAGAGTTCATAGCTCCTACTTGAAATCTTTGATACCAAGCATTAAGACCAACTAATAAACCATTAATAGCTGTACTTTTTCTTAACTGGCTTTCTCCAAATAATTCTTTTTGTGTTTCAGTATTAACTTGTTTAGTTTTTGTATATGCTTCTTTAGCTCTATCCCAATAACTTTGTGTTCTTTTTCTGTTGTAATCTTCTTTTTCATCTGCAATGTTATTGTTAGTTTCTTTCCATAAGTTGTAATACTCTCCTGCACTTAATCCCATAGATGCAGCAGCAATAGGTAAATCACTATCTTCATTTGGGTTCATTGATTTAAAATCTAATGTTTTCTTACCTAGTATTTCTAATTCTGCATCAGACATAGTGTTCTTAGCTGTGTTAAGTGCTTGTTGGTCTATGCCTTTTTCCTCTTGGGATTTAAGCCACTCTTGACCCCATCTCAAATAAAAGCTCATTAGTTAAACCTATATCTTAGTTCTGGGAACCTTTCAGTAATTAACTGTTTTGTAATCTGTGTCTCTTGCACAGGTGCAGCTACTTGCATATCTTGCTCTGGAACAAAACCAGGTTGGTCTGGGAATTGTGTTGGAGCATTAAATATGTCGCCAATCATTGGCATTGTACTTGCTTGTTTAAGTATAGGGGATTGAGTTTGTGGCTCTACAGCATCTATTTGATTACCTAACGCTGTGGATTGCCCTGTTGGGTCTCCTTTCGCCCTATTTGGTACTACTAAATCTTGGTATGCACCATCAACTGCCATATCAGTTGCTTGTTTAAACGACTTACTTTTTCTACCACCTGGCATCTTCATCTCCTTGTTGTAAATCAAACCCTAATGATACATTTAAAAATACATTAGGTATTGGTGTTGGAATAATGTATGTACCTAGTGGTATATCTCCAGTCTCTACATCTGGTCTAACAATAGGAACAATCTCTATAACTGTCTCTTCTTCTACTGGAAACGAATTAAAATCCCAATCTTCTTGATTAATTATATCTATAAATTTTTCGTTAATATCTTCAAATGGTCTAGCCAACTGGTACTCCTGGTGGTATTCCTGGACCTGCTGCTAATTGTTCTGGTCCACCTAACTGTGCAAGTACAGAAGCAATGTCTGGTTCTGCTGGAGCTTGTGCTTGTGCAGCTACCTCTTGTGCCTGTACTTCTTCTTCTGTGTAAAACTCATCTAGTATCTGTGTCATGTTTTGTGGATTTTTTCTAATCTCTTTAGCTGCAAGACTTGCTTTGATGTTACCTTGTGCTGCTTGTGCCATTAATGCTTCAAATAACACAGTCTCTGCTTTCTCTGCATTTACTCTGTTCTGTATTTGAGATATGTTATCTAAACCATCAAGGTTCTCTTGTAATGTTTGCATATCTATTACGCCTTGTTGTTTTAATTGCAACCCTGTAATAATTTTTTGTGGCTCATCAAACCCTGCCATAACTCCATATACTCTTCTTGTTTTATATACTTCTGCTATATCAGAGTTAGGTACATAAGTTTCTTTAAACGCTGTACCATTTCTAAATCCTGCGATAGGTTTACGCATACCACCATACATAACCTCATCCCACTCTAGTCTCTTGCTATCTATTTCTTCTAACGCATCTTTCATTACTGTTTGATATTCTCTTACATGCAATGATGATGATTGACCTAGTTCCTCTAATCCTCTACCAGTAACAAACGCATTTGGCGATTGTCCATCATCTGCTACAGGATATGCAGAACCTAAACGCAAGTGTCGTTCTAATCTATCTATCTGTTGGAACAACTGATAAGGTAAGTTATTTACTGGTTTTGATACTTGACTACCTGGTGTCAAATAGTTTACAGCGAACCTACCCTTTCTATATTGTCCACTTTCTATCTCGCCAATGATGTTGGTTTCTGTAAACACAGCATCTTCCATTGCAATGACAGATAGAATATTTATTTTCGCCATGTTAGCCATTAAGCCAATAACATGATGAAATTGTCCTTGCATTTGGTCAAAACTATAGCGTTTAGCTATTACAAATCTTGGTCCAGATTTAAGTGGATTAGGAATAAAATCTAATATTATTTTGTTTTCTGGTAAGAATACATAAGTTCCTTCTTCATCATAGTATTCTGCAACTACTTTACCTGTACCATCTGCATTAGCCCAGGTCTTGTCATAACTAGATAGATAAGCCATTGTATTATATTCTGCATTTACTTCATCAAGTATGACATTTGCATGTTTTGGATATTGTCTAGCTAGTGTTGCGTGTGGTACTCGTTGTAATATTGCTAACTCTTTTGGTTCTTGGTCCACACCAAAATGTCCAGGGTAACAAAGATATGGGTCTCTTAGTTCTGCTACAGGATATGGTATTCCATTAGCATCTTTTTTTTCTTTAAGTATCCATACAGCAAATCCATAACCAGGTAACCATCTACCAGCTTGTGGTAATTGCTTGTCTAGTTTCTGTATGTCATCATACGCAGTTACTATTCTTTCTAGTTTTTCTGCTCTCTTAGTAGCTCTTTCACTATCCTTGTCGTTAAATATATCTATTTTTAAATCTGGTGCTCTACCTATTTTTTGTGCAAATCTTTCTAATGCAGACATAAGTAGGTTAGGTGCTGGTAATTGTCTGTAATCCATATCTCGCATGTCTTTACCAAGTAATGCTTTTATACCATCTGCACCACCATTAAGTATTGCTCTGATGTTATGTTTATCTTGTGCAAGTTCAGAATTTAATTGTCTAAGTTCGTAAACTCTGCTGTAAAGCTCATCTGCTGTTTTTACCATTATCTCCAACTATCCAAATCTATGCCTAGTCCTTCGTAGTTACTAAAACTAGGTTGGTATTCCATACCCATTGTAGCAAGTCTTTCCTTTTGTAAACGCCTTATTGTTTTCATTGGAAACCAACTTGCCATAACAATGTCAGATTTAGTACCTACACTTCTACTCTTGTTTTGAGCAGAACTAAAATACACTAACTGACTTCTGTATAAGTTTACCTTCTCTTGTGCTTCAAAGCTACGATAAGGTAAATTTATTAGTTTGTTAGCAAACAATGGTCTCATAGCTGTAACACCATAGATAGGGTCATGCTTGTTACCATAAGTTTGTGTACCTTCTAAAAATATACCATGCTTTGCTGCAAAGTCTCTAATTGATTTATCTTGTCGTATTGCTCGTTGAAAACCATTTTCTTCTATTACCCAGTGTGCAAGGTTATATTTAGTAAACCATTGCTGTATTATTTCTAATGCTTTAGGAATACCACCACCTAAGTTATTCTCCATATCTATCATGTACAAAGTATCTTGTTCCCGGTTATAACCCCATAAGAACGCAGCTTGGTACCCTGTTGATGCTGGGTCAAGACCTGCAATTAATCTTACATTGTGTGGTATGTGTCCTATATCTCTTGCCTGGTCTCTACATTGTTCTATCTCTTCTGCATCAAACAAACTCATACCATCTGGCATAGCTACATTAAGATATACCATTTCATAAATAGCTCTACCACCTGTAGTTTCAGCAGCTTTCTTTCTATCCATTAACCACTTGTATGTACGCTTACTTGCCCATAACATACAATCTTGGTGTGCTTCGTTTTCCCAATCAGATTTAGTACAAGCTATATCGTGTGCCTGTTCTACTGTTGTACTCCAGCTTTCGTTATCTACTAAGTGAGAATACAAATCATCATAATGCTGCCTAGAACCAATAACTACCATAGCTGTATGTTCCTCTTTACGACTAGATAATGTTGTAGTCCACCAGTTTCTTGTGTTCTCTCTTGATGCTGGTTGCATAGTAGAACTGTGGTCCTCAATGTCATCTGCAATAATTAAATCACAGTCTCTTGACAAAATCTTACCACCTCTACCAATACCAATCATTGTTGGAGATTTAATACCTGTAACTGTTCGTGTACCTACAGTAAAACCATTTTGAGACCAAGACTTAGATGATTTTGTTTTAGGTTTAAATTTTGCTCCTGGTCCACATATCTCTTCTATAAGTAACTCGTTATTTTCTAACTGGTCCATTACAGAAGATACAGAGTTCTTCGCAATATCTTCATTACCACCTACCCACATAATTCTTATGTTTGGGTTTTTGCATATAAGCCAGACTACAAAATGTATAAGCAGTTCTGTTTTACCATGTCTAGGTGGGCTAAGTATCATGTGCTGTCCACCATTATCAATAGCATCCATAATGTTTTCTATCCATTTAGTATGAAACTCTGGTGTCTCAAATGCAACGCCTTGTTCTGTTCTAAAGTATCGTTGTCTAAACTCGTTAAAATCTTTTAGTGTTTCTTCTGCTACCTGTGGTAATGACCAGTCCTCTTGTTCTTGTTCAGACTTTATATCTTCTAAATATGCCTGGTACGCCATAGATACAGCAGCAGTTGTAGTTCCTAGTATCTTAGCTACTTCTGTTAGTGTTATTGATTTTTCGTATATCTCTTGTGCAAGTCCAGATTGTTTAATATCTTCATAAACCTGTCCTCGCCTAGATGCTACATTAGGTTTTTGTGATGGTATGTCTAAAACATCATCTTCTTGTGTCCACTCTTTACCAGCTTTCCTAGCTCGTTTTTTTTGCTGGTTTATTCTTTCGTAACAACGCTTACTACAAAATTTTTTCTTTTTAGGTGGTAATGGTCTATGACAACCTGCTGCATAACAAAGTTTATTTGCCACGCTTCTCACACTTTTTATTGTTACATTTCATTTTATTTCCAGGTTCTAAATCTACACCACATACTGGACATGGTACTTTCAAAATTATTTATTGCGTTTAGCTTTATTTTTTTTACTATTAGGAAATCCTTTTTGCATTTCCTTATAGTTTTTAGCACTAATAGTAGAGTTTTTTTTGGACCTGCTAGTACCAGCTTTTTTTCTTTTGTTCATGTTATAGTACAAACCTTTTTTAGCTGCCATGTTGCTCCTTACCACATTTTACAAGACCAGTACCTAGGTGTAGTCTTGTCTTTTGCTGTATCGCATTTGTGTCTTGCACGAAACGATTTTCTTGCTTCTGGATTATCTTTGCGTATCTCCATGTTAGGGTCGCCAAACATAACTTTTTTTACTTTGTCTCCATCTTTAACAAAGACTTTAAATTTCTTACGCCCATACCCAGGTTCGCCCTTACTAATCCTAGAAGGACTATCTAACTTGACTGACTTACCTTGGTACTCTGCCATTACTTTTTCTTTTTTTTATTAGAAGATTTTTTCTTCTTCATACCCTTTGGGTAACCTATACCTTTTGGCATTTATGCTCCTAACTATATTTACCTATAGTAACACAAAACTGCACCGAAGTGCAGTCTTGTCGTACAGTGTGTCCAATACTGTTATGAAAGAAAATGAATTAACTTAAATCAACACACAAATTGTCTATATGATTTTCAGCTTTTTCTTTTTCTAATTTCGTATGTAGTTATTTATTTTACATACTGGTCGTATCCCCATACAACCAACCTAGGACTTTCCTAGGTGTGTATAGTGTAGTGCTGCTCTCGCACTATGGTGTAAAAAAATTTTTTTTTATTCTTCCTGGCATCTTTCGCATATACCATCAGTAAGCTCATTTTCCCAAAAAGGATGTAAGCACTCATCACAATCTACTACGAATATATCCATTAGTTAAGATTATAGCAAACCCTCCATTGCTGGAGGGTCGTACTATACAAACAAAGAAAGGAAATGTTATATGAATAAAAAATCCTTACGATAAGTTAATAATACACTATACCAGATATATGCAAAGTATTATTTTAAGAAAACTGGGGGTCGCAGACAGGGCGTAGGCGAAAGGAGGAAACTCCTACAAAACGCAACCCCCATTAAATACTACCACTAAATTTAAAAGTATGATATAGTTGAAACACAAACAGTTTGAGCTTCCTGCTCTAGGACAAGTTCTTACGATAATTCTTTAAACATAAGTGGACTAGCAGGACCATGGTAACTGGGGTTAAAGCCCATTATTCCACATTGTTAAAATGCTACTTAATTTAGTCATTTCTGGTTTTTGGGAGGGAGTGGCACAGGGTTAGCTGTACTCTTATTGTTATGTTTCTTTATTGAACACACTTCAATAAAGAAGGTACACAGTCTAGTAAGGTACCACAACATCTTGTACCCCTATATATAGTGGGTCAAACTTAACAGATATTCTTTGGAGGGTACACACAACACAACACAGACCCCCACATTAAACCCCCCTATATATTGTGTATTACTAGATATATACCATATCTTGTGTTGCATTATTCTGTATACAATATGTTGTGTAACTAAGACATATACTAGATATTGTGTAGCACTCTGTACCTTGTTTAAACATTTATGAGAAGAAGAGGGGGTGTTAATTAATATCGTAGTTTCTTTCCAAAAAAAAAATAAAAAAACCTGTAACCTTTTTGTAACCAATGCAGTCAAAGTAGTACAAGCAAAGAGAGGATATTATGACTAACTTACTAACTAGCAAAGACTTTAATGATTTTAATAATCATGAGTTGAAGGTTGCAGAAGCAGCTATTAAACAACAGAAAGAAAACAGAGATGAAATCTTTATGTCTCAATTCCATGAGGGTACGCCATTAGCAGTAACTACAAGCATTATGAGTAAAGATGATGATTATCAAATTTACCCAGCTTATATTACAAAGGTAAATAAAAAGTCTATCAAGATTGGTTACGCAGTAAATGATGACTACACAGAAAAATCATTTGTTACTAGGCAGAAAACATGGAATATTGAAACACTAGCTAACTATGTACGAGCAGGGTTTATACATAAATCTTATCCATCTAACTGGGAAGGCAGAAACTTTAAATATGATAATTACCCTTCATATTTAAGAGATGCAGAAGATTTCTAAAAAAAAATTAAATTACCCTGTAACCTTTTTGGTTGCAGGGTAGTCAAATAAACACAAACAAGAAAGGATATTATGAGTATAAAAATAGATATAACACAAGATGCTACACCAATGAAAGAAGAGCTTATTGGGTTGAGTGTCTTAGTTTTTCCAAAAGGCGAAGGGGCAATATTTCAAACAGATTTACATAGTATTGTAAATACACCTTCTAAAAATACAGACAATATAAGTAGCGAGGTACCTAAAGAAGATTTCCCTATTTATTTGTCAAAGGATAAATTAAGTTACATCACAGTTAAATGGTTATTTGAAAGCATGGAAGATGACAGAGTTTCTTTCTTCTATCAAAATCAATGGCGTGAAAGCACATTTGAAAAAGGCGTAATGGTTAGAAAAACCAAATACGATTATTAAATAAAAACAAATTACCCTGTAACCTTTTGCGAGGTTGCAGGGTCTAAACAATACAAACATAAGAAAGGATATTATGAAACAATTAGAAGCAAAGGTTGAGTTTAAACAAGCTCAATTTCCTAAGAAAGATATAAAAGCAGAAGATTGGTTGAAGCTGCTAGTGGATGAGTGTTTAAACATCCTAGATAAAAAAGGAATAGACACTAAGACACATGCAGGGGCAGGTGTAGAAATACACATAAGTGATACAAGGGGCAGAAAGAGAGTTACCAATAATCAAAAAGGGTCTCATGCTTTAGGTCTTTGTTACCCTAAGTCTGCTTCAACTGGAAATCTTAGAGTGATAGAGGTTGATAGAGAAACAGATAATCTATGGGAAACTATTGATACAGTTGCTCACGAGGTAACACATGCAGTCTTAGATGAAGCAACAGGTCATAAGGGTATGTTTCCAGAGATTGTTAAGAGCGTGTTTAAACTGGGTGGAAAACCAACTGCAACAGTACCAACAGAAGAGATGAAGGAATTGTTTTACGATTTCTTAATAGAGCATGGGGGTTATCCTCACATAGCTTTTAGACCATCTCACAGAAAGCAGACTACACGCATGGTCAAATGCTGGTGTACAGACTTTCAATGCCCAGCAGGTACAGAGAAATCAATGCTAGAAGGTAAGGGTCTTATCTTTAGAATTAGCAGCAAGGGCATCAAGAATATGGAAGATGCAGGGCATAATCTAACTTGCCCAGTATGTAGAGCAGATGCAAGTTATGATGGGGCAACAGTACCAGAGAGCTTATACGCATAATATCCAAAGAGTAAGGGGTTGTTTAAACAAGCAACCCCAGCTCTTTAGAAAGGAAACAAAATGGAAAAAGAAAAAATATTAAAACTACTAAAAGAAATATTAGAGTTAGATAACGAAACATTGTACGACAAAGAAAATTATTCTATCTTTCAAATGGTAGAGCGATTAGAAGAGGATAATTAAAAAGGTGTAACCTTTTTGGATAAGAGTAAGTAAAAGTAATAGAAAGGAAAACAAATGGCAGGAATAAACAAACAAAACTTAATCGCAATAACTAACAAAGTTATTCATGATGAATTGCCTAATAGTGTTAGGTTAACTAAATGGGAACTAGAACTTATTAGCGTTAAGGCAGTAGAAAAAATAACAGAAGAACTTGCTAAACAATTAGTAAGTCAATTTGTAAAGGATGGTAAATAAATGGCACTAACACCAGAGCAAAAAGAAGAGTTGATGAGGAAGAGGGCAGCAGAATATTTTAATGACCCAGCTAACTTTGAGACAGACCTAAGCAAAGAGATACTAAACAATTTAGAAGGGATGCTAGAAGATACGCACCCTTCAACGATTGAGAAACTGCACATGGCGATTATGCAGTTGATAGTAGATTACACAGATTACACAGGGTAACTGTTTAAACAAGGAAGGATATAAGAATATGTTAGAAGCAATTAAGAGAAGAGTAAGTAACGCTATAGGATTTAGAAAGACAGGTCTGCAAAGCATACCATCACTAAGAGAGAAAACCTATACCAGCGAGGACTTAATAGAAATCTTAGACAGTATCTTGGAGGATGTGGAAGCAGCAATAAGAGATACAATTAAAGAGCATGGATATAATGCTATTTATAAAGAAGAAAGTGTGTAACCTTTTTAGTTACGCAGTAGTCAAAGTAATAACAAAGAAAGAAGGATATGAAAGAACAAATAAAACAAACAATAACTAAGGGCGAAGCAGTAGATATTGCTGATGCAGAGTTATATAACGATACAGTCAAGCGAGTAGATTATTCTGGTAATCAACCAAGACATCAAGGTAGCGAGATATATAACAAAGCATACAAGCCAAAGAAAGACACAGTAGATAGAAGCAGTTTAAACAACAAGATAACCTGCGATAACATACGAGGATGGGGCGACAACTTGTACCAGAGATTGTATGTAGATGGCGACAGGTATGGCGAAGGTGTAAGAGTTGTTGGTTACTCTTCTTATGTACCAGAAAGAAATAGCAAAGGAGACAGGAGACCTAGCGAACAATCTGGATTTTCTATTTACTTTGATGATGAGCAGCAGGTCATTGAGTTTGCACAGAAGTGTTTAGATACAATGGCTATCAAGAAAGAAAGAGAGTATTTGTTTAAACAGTATGATGGTAAGCACCCAGATGTTTATAATCACTTTCCAAATATGTTGGACAGAACAATGTGTGAGACAGGTAGGTATTACTGGGATGCTAGTTTAAACAAGGTAGTAGAGATTACTAAAGATACTGATGCAGAAATCTTAGAGCTGCACCCAGAGTACAGGACTGATGATGAAGGAAACTTTGAGCAGAGCTGGACTAACGAGAAGGCAGAAGATAAGCTCAAAGGATTGCTTAGAGGTCAAGAGTGTAACTGGACAGGGGATGACTACATGGACATCAACCTTGCTAACTTACAGACAGGTGGGTACTACACAGATGGACTTGTTGCTAGGAAAGTACGCAACCCAGAGGACAAGAGAAGAAAGATGTGGCTAACAACCTTCTTCTTTGTTGATGGTACAGAAACAACCTTAGAAGGTAAGTGGGATTTACTAGGGGATGGAACTCTTAGAAGATTGACATGGAAAGAATAATATTATTAATTAAGGGTGTAACTTTTTGTTGCACCCTTAGTCTAAGTGATGCAAAGGAAGGAAAATAAATGGACTTTATTGAACAATTAAAAAAAGAGAATACAGAACTTAAAGAGCAAATTCAAAAGATGTGGAAGGGATTTGAAGAAGGCATTTCTGTTGATGAAATGAACCAAAGATTATTTCCAGAAGCAGAGGTTGTTTAAACAAGGTAAAAAACTGTGTAACCTTTTTGGTTGCACAGTAGTCTAAGTAACAGATAAGAAAGGAAAATAATATGGCATTTATAGGAGACAATGGGGCAAATCTACCAAGACCAGAAGAAGTTAAGAGGTGTCAATTTGGTGGCACTAACAACAGAAAGAAAGATGGTGGATGTGGTAAGCATGTAGAGAAAACAGGACAGATGGTACATAGTAGAACTGATGGCAGCACTTGGCATGTTTGGTATCATCTAAACTATTGTGAGGAACACAGACATCATGTTAAAGGAGAGTATGAAAGAAAAATGGAACACACAATGAAGGGTTTGTTTGTTGGAGAAGGGAATTACTGGGCAGATAAAGAGAAAAAACATTACCCAGAAAGACAGGTTGTTTAAATATGGTAACTAAAACTAACTACAACCAGATACTTATTGATGAGGTCAAGGAAGCAGCACAGGCAACTGAAGTTATGGAAATCAATAACCCTCGTGTCATAGGCATGGTCATCAATCTATTAGAGATGTTAGAGAGAGAGCCAAGCATACCAAGAAAGACATACAACTACATCAAGATAATTGTATTAGCGAGTGTCAAAGTATTTGGTAGGAAAGATGTGGACAGTAGCTTGTTAGATGAGCTAACTGTTTAAACAAAGAAAAAAAAGTATGTAACCTTTTACATACTAAAGAAGTCTAAGTAATAGAAAGGAAGATATGGATATAAAAATAAACGAAAGAGCATTAGAGTGGTATAAACCTAGAACTAAAAAAATTAAACTGAACTTTGAAATAGAAGTTGATGTTGATTTGTATGTACTAGAAACACTATGTAGAGAAATCAATTCTGTTAAAGAAGATATTGTACAACCAATAGTAAAAGACATAGAATATAAATCTATTGATGACCATTGGATAGTAAAAGTTGTAAGAGCAACTCAACTATTAGAGAAGCCAATAGAAAGGACATAATGACAAACAGAAAACAAAGAAGGGCAGCTTCATCTAAGAAGAAAGGCAGAAGCCAGATACACCATAGAACTATGGGTCAAAAATTAGAAGCAGCAGCAAAGGATAAGTAATGACAGACATTATGACAGAGGAAGAGTACGAGAAGTTTGTGAAGGAAGGCGACTGGTTTTTAGATACAGAAGCACCAGACTTTAGAGAGAAGTTACAAGCAGACATGAGACAGAGAGGAACTTTATGATGGAAATAAAATTATATCGTTTAAGTTATGAAGATGGCGAGTATTGTGTAGGCACAGAAGCCGAAGTAATTAGTAGTCATAATGAGTGGGTTGAGAATAGTGGTAGATTTGAGAAGGAAGAGTGGGCAGATAATTTAGCTACAACTATACAAGACTTAGAAGAACATTGGACAGTAGAACAGTTTTACACTGTTGTATTAGAAGTAAAAGAAGGAGTGTAACTATAGTTGTCATACATTGACAACAGTAGTAGAATAAAATTATGTATATTGTGAAAGCGATTGCTATTGTAGGTGGAGATGAGACTTACACATTTGATAATAAACAAGATGCACTAGAGAAAGTACGCTGGTTTAAAGATGCAGGTGGTTTCATTGTTACAATGACAGAGCTAACCCAAGAAACAGTATCGTAGTTTAAACAACTATAAAAATAGAAAGGAAGCAATGGCTAATATATTTAGCACCCCAAAAGAATTAAAGACATGGGCAATCAAGTTGGCTAATGCGTGTGGTGGGCAGAAGGTTGAGAAGTCAAACATCCTTACCAAGATAAACATGCAGAGGGTCAATGAACTATTAGGACAGTTTGAACAAGACCATACTGTAATGATAGCGAAGCAGCAGCAAGAAGAAACAAAGAAGGAGGAAGAAGAATAGTGTTTAGCATACAAGGACTAATCATTATGTATCTGTTTGGTATCTTATCTGCATTTCTATTTCTATTCTTAGAAAGCATATTGCGAGACAGTTTAAACCAATGGGGTATGTGGATTACTAAGTACAGATACAGAAAGATGATGAACAGAAGGCAGAGATAATGGACATTGAAGTAAAAGCTCTACTGTTTTGGAACAGAAAGCAGATGGAAGAGCATAAGAAAGCAATAGAAAAATTGTCTCATGCAAGAGTTAATCTAATTAAACGAGCAACAAAGGAAGGCATGAGCGTTACTGATGTTGCTAACAATTTAGGAATAAGTAGGCAGCGTGTCTATAAAATTATAAAACAAGGAAGGAAGTAATGGCTAAATTTAACCCAGCAGACTATGAAACTGTTGAAGATAGATTAAAAGTATTCTGGAAGGACAACCCAGAAGGAAGAATAGAAACAGAAATTTTACACATCACACCAGAAGGTAATTGTGTAACCATACAAGCATCTGTGTTTAAACAAGCAGAGGATGCAAGACCAGTAACTACAGGAATAGCACAAGAAACTAAAGGACAAGGTGGATTTGCTAACGCTGATGCGTGGATGGAGAACTGTGAAACATCTGCGATAGGTAGAGCATTGGCTAATTGGAAGTACCAAGGTAGCAACAAGAAGCGACCAAGTGCAGAAGAGATGTCAAAGGTTGGTAATTCTAAACCTAAAGTAGAGGTAGAGAAAGCAGCAGTTAAACCTATGACAAAGGATGAAGCTACACAATTAAACAAAGCAGCAGAAGAATTTGCTGCTGACATTGGAGCTAAGGCAACACCAATAGCAGACCAGATTAATTCAATACTGGAAGGGATGTTACCTAACAAGACCAAGCGTGATGACTTAAAAGCAAAAGTTTATAAGGAACTTACAGACAATGGTTTAAACAAGGACTTAGAAACATGGACTACAACTGATTGTGATGTATTTGTTACTGCATTTGAGCAAGAGATGGAGTTAATTGATAGTGTATCACAAGTCTTTGACACTGATGTAGTGAAGGTCTGCCCTAAGTGTAACCACGCAGGAGCAATAGAGGACAACAGACAAAAGAAAGCTGATGACCCAGATAAGTTTGGTAAGATACCAGATTTTGCATGTAGCAGTTACAACAATGCAGGTGGTTGTGGAGCAGGATGGTGGATAGGTAACGAAGAGTTACCTACAGAGTGGATTTAGAAAGCATTGGTAGTGGTGGTCTGGATAAATTGGTTGCTAAAATTAAGAAGCGTTATCCAGATTACAACTTTGATGTACCACCACCACCAGATACAAAGTGTAAGCAGCAAGTAGGATGTACTGGTTTAAACAACATTACATATTCAGACAAGGAAGGAAACATATATTGTGGTAGAAGATACAAGCAAACAAAAGAAGGAAACATCTATCAATGGGAATACAGAGAGTGTCATGCCCTGCTCAAACGAGCAGAGCAAGGAGGAGAACAAACAGAAATCCCCTTCTAACTATGGGTACGAAGGCTTGATAGGTGTATTTAATAAGTTAGATATAAACATAACTAACTGGGTAACAATGCAATCTAGTGAGCAAAGAGGTGGTATTAGTTTTATGCTGCCCAATGCAGAAGGAAAGATATATCTTACATGGGAAGATTTATACTTTGTAGATGTGCGTTTTGTAAATTCTAATGGAAGGTTTAAACAAGCAGTAACTCTTGGAGACCTTGACCAAATACTTACAATGTTAGAAGAGCAGCGTAAGAGAACAGTAGGAAGCATAAGAGATATGTTGAAGGATGCTTTTAAGGGAGAAGCACCAGAAGGGAAACCTTTCTAGTGGCGAGTAAATATTGCGAGAAGCATGAGCTTACATACTGGACATCTTGTACTTATTGCAGGATTGGTAGATGAGTAAAGCAGAGAAGAAGTTTGATATAGATTTAGCTAAAGGTTTAGCTATGGAAGAAACCTTCAAAGAATTTTTAGAAGGAAAGAAGGTAGAAGTCAAAAGTGAAAGACATATCTGGGAGATTACAGGTAATCATTTCTTAGAGTACGAAAGCTATGGTAAGCCAAGTGGTATTGCTGCAACTGAAGCAGATTACTGGGTACTGATGTTAGTAAAAGAGATAGAAGGCATTGAGATACCAGTAATGACATACATAATACCAATAGATGTTATGAAAGATTTAGGTAGAAAGTATCTACACACAAAGACTAAGGGTGGAGATGACAACATGAGCTTAGGTGTCTTAGTACCTATTCATGAGATAGCCCTTAGTTGTTTAAACAATCTTTAGATTATCCCAACCTTTTTTATTTACTGTAAATGTAAGTACCCCAGGATGAGACCATAACCCAGTTCTTTCTGTAAAGTCTATACTCTTGTCAATACTAGGTGCTTGAAACCAAGTACGATTACCCTGCTGCTTTGCACGAAAGTGATGGTAGTGTGCAGTAACCAGTATCTCACTTAGGCTAGGTGGTAAGAAGCCATACATTTGACCTTTCCACCAGTTTTCTATCTTAACTTCTGGATTACCACCAGCTCCACCACTCATGTGTCCATGACTGAAAGACAGTTGCTTTCCTTTGACAGTTATAGTTTGATGGAAACCTTCTGGAATAATTACCTTTACACTTCCATATCTTTCTTTGTTAGCGTTCATAATCTCTTCACATATTTGCATGTGCATAGTATCAGAGTTATCTAATCTGCTAGTAAGAACATTACCTTTACCTGCTCTTGTCATTTCTCCATGATTGCCTGGAACACCACATAATATTTTTTTCTTAGCCAATGGTAAGAAGGTCTCTATTGTTTTCATCATCATTGCTCTTGCTAATTGGTATTGTTCAGACAGAGACAAAGAAACATTGAAGGGTTGTGATGCGTAGAAAGACTGGTCGCACCCTTCTGTGAGGTCGCCAAGTCCTACCATATATATCTCATCTATCTCTACGCCCTGCTTACGCAAGTCTTTGATACGAGCAACTGCATCTTGTAATGCAACATCATATCTCTTGATAGTATTAGCAACTCCATAGTCATCCTTGCCTAACTGCCAGTCGCTCATGAAAAATAAGAACGCTGTGTCTCCACCTTTATCATAGACTTTTATAGGTGGTTTCTTACTAGCTTGTTTAAACAATTCTTTAAATCGTTTATCATGCTTGTGATTTTTTCTACGAACAATACCTTTAAATGCGTGGAAGGTAGTTGTTTGACCACCTTTTAACTGTGCGTTCCATGAGGATGCTTTAACTGCACCTTCTATTTCGTATTCATCTGGATTAAATCCCCACTCTCGTAAGATGTCATCAAACTTATTACGATAGTTAGGGTCTGTTCCAACATGTGTGATTTCTCCAACACCAGTTTCTTCATTGACTTCTATGGATGGTTGCCATCCAGACTTATAGAAGTTATTACCTAACTGTTCTGGAGTAGGTTTACTCTTAGTCATAGTTCTCCTTTTTCCCTGTTAATCTAGTTTACACTAGAACTACGACAATATAATTATTAACTAATTTTTTTCTTTGCAAATGTTTTGATTACTGATAAAGCTGCTCCACCACCTGCAATAGCTGCAATTTGTAGTGCGTTAGCTTCAATACCAGCGATAGGGCTTATGACCAAAGCAGATAGAAACGCCTCAATAAATGTCCATAAGGCTCTCTCTAACATATCTTTTAATTCATCACTCATTGTATTAATCTTCCTAACTTTAATTTAGTTTCTATATTCTCTAGTTTAGCAA
>Ga0070750_10000209_pt1 | contig 31260 bp, 58 predicted proteins | sample VirMetDEL_Nov_24_FD_77013 | JGI IMG/M metagenome (GOLD analysis project Ga0070750, IMG submission 77013) | Aqueous microbial communities from the Delaware River and Bay under freshwater to marine salinity gradient to study organic matter... | ecosystem: Environmental > Aquatic > Marine >...
TTGCTTGTATGAGATGCAGAAAAAACAGCTACAAAAATATTGAATAAGTTTAATCAGTTAGTAGATGAACAACCATGAACAGCACTATGATTATTAAATGCTAGAAAAGCACTTGATAACTGGATTAAATGACAAAAACCAAATGCTTTTACTGGAGACAAGGAAAATGCTCTTACTATTGCATTAAAGAGTATTAGAACTAATACTAATGATCTAATAGATACTAAGGCTATAGATATTCCTGTAAAAGAAACTCTTAAGAAACAATCAAACTTATATAGAGCCATAGATAATATTGCTCCTAAAGCAAGATTAGAAGCTAGTAGTGGTTTATGAAGATTGATGCAAAAAATTAAAAAGTATACTTGAATCAAGTGAGAATTAGTTACTTGAGCTTGATTATTGTGATGAGCAACATTAACAACACTTGCTCCTGCTATAGCTGGTATATGAGTTGCTTGATTAACAGGAATTTGATTAATTAAATGAATGATTCATCCTACAACAAGAAAATTCTTAGGAAAATCATTAATTAATATAAATAAAGTATTAGAAAAAACTCCTAATCCAGATCTACAAGCTATAAAGGTAGAAATAGAAGAACTCTTATCTGATAATAATGAATTATGACTTGAATAATAACTATTATATTAGTAGTATTAGGTATATACTTTATATTACTATGAATATCAAATAGTGACAATGATACTGAATAATTTTTAACTAATATATTATGCCTACTAAAAAGAAAAATGTATCTCTATCTGTGAAAAGATGAGAGAAGAGTAAAAAATGAGGTTTAACTGAAAAAGGTAGAAAGAAATACAATAAAGCTACTTGAAGTAAGTTAAAAGCTCCTGTTACATGAAAAGTAAAAGCATGAAGTAAAGCAGCTAAAAGAAGAAAGAGTTTTTGTGCAAGAATGAGTTGAGTAAAATGACCTATGAAAGATAGTAAATGAAAACCAACAAGAAAAGCTCTTGCATTAAAGAGATGGAAATGTAAAAAATAATGGTAAATTATAATTTAATAGTTATACTATGTGAAGAGAAGAAATAAATAGTAATTGGGATAGAGAAAGATACAATAGATTTTCACCTTTAGTAGATGTAAATGATGTTAATATATTAGATGTAAACAATGTCCAAATAGAAGTAGAATGATTTTGAGACTTTATACCAAAAATCCAAACAGAATGGACTTAATTTTTAACTAAAAGACTATGACAAGTTTTCCAAGTTGATTTCCTAAAAAAACTACTAATTTAGTTAGTGCAGACCAACTAATGTTAGCAGATAGTGAAGATGGAGATAATGTAAAAGTTATATGAGTAGATAAATTTATAACTCAATGACAAACATTTAGAAAAGTAACATTTGTAGTAACAAGTGATTTTGCTGCATGAGAAGTAATTAATCTAGCTACATGAGCATGAAGTATAAGTTGAACTTGTACAAGAACTGTATGAAGTAGTTGAGATATTACTACTTTATGAGTAAGTGCAAATGATTTTCAAGCTTCTCCAACACTTAATATTGAACTTAATAGGACTTGAACTTTAAAATGAACAGATGTGATTTGGAATAGTGCAACAACATTTCATTTCACAAGAGCTATCCCAACATGAGAATATTTTATTATAAGAAATTGAGCTGAATCATGAGGTTGAGCTTTATGAAGTACAACTATAGATTGAACTTTAGATGTTACTTGAGATACAACATTAAAAACTACTACAGTAGATGGAGATTTAACTATAGAAAATTGAGGAATTATTTTACCATGAGGTACTATATCTAATGTAGCTTCTAATAAACTTATTATCAATCAAGAGTCAGATTTTCCAACACAAGATGCAACGACAATTACCTTAGCTGATAATGTAGTAGTAGAGATAGGTTCTTCTTTTTCAACATCTAAAAGAGTTATTCTAGGTAAGAACCCTACGATATTAGGACAGAATGGTTGACCTCTTCCTTGAAATGTATGGACATATACAGGTACATGAGATATGTTTACATGAGTAGACTCTTGATTGATAAGAATAGATAATTTAGCAGTAAGTTGTCCAAATGCTAGTCAAATATGGAATGTATCAGATACACCTTGATCACCTGTTACAGAGTTTGTAGTATTTTCTATGTTTTGATATGTCAGTAATCAATTACTACCTGTATGTGAGAAATTTGGAACATTTACAGATATTGCTGTATTTAATGTTAGGAATATGAACTTTTTTACTTCTACTTCATGAATAGGTTTGAATGATGGTATTAGTATAGCAGGTACGACTGTAGGGATTGTTACTATACAAGAAGTCTTATTCGGTAGTGCTACATCTGCTACATATATTTGATTAGATTTATGAACTACTGTAATTACTAATTTTTGTACTTTAGAGAATTTTATTAATGTATGATTAACAGCAGGTAGTATATGATTATCGTGATTAGCAAATAATGGTAATTTAACAGCTTGATTACAAGGTAGAGTATTAAGTAATGCTTATATATGAGTTATTACACCACTTAATAATATTTCATCTAGTAATGTACAATGGGAAATATTAAACAGTCCTCCAGTTGCTAATAGTTCTAAAACTGCTGATGCTTTTTTAACAGCACAAGAAACAGTAACCATAGGAACAATAGGTGTCTTTGTACCTATAAATTGAACAAATTGGGCAAGTGATGTGTCTGAGAGATTTACTGTATCTACAGCATGATTAATTACTTATAATTGACTTACTGCTACTAAAATACAAGTTATTATTACTAGCACTGTCTCTAAAGTATGATGATGATCTGATGAAATCAATTTAGCTATTGCAATAAATGGTACAGAACAAACAAAGACTATCTCAGGTACAGAAAATTCTACACCTACTTCTGTTACTGCACTTTGAGTATTTACTGTAAATCCTACAGATACTATACAAGCATTTGTAGCGAATCAATGAAGTACATCAAATATTATTGTAGATAAAGCAGTAATATCAGTTATTAATGGATTTTAATTTTTAATTACCAAGATTATGACTTTGATAAACCCAAACGATATAAATTCTATACCTAAGTTTCAGGTTTGATTAGGTAATGTAGATAATACTAGTGATGCAAATAAGCCTGTTTCTACAGCACAACAAGCAGCACTAGATTTAAAGGCTGATAAAGATTGAGAGACTATTACTAATGCTAGTGTAAATGGAGTAACATTAAGTAGCACATGAAGTCCATCAAATTTTTTAAAAGAAGATTGAACATATTGAAGTGCTTGATGAACTCCAACTACTACTAAGTGAGACATGATAGTACACAACTGAACAACTGATGTAAGATTGCCTGTATGACCTAATTGACAAGTATTACGAGCTGATAGCACAGCTCCAGAGTGAGTAGTATGGCAAGACCTATCTTGAACTCAAGATAGAGTATTATGAAATTTAATAGATACATCTTATAAGATACCTTTAAATTATATTAATGGAACTACATCAACTATCAATAGAATTATTAATAGGTTATATTATTTTCCATTTCATTTAACAGCTTCTAAAACTATTAATGAACTTTGAGTCTATGTATGAAATTTTCCTATGAATAACTGATGTAGAATGGGAATTTATACAAATTCATCTAATAGACCTTGAACATTAGTTGTCCAAACATCAGATGTTACAGGCACTTGATATATTAGTGATTCAACACTAAGTGAAGATTTAGAACCTTGATTATATTGGTGAGCATTCGTTGCATGAGATAGTAATAGTTATATTAAAACGATTACTCCAGCATATACAAAGTCTATTTCATTAAGTCAAGCTGTAACAACAGTGTTTAATAATCACTACTATGAGTCATTAGGGTCTTTAGTAATGCCAACAACACCATGAACATTAACAAATTGAACATGAGCAATTATGATTTTATTTACTAAATAATGTGATTATGAAAATTACAAGACAAAGACTACAAGATTGAGAATGGATTGCCTTTGAAGATGAAATGACAGAAGAAGAAATAAAAGAATTTAAAATTCAAATGAAATTAAGTAAATTAGAAAACCTTAAAAAAGAAATCTCAGAAACAATTATAGAGTTTAAATGATGAAAATTTAAGATAAGAAAAAAAGATATATGAGAAATCTGAGCTTACTTTGAATATGCTGATAAAACTAGTTTAGATCCTGTTCATATATTTGATAGTGAATATAACATTATTCCAATGACATATAATGATTTTATCCAATTTTGACAATTAGTTTGAGCAAAAAAGATGGAAATCAGAACAAAACACATATAAAAAACTAGACTAATGACACAAAAAGAGTAATATGTAAAAAAGTGTCCTGAAATTAATGTTATATTAATGTCTTATGAGTATAATGGTTGAGGGGACTTTATTTTAAAACAAAAAGTGACATGGAAAAAATAGCAACAACTAGCACATTATACTCTGTATCTTGAGCACTAACATGAACAGGTGGAACAATTACATTATCTGAAACATTACTTACTAGAGCTTCATTGTTAGAATTACTAGTATTTACAGGATTATGTTTCTTAGCATATACATTCTGATTAGTGTTTGTTAGAGATGAGACAAGGATAAAAGAGTTCTTAAAAGGAATAGTGTGGGCAATGTCAGTTTCTACATTTGGTTTCTTATTGATAAAACTATGAGCATTTAATGAAATGACAGTATATATTACTTGTGTAGTAGCATCTATCTTTCCTTTCTTGTTCTTAAATAGATTAAAAACACTTATTACAAATAAACTTAAATAATGGCACTTTTAGATATAATACAAATTTCTTGCCCTCTTTGGTTATTATTATTAGTTACTGCACTAGAGATAATATTTTCTATTGGGATATTGTTTAGTTTACAAAATAAGTCTACTTGATTTATTCTTATTATGTTTATACTATGTAGTACAATATTAAATTTACTAGAGTATTATAGTGATCAACAAACATTATGGATTATTGCTCCAATATTGAATGTAGTATTTATAACATTCTTTACAAAAGTATTAATTAAAATGAATAAACTAAAGCCATGAAGATAGTAGAAACATTAAATAAAACATTGTATTGAGCTATTCTTTGAGTGACTCATACTGTTTTTGATGATTGAAACAAGGTATATAGTTATGAATGATTAACTCCATTTTCAAAAAGAAAGTATAAAATATATAGTAGTAATGAATATTATAAGAAGACTAAAGAAATTATTAAGGAAAAAGAAATTCCTCCTATAGAGATATATGAAGCAGATTTACCTCATTATGCAATGTGTTATGACTTTATTGAATACCACTGAAGAAAGAACTGAATTGATGTTAGGGAATTTACAACTAATCGCTTAAAAGATAAAGCAATGTTTGCTTTTATTAAATTTGTATTTTATTTAGTCTTCATTATAATAATACCATTAATAATATGAATAATCACTTATTATGTTTGAATAAATGTCTGACAAGGTAGACAAAACCAAGTGCATAAAATTCAAATGCAACATCTACAAGAACAGATACCAACAACATTACAACAATGTTGAGATATATTTAATTATGATATAATTATAGAATAATGACAAAATGAAAAGCAACAGCTAAAAAAAGAAAGGTAGTAGGGAAAAAAAGGATAAAAGGAAGAGCAAAAGCTACTAAAAAGAAATAATCTTTAAAATACGAGTATGAAAACAATAGACTATATATTAAAAGAGTCTTGAGTTGATTTACAAGAACTAGCAAGACTTAAAAAATTATGAGTCTGCAACTGATGCGGAGGGAAGTGAGGCTTTAATTTCTCTAAGAATTTAGAGAGTATGCCTTATTTTCAATCTGAGAAGAAACAAAATCTATTATGAGATATGAGAACAGTCTGTGACATTCATGATAGAGACTTTTATAGAGGAAAAACAATTAAAGACTTTATAGTAGCAAACTATAAGTGATGATTAAACTTGATTCAATTATTTCATTGGACAACATCATGGAAGAGATTTATTATATTTAGTCTTTTTTTCTTCTGAACAACATTGTTTTGACGGACTTATTTTATAAATAAATGATAATATTATGAAAAACTTAGCAAAATACATAGTATGAGGGAGTGCATTAGCATTATTTATGTACTTAGACTATCTAGGTAAGGATCAATATGCTAGTCAATTATTTGGTGCTTTAATGTGAGTATTTGGTATGATATTTGGACTAGATAGTAGAGAAGAGAGTAAAGATACTCCAACACCTTTAAAAACACTAAGTAAAGATGAAATAGATGATATTCTTTAATTAAGCTTTATGAATTTAAAAGAGTTTATAAATAAATGGGATTGAAAAGTTGTTGATTATGACGGATATTATAAGTACCAATGTAAAGACTATTCTAATCAATATACTAAAGAGGTTTTTAACTATGAAAGTCCTAAGTGAAATGCTTATGAAGTCTTTTTTGCTGATTGGTGAGATAAATGGGAGAAGTTTAAAAACACTCCTGATTTTTTACCTAAGGAAGGGGATATTTGTATATGGAAGATATGAGAATATTGACATATAGGTATTGTTCTTAGTGCTGATTTACAAACAATGATTATATCAGATCAAAACACTTGAAGTGGTAATTGAGATTGAATATGAGATAATAAGATTAGAACACATCAATATAGTTACAAGAATGTTTATTGATTTATAAGATATAAGGTACAAAATAAGCCCTCAGAAGAGTTTTACATTAAAAATGGCATAAAGATACCTAAACAAATAAATGGAATACCTATAAGACTAGTAAATAGAGAAACTAAAAATACTATTGCTTATGCAAGTATTAAATGACTAATTCCAAAGTTTAAAAAAGATGAAATAGTTATTTATAATAATGCTTTTAGAAAGTATCCAACACAAGAGTTGTTTGGTAAATTGTGTTTTCATGAATGGAGTCATATAGTTTATTACAAATATCTTAATGAAAACCAAAGAAAAGCTTGGGAGAGAATTAGTAGAAGTATGAAAGAATATATATCTACCTATGCAAGCACTAATGTTTCAGAAGATTTTGCTGAAGTTCTAGCTTGGATTGATTATAAAGAAAGAATTTGAAGTCTACCTAAGAATAAAAAATACAATCAAGTAATAGAAGATAAATATTACTTTGCTAAAAAATTATATGATTATTGAATGAAAAAATGTTTGAAAATAAATTAGATATGCATACACTTAGGTTAATAGACCTATACTGAATATGGATTAATGAATTTAACTCTTTAGAAGAGATTAAAAAAGAAATAGCTAGAATTGTACTAGAAAGACAAGAAAAATTAATTAAAGTAACAAAACAAGTAATTAATGAAAATAAAAGATATAGAAAAAAAATATAATATAAGGATTTGAAAAGACTCAAATATGAAAGTATCAACATATATAAGAAAAATAGGCTTTCCTAGTCTAGCTAATATACTTGAAAATAAATAAAAAGAGCCTCAAAGAATATTATCTTATAAAAATACCATATGACTGAAAAAAGATTTTGAGAATTATTATGAGACATACAATGATTTATGTGATTAAGTATGTGGAATATAGTATATAAAATAGAAAAGCTACCACAAACTGATGAGAAATTTGCAGTAGCAGTGGTTGATAAAGTTTTGTATGATTACTTTAATGCTTCAATCAAATTTGATAAATCTCTATTAAAAGAAGATGATGACTATATAATACATAATATTTTCCATGAATTTAGCCATATCTATACACTTAATACTTTAACAGAATTTGAAGATAATAAAGAGTATTTTGCACATTATATTTGAGAACAAGCATTTATTGATTTAAAAAACAAATATGTATTCATAAATGAACAACAGACTGAACTACTTGCCAGAAGATTTAAAGAACTGTATTATCAAACAAAAAAGAGCCTCTAAGGGCTTTTTTCTTTAACTAATTATTTTATAGGAGGATTCTATTATATTTATTTATTTTGTATTTGCAAATAAATAATAAATCAATATAGTATATATTACTACATGTCTGTCTAAATTCATGTCATAAAAATTTATTTTTATGGAAAAACCCTCTCTGATTATTGCTATTAGTTTAGGGTTTTTTATTTTGTCTTTTAGATTTCATGAGTATAATAATGTTGCACGACAAATTCCTTTTTATTATTTAAATTATAAGGTTATGTCACATATATTACAACAAGAAGATAATATCACTATATTAGGTGATATTTATGAGTATCCAATATACAAATGAGATACTGAAGAAGTAAAAGAAAAAAGAACTGCTATACATTTACAAATAATTATAGTAGTGAATGGTAAACAGAAAATATTTAGAACAAATTATGATGTAAACGTTAAAGATAAATGATTAGTTGATTATGAATCATGGTATAATTTATCACAATTCTTAGAGTCTATATGATATAATGTAGGCTTTGATATGCACAATCAGATAGAACAAATGATAGAACATAAAGAAATAGAATTATAAAAGAAAAACCATAAAGTCGTGCTTATGGTTTTATTATTAAATACAATATAAATTTGCAAATCTTAGTAAAGAAGAGTAGAATATTTATTTATTTCTTTTTTTTTTCTTTACACAATCTCTACATTAAACTATTGACTTATACTAACCAATACATATACACTATACTTGTTACTATTAACAATATATTATGAAGAAACATAATAAACATAACTGTATAAAGAAGATATCTAAACATAAAAAGATAGAAAGATATAATAAGATAAGAAACTTTTAAAAAAGATTTGACAAGATTAGAAATATAGATAATATAGCCTTGTACACAAATTACATCTATCTACAAATAAAGCAACTTGCCTAATAATAGGTGTAGTTTGTAAAAAGACATTGAAGTAGATAGCAATGTCTTTTTGTTGCCTTAATGAATGAATGTAGTATATAATAAAAAAATAGTAATCTGATGGACGAGCCTCAGACTTTAAACTTAATTAAATCATAGTTATTATTCTATACAGATTATATATTACATCTATTTATTAAAAATAGTTAAGTTGGGATATGTAGGCAACTGACTTATGCATATCATAACCGACGCTACCATTTGGTAGGGGGGAATATAGTCAGGGTAGGCAATGAAACTCGTCTGAAAAGTAATGTACAAACTCTTTAGATTTTATTCTCTACTGCTCCTCTAAGTGTAATATTAGAAACTTAGTTTTATACTAGGGTATTTAAACAGACCTTGTTTTTCAAGTAACTTTAAATTTAATTCTACTATTAATCTTAGAGGGAATGCAGTAAATAGGATAAAATCTGAACTGAAAGTAATATACTAATTTAGAAATTAATAGAAAAAAGTATGAAAATATTTGAACAAGATAGTTATAATGATGTGTGAAAAATGGAGAAAGTAATTTTTAAAATACCCTTTATTACTATTATTAATAGTAAATGGAATGCTATCAGATGACAATATACTATTATAACACATTTACATATATTTTGAAAGATGTTTTATATATATAAGAGAACTTATTATGAAAGTCAAAGCTAAATATTTGACTTTTTTTACTAACTTATGTTATAATGTAAACACTTTAATATTTAATTAGAAAATTATGTCAGTGAGTATTGAATTAGTAAAAGCAACGCCAACTTGAACATTTTGGGATGAGTATACTTGGAAATGTCAAGTGTATAATACTGAGAATATTGAATGGTTTGAAGATTATACAAATAATAAAAAGTATGTTAGAGATAATGAGTGGAGTTATCTTGAAGATGATTTTTATTGAAAATGTAAACCCAAAGATTTTGTTAAAGTAAAAAAGTATATAAATAAACATTTTTATTGACACTATAAAGATATGCACTTAAAAGCAATTAAAGAGATAGAAAATAATAGTGATGTATTTTATGAATTTTGATGGTAAATTATGATAGTATACACTAAAGAAAAAACACCTGAAACTATAAAAGAATACTTTGAGTTACTACAAAAGATGTGAGCTGATAATTACATTTGGCAACAAGACAAATTCTGATACTGTATCTTTTATAAAAAAGAGACTATAAAAAGAACTATAAAACAAATTAATTTTGATGATACCCTCTTTTATGATAAATCTAAAGCAAGACAAGTATGTAAATTTATAGATGATCCTGTATTTAAAGAAGTTTATATAGAGTTTAGAAAGACTAGAAAAGATAAACATAAGGATACAATGACTGAGAGAGCTGAACTTATGTTATTTAAAAAACTATGACAGAAGCATAGGCTAGTTGCTATAGATATGTTAGAAGAAGCTATAAAACATGAATGGAAGAGTATTTATGAAGATAATAAAAGAGAAGCTGATATTCTAGCTAAAGTGAGAATAGAAGAACAAAAAGAAAAAGAAAGACTAGAAGATGAGAAAAGAAAAAGAGAATCACAGGCAATTAGAGAATATAAACAAGAGATTTGAGAACTAATTAAACAAACTTGAAAAACTAAAGAATATTGGGAGGCACAGGCAAAACTAAAAATCTTATCTGAGAGAAATATAGAAGAAAGGTTTCTTTGACCTATGATACCATCTGTACTTAATAAACTAGTAAAAGAATATTTACACTTGTCAAGCTAAAATAATTGACTTTTAATATATAAATATGCTATACTATTTGTACATTAGAAATAATGTCTAACCTCGCACCCTTTATCACCCTCTCCAATATGGAGAGATGAGTGGTAGAGAGAAACAAAACAAGTTAACTTTCTGTGACAACACATATTAACTTATATAATATACTTTAATAAATAATTATGGATAGAACAATAAAAATTCATGAAGATAATATGCAAGAATATATGGATACTCATGATATTAATATAGTAAAACAACAAAAAGACTGACCTTATGTTTATGTGACTTATAATTTACACTAGTTATGACTAAAATATATTTAAGATGAGTTAATAAGAAAATTTTAGTCTACCTAACATCTATTAAACAAAAGATTAGAGTTAGATTAAACAAACAATGCCCTCAGCATACTCATATAGTTATAAGAAAGTATAAACAAACTATTAAGAATAAGATTAAGTGGAGAATATTCTGAAGTAAGCAAGGTTTTGTTAAAAGAAATCTTACCAAATATATAAAACAATATGTTAGATGAATCAGAAGAACTAATGTATACTATAATATAGTGATACAATGATATATAAAGCCTAGAAATATAGATGAAGACAAGATCTTCTCTAATTCTGACTTATTGTATTTATATAAACTTAATTGAGTAAATCTATTTGAATGAAACATAAAAAACTAAATCCATTAGAGAAGATTCTACTTAACTATACTTGATTAGAAATTCAACTTGAAAAGTTTGATGACTTTATGAGAAAACAACAATTTAAAATTATTAATCAAAAACTTAATGGAAAAACTAAAACATTGAGAAATAGCAAAAAGACATAGACGAATTAATGAAGTCATAACTGTTTCTTATGTAACTGTCTGGGAGAAGACAGTAGTTGAATGAATGTCAGAAGAAGATATTATTATACAACTAAGAGTACCTAGAAGACATAAATATGCCCCATTTATCTGGACTGATGCTATAGATACACAAATTACTGATATGTACAAAGAGAAATGCTCTTTAAAAGAGATTTGAGACAGCTTATGAGTTGCAATAACTACTATAAGAAGCAGACTAATTTATTTATGAAATTACAAATAATATAATGGATTGATATAATGTTCCAGAGTAACTAAAACAACATAACTACATAAAATGATTAAAATTATTAACAGAGAGACAAGCAGAACAACTAAAACAAGATATTGAAAATAGTAGAGTAGATTCTCAGATAAAAGCTTGAGTCACTGCTGTACTAGATAATTATAAATTACTAATTGATGAATTAATATGCAACTAAACAAAGAAATAAAACAACAAATACAAACTCTAAGAAGATTAGAGCAGATAGATAGCAAAAAGGCTATGGAGTTTATAAATAGAGAATGTTTATTTAATAAATAAGAAAATATGCAATTAAAAGCAAAAGAGTATTTATCTTTCAAACAAATGGAGGATACAACAAGAGAAAAACAAATAATATCTTTTATAGAAAAAAGAATAGATGATACAGCTGTTCAAGATGATATAGAACATATTATTGATTATTTAGTTTGAAGTACTCATAAAATAGGTATAGCTCAAACTTATAAACAAACACTAGAAAAGGCTGAAAAATGGATGCAAACTCAGATTAAGAAGTGAAATAATATAGAAGAAAAGTCAGAAGATATAGAAGTTATTAAAGACTTTGATGATTGATTTAAAATAGTTAAATTAGTTTGAAAAAATGCCTTTGATAGAGAATGATTTCTTATGAGACATTGTGTGGCTAGCTATTATAATAGTGATACTACTATATATTCTCTTAGAGATAAGGATAATATTCCACATGCTACTTTAGAAGAATGACAACAAATTAAAGGTAAAGGAAATGGTAGTATAAATCCTAGATATGTTCATTATATAGTTTCTTTTTTAGAAGAGATTTGAATGACTGTTTGAGAAAATGAGATGAAAAATCTTTGATACTATAAACTAGATAAAATAGATGAAGACTTAACTTGTGATGAACTATATAACTGATATGTATATGAAGATAATTTAGATAGAATTAAAGATAAAGATTGAAATAAATATGAATGATTTTGATTATTAAATATTAAGTCATTATTTGATTTTGACTTAAATATGAAAGTAAAATTTAATTTTAATATTTCAAAGTTAACTAATTACTTTAAAAGGTCTATAAAAAATGACAAAGGTTTAAAATCAGCAGAAGACTATGCAAAAGTATCAGCAGAAGACTATGCAAAAGTATCAGCAGAAGACTATGCAAAAGTATCAGCAGAAGACTATGCAACAGTATCAGCAGAAGACTATGCAACAGTATCAGCAGGAAACTATGCAAAAGTATCAGCAGGAAACTATGCAAAAGTATCAGCAGGATACTATGCAAAAGTATCAGCAGGATACTCTGCAAAAGTATCAGAAGGAAACTATGCAAAAGTATCAGCAGAAGACTATGCAACAGTATCAGCAGGATACTATGCAAAAGTATCAGCAGAAGACTATGCAAAAGTATCAGCAGGAAACTATGCAAAAGTATCAGCAGGATACTCTGCAAAAGTATCAGCAGGAAACTATGCAAAAGTATCAGCAGGAAACTATGCAAAAGTATCAGCAGGATACTCTGCAAAAGTATCAGCAGAAGACTATGCAAAAGTATCAGCAGGAAAACAATCTATTGTATCTGTATGTAGAGAATGAGAGTTGACTAGTAATTGAGAAAACACCTTACTTGTGTGAAGAAAAGATACAAAAGCTAGAGGTAAGATATGAACTTGGTTAGTATTATGTGAAGAAGATGCAAACTATGGTATTACTAATGTACAGACAATTAGAGTTGATTGAAAAGTAATAAAAGAAGATGTGTTTTATATATTACAAGACTGAGAATTTATAAAATGTGATTAAAATTTGCATTATATTAAAAAGTGTGAAATAATATTAGTACAGTGAGAAATCACTTACTTTATAAGCTAATTATATTACTATGGGAATAAATATAAAAAAAGGTTCTATGTCACCTAGAAGACATAAACACATAGAAAATAAAGAGGGTACTATTAACCTTAAAAGTATGGTTAAAAACAACATAAGAGCTAATAGAAAAGCTAAAACAGATTATTCTATGTTAATACTATTGTGAGTTGTAGCTATATTCTTATTTGTACTTACTATTTGACTTAGTTATTTTACAGATAAAGAAGTAGAACAAAATCTTGTTAAAATTACAAATGCTTCATATGAACAAGATAACTATGAAAATATCATATCTGAATTGCAAGCAGAAGCATTAAAAATTGAAGCTGAGAAGACTTTAAAGGCAAAAGAGGTAGTAACAGACCCTATAAGAAATACAAAGACTTACGATGAGTTTATGAATAGATGAGAAGAAATCCATAAAGCTAGATATGAGGAGCAAAAACCACTAGAAATATATATGACTTCCTATAATGCTGAAGTTTGACAAACTGACTCAACTCCATGTATTGCTTGAGGTACTTGAACAAATATCTGTGATGCTGAGAAAGAATGAAGAAGAATAATAGCATTATCTCAAGAACTAACAGCTTGGAGTATAATTTGAAGAGAAAGAAAAAAAATGAATTGTTGAAAGGCTTGTTTAACATTTGAGGCTAATTCAAAAGTATTTTTAAAACAAACAAAAACCAGTATTGAAAAACAATGATATAATTCAAGGTGTAATTGAGAGTTTGAAGTTGCTGATGCTATGAATGTAAGATATAGGAAAAGATGAGATTTATTCTTTAGTGATAGAGCTATGAACACATCTTGTGCAGTAGAAATACACAAAATCATTTTAGATTAATTAATAATAAACACTATGAAAACAATAAAACTATTAATATTACAATTACTATTAGCAACAATAGTTTCACTGGTAATTACTTGATGACTATATATTCTTATCTCCTTTATGGCTTTTGAATTTGACTCACTAACAGATTATTGAGTTCCCTTTAGAGCATTATTTGTTATATTGTTTTGAATATCTTTTGTCCCTGATTTTAGAAACTCACTTAAAAAAGATTTTAACTTAAAATAAAACTATGTACCTATACAAAAACTGAAAACTAATAGAAAAAGTAGACTGAAAAGTATGAGATATAAAATCTTGCTCTCTAGCTCTACTAAAATACTGAATCTATAGTGATAAGCCTTGAATAGATTTAATGAGTAAGGCAAGAGAACAATGATATAATATTATGAACTATTAAGTATGAAGCATAAAGCAAAGTTTCGTAATAAAACAAAAGAAGCTATATATGAAAGAGATAATAAGTGTTGTATAATATGCTGAGTAAATATAAACTTACAATTTCATCATGTATATTTTGGTACTCAAAGTATTTATACTAAAGATAGAAATAATGTAGAAATGTGAGTAACTATTTGTGCTGATCATCATAGAGAATGTCATTCTTGTAGTAAATGACAAGGCATAAGGCAAGATTGTATTAATTATTTAGAAAAACTATGAAAATAACACTACCTTGAAAGCCTGAGTCTACTAATCATCTATATAAGCATACTTGTAGATGAAGATTCCCAACAGTCTATATGACTAAGAAGTGAAAAGATTTAAAAGAAACATATAAAATGTGTGCATATTCACAGTTTTTGTGATATGATAAATTTATGTGAGATATAGAAACATACATAAAAATATATTTTGATTCTCATAGAAAACATGATATAGACAACTATTCTAAAATCCTTCTTGATTCTCTTTCTTGAATAGTTTGGGAAGATGATAACCAAATACAGAAACAAACAGTAGAAAAGTTTTATGATAAAGAGAAACCTAGAATAGAAATAAAAATTAAAGAATATATAAATGACTAAGAAATATTGACATACTTGAACACTTTTTAAACAAACTAATTGAAAGTATAAATGGAGTTACAAGTTTGATTTTTGTCAACAGTGTAAAACTTGTAATTTTAAACATAAAGGAAGATGATTATGTACTAGTTGTTGGGATAAAGAAAGAAGCAAAAAGGCAAATAGGAAAGTAGTTAGATTTAAAGCTATGTGGAAACATTATTATAAAACAAGAATACTTATGTATTTAGAAAAGAAATCACATAAACCATTTTGACCTAAAACTCATAAAACTATAGAAGAAAAACGATTACAAAAACAAGAATGGTATAAAAATAATTCTGAAAGAATTAGTATATTAAGAAAAGCAGAAAGAAGATTAAAGAATTGATTACCCTGTTTAAAGTTAATTATTAATAATAAAGAGGTGTATTTGCCGTTTGAAGATATAGATAAACCAAAAAATAATTTACAAGAGTATGATAAATGGAAGGAGAAAGTAAGGCAATTAGAATTAGTCAGGAATTTCTATATGTAATAATATTTGTAATTAAACCAAAAATAAATATACTATAGCCATATATTAACATATAATAACACAATATGAAAGATACAAGAGTTTTAATAACAGAAAAAGAATATGCCATTTTAAATAAAGCAAAGATATATTTTAATATGTGAAGTAGAAAAAGAGCTTTAAGTAGAGTATTAGAAGAATTTGAGAGGGTACATAATTTATAATAAGTCCAGAGAGGATTTAAAAAAGTCCAAAAAAGATTTGACATTAAGAATAAAAAAGAGTACAATAAGAGTAAGTTACAAAATAGTTAACTAAAAAACTATTAAACAACTTACTTTTTATTATATATGGAACACTGTGACAACATAAGACCATATAACTATTATTTCTTTATATTATATATTATGACAATAAACAAAGAAATTAAAAATACAATAGATGATCTAAAGGTATGAGATACTATACTAGATTATGAAGTTACAGAAATAGATAATTGAGATATATTTACTTTAATGGATAAAAAACATACTTGGCTAGTTAAAGACAGTTGAGAATTGTTTGATATGTTATATGAGAATTTTATTACTAACTAAAAATAATTATGTGAAAATTACAAGATATAGAAAAATCAGTTTTAAGTATTAATGATTTACTATTAGATATAGAAAATGGAGAAATATCCCCTATTGTAGCTTATAAATATCTTAGGAGTTTTGAGTGAACTATTAAAAATGCTTTGAAACTTATTGAGAATCAAACTAGAGATATGGTTGAAGAAAGTCCATTAGAATATAAAGAATTTAGAATATCTATTAGAAAGACTTATGATATAAAATCTAATGCTTATTACAACTCTAAATATGAAGAATTACAAATAGCTGAAAAATTAGATGAAATGAAAAAGATTGAAAAACTAGTAAAAGTTGCAACAGATAACTGAGAAAGCATTATAACAGAAGATTGAGAGATAATAGAACCTGTTGAAGTAAAGAACAGTCAAATACTCAGTTATACGCCTAAGAAAAAATAGATTATTTTAATAATATGTAATTATGAAGATAGATTTAAAAAAACTAGCAGAACCTATGGACTACAAAACAAGGGTTTGACCTTGAGGTAAAGAGTTAGCATATATTGATGCTAGGCAGGCACAAGATAGACTTGATGAAGTGTGTGGTATAGAAAATTGGAAAGTAGAATATGCAGAACATAGATGAGAGCTATTTGCTTGAGTTTCTATAAAACTAGACTGAGAATGGATTACAAAGTGGGATTGAGGTTCTGAAAGCAATATAGAGAAAGAAAAGTGAGCTATATCCGATTCATTTAAAAGAGCTTGTGTTGTATGGGGTTTATGAAGATTCCTATATAATATTAAGCCTAGTAGTACAGGAAAGAAGGTTGCAGATGATAACTTACCTTGGTATAATGACTTTGATAAGCATATAGATAGAATTACAGCACAAATTAAAGAATGAAAGACAGCAAATGAGATAATCACTAAACTAACAGAAAAATATAAAGTAAATAAAGAAGTTAGACAAAGTATAAAAGATATAGAAATTGATAATAAATAATTATGCCTAAATATACTTGAACATCATCTGAAATACTTAAAGAAATAACTGAATACTTTGAAAGACAAGCAGAAGATAAGCAATTAATATGTATTATCTCAGACAAAGAGACTAAAGAAATGATAAAACACACACAAAGAAAAATGTTGAGATGATTATGTAGTGAGATTTCTAAACATATGTGAGAACAGCCTGAAAGGGTAAAGCAAATTTTCCTTATATGATGCTTTTGAGCTAAACCTATGAGTATGGGAAAGTTCCATACAGTTGTACCAAAGAAACCAACTACAAGTGAATTAACAAAGAAAGAAACTATATTCTATATAGAAACCATCTGGAAGTTTATTTGTGATAATAAGATTGCCTGTAAATACAGTCCTAAAGAGATACAAAGTTTACTAGAAAGTTATTCACACTAAAGTCAATTGCAATATCTTGTAATAAAAACAACATTATGTTAGTATATATACATCACTTTATTTATTAATTATTATTTTATGTATAAATCAAGAGCAATAAAAATATTAGAAGCCTTTGAGAGAGCAAAATGTTTAAGTAATAGAGAACTTAATAAAATAGCCTGATGGAGATTTTCAGGTTACTTACACCAATTGAAACAATATTGAATCAAGTTTACTAAGGTAAAAGGAAGTTGATACTTAGAAATATGGAGTATTCAACATATACCAGAGAATCTAAAATGGAAGTGAAGAACAAGTATAAAAGTTATACAAGATAAAAGAAGTTGGTTTGAAAGATTATTTACTAATTAACAAGCAGTTACTTAGATTATTACTTAATAAATAGAAAAGATGAAAACATTAATACCTATAGTATGATTATATTATATGAATATATGGTTTACTACAGAATCATTGAAATATGATATAAATAGTTGAGCTTCAAGAGGAATTGCACTTATTAGCACAATATGAACTTTATATCACATATGATGTTTAATATGATTAATCAAAGTTGTTAATTTTATTATATAAGAATAGATAGTTATGAAATGATTAAGTACTAAAATAATAGAATATATAAAGATTACAAGAAGGCTAGAAGAGTTAAACCATGCAAATCCTTATTGAGCCTATACTTTTTGTTATAGAAAGGATTTAGAAGAATCAATTTTATATTTTACTAAGCTAAAGCAAGTTAAAAAAGAAATAAAAGATTTAGTATGAAGATGGAACTATTTTCTTTTCTTATTCAATAGAACATATTTTTATAAGAAATTTAAAATAAGTTTATTAACTCCTAACACAAATAAATAAATATGGAAAGAGAAATAAAATTTAAATTTTGGAACAATGAAACTAAAACAATGAGTTGTTCTTGGAGTATTTGAGATTTAGAATATGAATGATTCCCTGAAGAATATAATTATGAAAACTGAAAGGTACTACAATTTACAGGTTTAAAAGATAAGAACTGAAAAGAAATATATGAAGGAGATGTGATTGAATTTAATGAAGAAGAATGGGGAAATAATACAACAAATATACATATTGTTGAATGGGATGAAGATGAGGCTCAATTCTCTATGGGATGATGATGCCAAAAGAGTGATTGTGAATTTAGAACAGTTATCTGAAATATCTATGAAAACCCAGAGTTATTAAACAAATAAATATTAATTACTAAAAAAGACTTATGAAAAAAATAATAATAGAAATAGATTTAGAATGAGCTAGTGATAGAGCAATAGAAGAATTATTATGAGATGATGGTAGTATAGAACAACTTGTAAACACTTGATGTTTTATGTTCACAGAAAAAACAGAACACTTTAAAACAGATATAACTACTTATAAAATGCAAAGTGTTAATAGAGGAGCAGAATAATAATTATTAATTAAAAACCTATGCAAGAAATAAAATATACAAGATTTGAATATTTAAGTAACTATTATAAAGATTTATTAATTGCTAGATTACAATTAAATAATGAGAATTGGACAAAAGAAAAAAGAGCCTATTTATACAATTTTGCAAAGGATTATGTAGAAAAAAGACCTATTGACTAATTTATATTAATATTTAAAGAAAAGAATATGAAAACAACTAAAATTTTTTTTGATTGTGAATTTACTTGATTACATCAAAATACAACATTAATTTCTATTTGATTAATTTCGGAATGTTGAAAAACATTTTATGCTGAGTTTACTGATTATAATAAAAATCAAGTTAATGATTGGATAAAAGAGAATGTAATAAATAAACTTATTATTAGTTGAGAATGATGTAATATAAAATCAGATAAAGAAACAACTGTAAAAGGAGATACTGCTTATATACAATATGAACTTCTTGAATGGTTAGGAGATTTTGAATACATTGAAATATGGAGTGATTGTCTAAGTTATGATTGGGTACTATTTAATACCTTATTATCTAATTATTCTGATTGATATCCTCAGCTACCAGAAAATGTGTATTACATTCCTTTTGATATTTGTACTTTATTTAAGATAAAGTGAATTGATGCTGATATATCAAGAGAAGAGTTTGTAAAAGAATGAGAAGAATCATGGTTTTGAGAAGAAGAGAAACATAATTCTTTATTTGATGCAAGGATTATAAAAATGTGCTATGAGAAAATAGAAAAAGAAACTATAGAAACAAATAAACAACTAGACAAGATTTTAGAAATGGTGTCAGTGATTTAGACTCCACACTTAAATTATGACAACTATATTGTCACAAGTGTTGAGAAGTGATTAATACAAAGGATGTAGAATATGACCCAGAGACAGATAAGAGATATTGCTATAAATGTGACTGTACTTTACCTATATAAGAATAACCTATGAAAACACATATAGAAACAGATGATATCTCTGTTATCAATCATATATACCAATATGTTCTTGATGAAGAGACTGTAAACCTAATTGATCAGGTAAGACTACAAGCTGAACATTGATTATCTATATCTGAAGAAGATATTAAAACAATCAAAGCTAAAGGAAAAGAATCTCTTGATTTCCTAGAAGAACAAGATGCCCTAGAATTAGCACAACCTCTAGTGCCTTTTGTAAAGTCTAGTGGTAATATTAGTTACGCATAAAAACTTGATTTATTTTTTAATTTATGTATAATGCTTAAGATAACAAACCTATTAAAAGAAATAATAGAAAACCTACAACAAATAGTAAAAAGTAATGCTGAAATATCTAACCAACAATTAGAAATGATAGACAAACTTGATACTATTAGAATGAATACATACAACACTTCTAAGAATACTTTTACTTTACTTGATAAGAAAGATAAGTTTTAATTATGATACTTAATACAGATTATATTATTGCTATTAAACAAGAAGTAGAGCATATAGGTTTATCATATTGAATACCTGTATGAGAAAGTATTTATTATTATATATTCACTACTTCTACAAAATTCTCTATAAGTATCACACAGTTAGAAGATATTACTTTTATATGAAAAGAAAAAGAGTTTTACACAAAGTACTTAAAAGGTTTAATAGAAAAACATAAAGAAGAATAGACCTAAATAAGTCTTAAAACTATTTTAATATACTATTATCTACCTTATATGGTAGATTCTAATACATAATGGTGTTTATCTCCTTTTCATCTTATGTATTAGAATTTATTATATAAAAAGGATACTATGCCAACACCTAAACCACATTCTTCAGATGATTTTAAAGATAACTATGTTATGGAAACCATTAAAACTAATGAACCTGAAGCAAAGAATATAAGCTCACAAACTAAATCTAACTGAGATATGACATTCATATATAAGGTTTGAAGAAAAAAATATACTATTCCTCTTACTAACTTAGAATATGAAAAATACATAGCAGATAAAAAGAAAGATTATGTTGAGCCTATAAAGCAATACCATGAAGAATTAGAAGAAGCTACTAAACCTATTAGAGAAAAACATGAAGATATGTTAAAAGAATACCAAGAAATGCTTAGTAAAGAAACAGAGCAATTTGTAGTATGAAAGATTAATAATTATTTTAAGAAATAAATTATGCCTAGATGAAAAACAACATCTTCTGAAGATAAAGCTAAAGTAATAGAAGCCAAACTAAATAACCCTGATTTATCAACTAGAGATATAGAAAAACAAACATGAGTAGAACATACTACAACAAGTAGAATACTGAAGAATGATATGCAACAAATTGCAACACAAAGTGAAACTATCACAAAACTCATAGATGATAATAATAAAATTCTTAATATAACTTGAATAAAACTATTAGAGAAGTTAGCAGATGAAGAATGAAAGATTAGATTAGATGAATTAACCAAAGCAAGAGATTTAGCATTTAGACAAAATGAATTAACTAAAGCTATGGAAAACCCAGATAAAGAAGTGAAAGTTACTTTTGAATTATAAAGTATAACAAGTTATGATTTATCTATAAGATATAGAGTAGATTTTTTGAAAATTATCTACTTTTTATTTTAGAATAGCTTAAATTGAAGTATATAAAAAGTCTTGAATGTAAAACAATTATGTTTTGACATCAAGACAAAAAGGTATAAAATAAAGGTAAGCGACTAAACTTACCTCTTGAAGATACTATATGCAGAATTATTTAAATGACAAATTTAATTTAATAAATCTAAAATATAAGTTTATGAAAGTAAACGTAGAGTTAGATACAGAGAAGATAGCTAATGATATATGAGTATTAAAATATTGATACTTAAGTTTAATAAAAGATACTCTTGATTCACAAAATAGAATTACACTAGATAGAATAAATATATCAGATAGTAACAAAAGAAGTTTAGAGGCATTTTTAAAAAGAAAGTGATTTATTGGGAAATTCAAACTTAAGTGAGATAGTAAGAAAATATTATATTTCAATCCATTATATGCACACTCTTGAAAAACAATTTCTAAAGAGTTATATAATGCTTTTGATGATATTAATAATAAAGTTTACTAACATGAATGTAACAATAGATTTAAAATTTTTAAGAGATTGGCAAAAAGAATTTATAAAAAACTCAAAGCAGTATAATGTTTTAGTTGTTCATCGTAGAGCCTGAAAAACAACTGTAGCAATAGCTAAATTACTATATGAAGCTTTAAACACAAAAGGGTATTATTGATATATAAGCCCTTTTTATCGTCAATCAAAAGCGATAGCTTGGGATATATTAAAGAAGTTTGCTAAAGCTATACCAGATACAAAGACTAATGAGAGTGAATTAATAGTTGAATTACTTAATTGAAGTAAGATAAGACTATTTGGTGCAGATAATCCTGATAGTTTAAGGTGATTAGATTTAAGATGAGTTGTATTTGATGAGTATTCACAACAACCTGCTAATATATACTGAGAGATTGTATTTCCTATGATACTTGCTAATAATGGTTGGGTATTATGGATATGAACACCAAAATGAAAGAATAACTTTTACAAGATATATGCTAATTGAAAGAAAGACCCTAAATATTATACACTTTTATTAAAAGCTTCCGAGAGTTGATTATTAACTAATGAACAACTAAATGAAGCAAAAAATGAAATGACAGATGAAGAATATGAACAGGAATACCAATGTAGTTTTGAAGCAGCAATTAAATGAGCATATTATACTAAAGAGATAAATAGAGCTAGAGATGAAAAGAGAATAAAAGCTTGATTATATGACCCTTTGCTTCCTGTATATACAGTATGGGATTTGGGGATAAGTGATTATATGGCAATTATATTTGTACAAATACATTGAAATACAGTAAGAATAATAGATTGCATCCAACATAATTGAGAGTGATTTGAATTTTATGCTAGATTAATCAGAGAAAAAGAAGCAGAGAAGTGATATACAGTAGATAAATTCTTTTTTCCACATGATATAGAAGTTAGAGAACTAACTACATGAGCTTCTAGATTAGAAACAGTTAGAGATATATTTGGAACAAGTAGAGTTTATGTATTGCCAAAGTTATGAATAATGGATTGAATTAATGCAGCTCGTAAGATATTCCATAATGTATGGTTTGATGAAGATAGAACAGAAGAGTTAATTGAAGCTCTAAGTTTATATAAACAAAAGTATGATGAGAAAAGAGATATATTTTTAAATACTCCAGAACATGACTGGACATCTCATTTAGCAGATGCTTTTAGATATATGGCAATAGCTTATAATGATTTAACTCGAGTTGAACGATATGAAGAACCATTAGTTATTGACTTTTCACAACAAATATAAAAACTTGCATTTTATTTTAAAACATATATAGTACATTTAAAGCACTTAAAATTCTAACTTCCTAATATGCCTAAATCAAGATTTCCTATTGATGAATCAGCAATAATAACTCAAGTACAACAAGAGAAACAACTGTGAGTTAACTTTGTAGACCAAAAGAGACAATTATTTTTAGAAAGATTAAAACTATATACTAATATAGCTGAAGATTGAGGTAAAGCAGATAAAGTATATGTAAGGACTATTCGCTCTACTATGTTAACTTTAATGAGTCTTTATTATTCAGATGCAATAACTGTTAATTTCTCTTGAAGACAACTGTGAGATGATGAGATAGCAGATAATTATAATAATCTAGCTTTATTCGACTATGAAGAAATGGATTTAGAAAAACTAACCTATGATGTTCAATGGAATAGGTTATTTTATGGTGTATGATTAAGAATCTTTGATTATCGGGATACAGTTAGAGATGTTCCTGTTTATAGAAGTATAGACCCAATATCTTGGATTCCAGACCCTTTATGATATATAGATAATTATAGATTTCATGGTTTTGAATTAGAAATAAATGATTGAGATTTAACTACAGATGTATATTTTAATGTAGATAAAGTTAAACCTAGTGTTTCAGATAGAGAACAAAGAAGAAGAAACCAAATACAACAATCAAGACAAGTAAATTGATGAACACCACAAACAAATGAACAACCTATTTATTGAATATATAATCATTATACAACAATAAAAGGTAAAAAATATTTAGTGACATTAGCTAATGATGACAGCTTATTAATAAGATTTGAAGAAATTAAACCAGTTTATGAAGAAGAAAAGAAAAACCCTAATCTGATTAAATTTCCTGTTATAGTCAATCATTATGAACCTTTTAAATGAGACCCATTTGGTATAAGTGTTCCAGACTTATTAGAAGATAAACAAAGAATAGAACAATTATTCTTAAATCTAAATAGAATTAAAGCAGAACATGAAGCTTGGTGAGATACATTCTTAGTAGATACAGATGCAATTAAAAATCTAAATGACTTAAGACAACATACTCAATGACCAAAATATGTTAGAGCTGATTTAAGAAAGAATCCTAATCCTATCAGAGAAGTAGAGAGAGGAAGAATCAAGCAAGATGCATTTAATATGGCACAAGTTATTAGACAACAAGGTTCTAATGATATGTGATTAGATGAGAGAGCAGTATGATGAACACCAGATAAGAGTATAACAGCTACAGAGAATCAAAGAATCCAAAGAAATCAAAATGTTAAGTTAGTTCTTAATAATAAGATTAATCAATGGTGAGAAAAAGATTTTTGGAGAAACTGGTTAAGAGCTTATTATGAATTTTTCCCTTTCAAATGAGAAAAAAATATAATGCTTCAAAATTCTTTTGGTAATGTTATACAATCAGTTAAGAGAAAAGATATAGATACTTGAGCTAATATTGATATTAAAGTTATCAATAAAAGTGATGAGGAATCTATGAAAGAGCAAGAAAAAGCTTGATTGTTAGTAATAGCTGATTTAGTTCTTCAAGATCCTAAGAGTCCAGAAATAAGTAAAACATTTGCTAAAAGAAGTATTGCAAGAGCTAATTGAATAGATAAAGATAAAATCTCAGTATTATTTCCTGCTTCTATAGAAGAAATGAAAGCTAAGTTAGATTTAGAACTTCTTAATAGAAATATGGATGTTTGAGAAATAGAACAACTTGAAGAGGACCACATGAGTTATATTGTTATCTATTGAAAAGCAATGGATACAGATGCAAGAGATAGTGCTATAAGAGATAGAATGGATGCAATGATATTAAGTTGACAAAATATACAACAAGCACAGCCAGAACAATGAGGATGAGTATTATGAGCAACTGCTGCACAAGTTACAAATGCTCAAATAATGCAGTGATGAGAACAATGAGCTGCTAGTCTAGCAGATATTGCTACACAATAATTAAAAAACTATGTGAAAGAAAAAACAAACAGAATTAACACCAGAACAATTAGTGATAGCTAAAATGCAATCACTAATGGCTTCTGATTGATGGGCATATTTAATTGATGAACTAAAGAAAGACAAAGAAATATGTATTAGAAGTTTAGTATATGATTATAGAGGAATAGATGTTGAAAAGAAATTTAGTGATGCAGACATATTAAGAAATAAGATAGAGTTAATAGATGATATAGTAGTTATGCCAACTAAGATTATAAATGAATATGAACCAACAATAAAGATTGATTCTCCAACTATTTAAGGAGAATGTAGTTCACAAATGACGATTTGTTGATTGCTACTCTTTGAATACCTAGCAGAAACAACTGCACAATAAATTATTATATAACTTCTTATTATGACAGAAGAAATTAAAAGCCAAGATGCAGGCATAAATGCAGACACAGTAGATGAAGAAACTATTGAAACTGAAGTAGAGGAAACTCAAACTGAAGAATCAAAAGACACTAAGGCTACTACAAAAGGTAAATCTAATGTACCTAAAATATTAGCTGAAAAGAATAAGTGGAAAGCTGAAGCTGAAAAGTGGAAAGCTGAAGCTGAGAGTAAAGAATTCTCAGAAGAGAAAGCACAAGCATTAATACAGCAAGCAATAGCTGAAAGTAAAATGAATGACTTGAAAGCAAATGAAAGAAATAATTTCCTTGAAACTTATTGAGAAGAAAATCTTGAGGCTGTTGAATCTACTTTAGAACAACATCCAAGCTTAACTTATGAACAAGCAGCTACTATAGCAGGAATAGGATTTACACAACCTAGCAATCCTAATAAATATAGTGTTGCATGAAATACTCCTTCTTCAATTAGAAAACCAAAAACTGTTGCTGATATTTCTGATGATGATTTAAAAGCAAAACTTGTTGCTGAGTTTCAAGATGCAGGATTTAATAATGCAAGATAATTGTTAGGGTAGCTATATATTAATTTCTAAATATTATACAATGGCTACTACTACAACCTGAAATATAATGACTTCTGGTGCTTTAGGAGAATTTATCCAAAGAGAAGCTATCAGAAACTTTGAAAGAGCATTATTTTTCAAACAAACTTGAATGGTAAAACAATTACCATTTGGAATGAATAAATATACTTTCCCAACTGTTGACAATAAAGATGGTGCAGCAATTCAATTAACTGAATGAGTAACTCCAACTGAAACTGCATTCTCTTTAACAAATGTTGAAGTAACATTAAACCAATATGGTTCTTTTGCACTTTTATCTGATGTTGTACTAACTGATGCTCCTGTTGATGCTGTACAAGAAGCAGCATTTGAATTATGAAGAGATTTAGCTAATAAAGCTGATCAAGTAATCCAAGCTGCAATAGATGCAGGTACAAATGTTATCTATGGATGAGATGCTACATCAAGAGTAACTGTTGATGCTACTGATACATTAACTGCTGCTAAATTAGCAGAAGCTGTATCTAAATTAAAAAGTAATGATGCTCCTTTCTTTGATGGAGAAGCATATGTTGCTATAATGCATCCAGATGTTGCTTATGATTTACAACAAGAATCTGGTATAGGTACATTTATTGATTTAAATAAATATACTGATTCACAAGTAAGAAAACCACTTAAATGAGAAATGGGTATGTTATTTGGTGCAAGAGTTGTTGCATCTTCTAATGTTCAATTCTTTGCTGATGGTGGTGCTGGTGGTACTGTTGATGTTTACCCAACTTATGTTGTAGGTAGAGATGCTTATGCTACTGTTATGTCTGGATGAATGGAAACATTTATCAATGGACTAGGTAGTGCAGGTACAGCAGATCCATTACACCAAAGGTTATCTGTTTGAGGTAAAGTAAGACTTGCTTCAGCAATAACTAAAGAGGAAGCTCTATATAGAGTTGAATCTGCTTCAAGCTTAGGTGCTAATACTTAATACTAAGAGAGATTTAAACCTCTCTCTTTTTGCTATATTTTTCACAATGTGGAAGATAAAGTAAAGAGTTTATTTACTAATATACCAACAAATGGATGTTAATTCAGTTATAGAACTATCTAGAGATATTACTCATACAGATGATATACAAATAACAGATACAAAAGCGTTAAGATATCTGAATATAGTATATCATACTATTGCTAATAGGATTATAGAGGATATAAATGAAGACTATTTTTGGGATGTCTTTACAACAGATACTATATTAAATCAAAATGAATATACTTTTAATGAAGCTACAGCAACTACAAACTGAATGAATAAGATTCAAAGAGTTGAAGTAAAATGGAAGTCTACAGATGAATTTAGTACATTAATAGAAGCAGATACATTAGCAAGCTATAAAACATCTGAATGAAGAATTAATAATAAGCTAAGTACAGATGAATGATTTTTTGATATAAAAGATTGAAGTATATTTATATACCCAGCTCCTACTGAAGCTGTTGAAGCATGAATGAGAGTACAATCCACAATAACTTTACAAGATTTAGTTCTTTGAGGTGCCGAATCAACTATCTTCCCAAGAAATAGTGATTTAAGAGGATATCATCAAATTCTATCAGTATGAATGAAGCAGTATATATATAGTCAGCAAGGATTAACAAATGAGAAAAATGATTCTATTAATGAATTCAATCAAAAATTAACTCAAATGATTAGTAATATCAAAGACAGGTATAATAATCCTGTTGAAGCAATACTACCAAATGCAATAAATCTTAAAACTTAGATATGCCAATACAAAAATTCCAATGATTTTTTAAATGAATAGCTCAAGATGATTATCAAACAAAATCCAATCAGGTTTTGTATAGTTCTTGATTAGATTTAAATAAAGAGACTTATTCAGTTGAGCTAGATGCATGATATACTTCTTTAGTTACTACTTGAGATAAGAATATTCTATGTTGGTTTTATGTAGAAGACACTTGATGAAATAGAACAGCAGTTTGAGCTTGAGATAGTTGAGTAGTTTATAAATCAGATTGAACAGATGATACTCCAGATTTTACGTTTTCAGATTGAAGAGCTGTAGTAAATGCAACTAATATGTGATGATTTGTTTATTTTATTAGGCCATCTTGAACATGACAAATCAGAGTTGGTAAAATGGATCAAACAAATACATCTATATCAAGTGTAACAGAAACTATTACACCATCAGCTTGAACATTTCCAGATTGAACTTTAAGAAGTAAATATCCTGTTTATAACTTTAATGACCAAGTATTAATTATCTGAGTTTGAGGAAAGCTTATTACATTAGATATCAATGATGCTGTAACCACTTATGATTTATTTGCAGATTCTATAGTGTGAATAGAAAAAATAGGAAGTCAGTTTAAAGTATACTCTAGTGATTGAACAGTAGCATTTTGGACATTTGAAGCTTGATGAGTTAATGAATCCTATAAAATAGATGATTTTATAAGATGAAGTAAGAATAAATGACAAACTGACTTTATGGTATCTTGATTTAATTCAACTCAAACTAATTTACATATAACTTCTGGATATTCAGCTCCTATTATATGATTTCAATATGATTCTCCTAGATTAACCATTCCTAAATTTAAAACTAGAATGGATAGACCAACTCAATTATGAAGAATATGAGATAACATCTATTTTATTAATGAAAATGGAACTTATGATGCGTTATGGAGTTTCTGAAACAAAGTTAGATGACTCTGAGATGCATTTCAAGAAGTTTTCCCTATTAACCCTATCTCATCTAGTATAATAACAAGCCTATATGGCTTTCAATGACCTTGATTAGATACATTATTTATATGAGTAGCTATAGATTGAATTGAACAAATAGTAAAATATGAAATTTGAGGGACAAAACAAACTTCTTGATATATGATACTACCAATAGTAGATTGATGAGATAGATTAATTAAAAAGAAATTAAAAAGAATCTATATTACTACTAGTTGAACAGATGAGAATAATACTGTTAAATTAAGTGCTAGTTATGATCAATGAGCTTATGAGGATATAAGAACAATAGACCAAGAATGAGATTCACTAAGAACAATAATCTCTGAACACACTAAAGAATGGACAGATGTAAATTTTAGAATAGATTTTACAAGAGTAAGTTGAAATCCAAAATTCCATTGATTAAAAATAGTTTATGAAATAATTAAAGACTAATGGCAACAGAAAAAGAATTTAAACCAGATTTCTTACCAGATGAAAACTTTGAATCAGACATTCCTTGATTATGACCTGAGAAGTTAGATTGAAATGTAAGTGTAAGATGAGCTAGTGCTTGATGATGAGTGAAAGCATTAAACTTTTCAAGAGCTGCAAGTGTATGAACTTGATTACAACAGTTTACTTGATTTGGATTTACTCCATCTAGTTATAGTATTACTGCATGGCGTCAATGATTGTCACTTGATATAACATGAAGTATATGATTATATGATTGAACTACTGAAAGAACATTTCAGATGGCAGATTGAGAAAGTAATTCATTCTCATGAGGAGTATTAAGAGTTTTTCATGTTAACCAACCATGATGATGAGAAACAGAAGCAAATCATAATACTTTTATAAGTGACTGAATAGAATTAAATTTTACTGATAGTACAGCAGATGTGTTCCTAATGATAACAGCATATAAATAAACTTGTCTTTATAGATAAAATGATTATATTAATATAAATAACTAAAGATTATGGCTAACTGAGATAACATAACAACAGGAGCTTGAGCAACAGAAGCAGAAGAAATTAAAACAAAGATAGATGAAACAGCAATTACTCCAGAGGTAACTACTCCTGAAACATCTGTAGAAGCACAAGAAGCTACAGTTCCTTTAGAGCCTATTCAAGAATGAGTAGTGACCACAGAAGCTCCAACTACTCCAGAAGTAGCAGTAGCTGAGGAAGAAGTTACACCAACTATAGAAGAACCTGTTGATATTAGAGCAGTAAATGAAGAAAGAAGAAAAAGAGAAGAAGAAATTAAAAGAGTGCAAGCATTAAGAGAAGAATGAGTTGCTGAACCTGATATTATCACAAGAATTGAAGAGGAAAGAAAAGCACCTGTAATAGCTGAGAAAGTAGAAACTGCTGAAGATATCAAAACAAAACAACTTGCTATTAAAGAAACTGAAACAGCTCAACAAGAAGAAGCTAATAGAAAAGCTTTAACATCATTTACACAAGCTATAGATTCTGGAAATTTAGATTTAGCTAAAGAATTAAGTACAAATAACCCATCTTTAAGAGGGGATTTTACAAGTATAGTTAAATCAAGATTCAAACAAAAATCAGATGCAGAGTTCTTTAAGAAATATAACTGAGCTACAAATGATGAGATGAGAGCTGCAGCAGAAAGCTGAGCTTTAGTTATATGAAGTGAACAATATAATTCTTTACCAGAAGCTCAAAGAAGAAGATTTGAACAGTTTAATAAACTAAATATTACTAAAAAGACAGACTTTACAA
>Ga0070750_10000213_pt1 | contig 30920 bp, 22 predicted proteins | sample VirMetDEL_Nov_24_FD_77013 | JGI IMG/M metagenome (GOLD analysis project Ga0070750, IMG submission 77013) | Aqueous microbial communities from the Delaware River and Bay under freshwater to marine salinity gradient to study organic matter... | ecosystem: Environmental > Aquatic > Marine >...
AAGATTCAGCTTGATGCCTGAAAAGATTAGAACTATTCTTGAACCTAACACAAGTACTATTGAAGAAAGACTAAATGCTATTAATGAGTTTAAAGCAGCAGGCTATGATGTACATCTTAACTTTAGTCCTGTAGTGGTATATGATGGTTGGGAAAATGATTATATAGAATTATTTAAGAAAGTTAATTCTACTGTAAAAGAAGAATACAAACCTGAAGTACTTGCTGAAGTTATATTTCTTACTCATAATATTAAAAAACATGAGTATAATACTTTAAATAATTTACCTGGAGAAGATCTATTATGGACACCAGAATTACAAGAAAGTAAAACATCTCAATATGGAGGAGAAAATATTCGCTATAAAGCTTATGTTAAAAACGGAATGGTATCCACATTTAAAAAGCTCCATAATCAAATAATACCTTGGAATACAATAAGATACATATTTTAAATTAAAAGTTATGGGAAAAATGAAAAAAGCTTTAATTTGGATTGAAGAAAATAAATTACAAAAAGATCCTAAAGCATTAACTAAATATATTAAATACATAAATACAAAAAACAATGGGAACATTTTGTCCAAATAAAACTATATATAAAGCTGGCTGGTGGATACAAGTTAGTCCACTAGCTAAAATAGATCCTGAAGAATGGATTGTAGCTGTACATAAAAAAGGTAAAACATCTTGGATAACTGATGCAGTAGAAGATGGATTTACTGATCCTCTTACAGCTAAACAATGGGGAGAAGATTATATTAACAAAAACAAATAATATGACAGCAGCAGAGTTTTTAGGGTTACTTACAATTATAGCTATGCTAGGATTAGGAATAATAGCAGCAATATGGTGGATAGGAACAGATATCCTCCATGAATTGAGATATCAAAATCACTTATTAAAAGAACAAAACAAAGATGATTACAATATTTAGAACAGGTTACATACTCTTATTGAGCTATAACCCCTGTGATGTATTTTATTATTTTAATGTAGAAGAAATGCACGGACTCTCTTTAACAGAATGTCAAGCATATGCAAATACAAAAGATTCAGCATATATTGCTGGATGGAGCAATTTTGTTCCTAAAGAATCAGGTGAGTATGATGATAATGATGCCAGATTTGTATTCATTAATTTATCAAGATGTACAGATCCTGTAAAAACAACAGGTCTTATTATGCATGAACTAATGCATCATTCTTTTCATCTTAATCATAATTTTGATGAAGAGAAAATAATTACTTGGGCTGAAGAGGAAACCTATGAAGTTTATAACTTAGTTAAACCTATGTTAGCTAAAGTAGTTAAACAAGCAATAACCTTTAAATCAGAATAGAATGAAAACAGCAGTAGAATTATTTAAGTTAAGACTAATTCAAAGAAGAATTGGATATAGAGAGGAAGATTTTAAAGAAGCCAAAGAAATGGAGAAAGAGCAATTAAGAAATGCATTTCTAGCAGGAGGAAAATCAAGGGATAATCTTTTTAAAGGACTTGAATTTCAAACAATAGAAGAATATATTGAAGAAACCTTTAAATCAGAATAGAATGAAAAAAATATTATTAGGAATGGGTTACTTAACTTGGATAGTTTGTAACCTCGCAATTATTTATGGAATAGGATGGGGAGCAATGAAACTCTTAGAATTTGAATCAGTAGGAGAATTCCTTTTATACTTTGCATTTAGTATGATCATGTTATTTTGTATTGTTCTGATGAGTATTTTGTCTCTTCTGTTAATTACTAGATTATTTGGCAGTAAAGAAATGCAAAAGAAAATAGAAGACAAGATAGATATTAATATTTAATTAATTAAAAGACATAACAGATGAAAATAACAATAGAATTTGACGGAATAGAAGAGCAAGATGATGTTAGAACAGCATTGGATGGTTACAAGTGGAAATCAGCAATGTGGAATTTTGACCAATTGTTACGATCAACTACAAAATACGATGTATCTATATTGAACCACAACGAGCAAGCAAGTGAAGCAGAATACGAAATAGCTGAAAAATTGAGGGAAGAAATAAGAAGAATATTAGAAGAACATAATTTAAGTTTAGATTAAACCAAAACAAATATGAGTAAGGAAAAACTTGTTGGTATGATATGTAAAGAGAGGTTGCAAACTCTTGAGGAGAATCCACCCCGTTGCCCGTACAGTAAGGGAATAAAGAAAGTCCTCACACCTTATTCATTTATTAAAGCAAAACAAAGATGAGTAAGATACCTTTAAAAGTTAAAGTAGAAGCAGAAATAATGCAAGCTAGAGAAGAAAGTAGTCATTCTAGCAGATCAGAGTTAGTAAGAATAAGAAGGTTAGAAAAACTTATTATCATATTAGCTGATGTTATTGACAGATTAAACCAAAACAAAGATGACTGAAAAAGAAGTACAACTATTAGGATTTGAAAGAAAAGATGAATCTGAACAACCTAATCCATACTATTATTATGTGTATAAAATTGCTGATGGAGTAGACTTTATTACTTCAGCTAATGATGAGATAGAAAATGAAGAATGGGCAGTAGAATTTTTAGAAGCAAATCCTAAGATAATATTTACAAAATTTGAAGAAGTTCAAACATTAATTAATCTGTTAAAAAAAAGGTTATTAAATGAAAGATAAAATAGTAGAACAAGTAGTAAAAAAATACAATAAAAGATCTGAAGTAGGTATTAAAAAATATGGAACTACTCTTGATGAAAATGATACTGATGACTTTTTAATTCATCTTCAAGAAGAACTCATGGATGCTACTTTATATATAGAAAAACTATTAAACCAAAACAAAGATGAGTAAGTTTGTTATTATAAGCCCCGATGGATTTCCAATACATCCAACAAATACATATACAGAAAAAGAAATAACAACAGCGTTTGTTAATTGGAAATCTAACTATCAGGATCAAGGGTACTACTCATCGGTGTCCTATGGGAGAATACAATTAGATGAATTAGAGAAGTATTGTGAAATAATTAAAATAAAATAAAATGAGAGAAAAACTAATTAATGCTATTATAGAATACGCAGGAGATGAACTAAGCGAATATGATTATGCTGATATAGCTAGAGAGTCTGAAGAAGAATTAGTAGATAGACTAATATATGTATTAGAATATTATTTTAATGAATATAACAATGGCTAAATTTACAACATATTACAATCCAGGATTATCAAGCGGTTGCATGCAAAAGATAAGAGAGTATGTAACACCATCTATGGTATCAATAGATGAAACATCAGGACAATACTGTATAAGTATGATAACAGAATTACTTGATTCAGAAATAATCAATGACGATGATGACATCAAACTAATCAGTAAATACATTAAAGATAAAATAGATTATTTAGAATTTTAATTTTAAGGGGGCATTTAGCCCTCTTTTTTTTTAAAATATCTATCAGATAGAGTTTACTATCATCATGCATATACAAGCAATTACAAATCAAAACAAATCATATGTCAAATAATCTTGTAGACAAACTAGAAGAAAAATACAAAGAGCTCATAGAAGAATACAAACTAGAGCTTAAACACTTCAAAAGACATTACGCTAGTAATGGATATGAACACTATAGGTTTCAAGTATATTCTAGGACGCACCCTGCTCTTGAATATTGTACATCAGATGAAGTATGTATATCACTGAATCAATCAGGTAAAACGCTTATTCCAGCATTAACTGCAAAACTACATTCAGTATGGAAATCAGTAAAAAATACAGATCACCTAGTACCTGAAGTATTACTAAATACTTTTATGGACTACTTAGCATCTAAAAAAAATAGAGAGTTGGAAGACCGTAAGGGTATATTCTACAGAGACGACAATAATGTTTTCATAGTAAGATTTGGTGGCAAAACGCTTATTAGTCAAACACCAGCAGCTCAACAGCAAATACAAAACAGAATTGACTCTATTAAAGCTAAAGGTCACACTATACTAAATGCAGATTACTTAAAAGAAATAGGATACGATGTGTAATAAAACATTTCAAGAAATAGTTCTATCTAAATTCTATGAAATTAGTTACTGCAGCAAATGTATTAGTAAAAATCAAAATAAGAAATTTACTAAGTGGTTTGTAAAAAAAGCCAAAAAAGAATTAAACTGGAGTAAATTTAAATCAGAAAAAGAAATAAACAATTTTTATTTAACGTTAAACATTAAAATTCAAAATTATGGGAGCAGTACTAATTGATTCATACAGTAAAGGTAAAAACATCTCAGAAGCATGGGATGATTTATACGAAAGTGCTGAAGATTATTCAGGACATCAACAAGGATACTCAGGAGACTTTAATAGTTGTCGATTTACTAAAGATCTTACAAGCAGATTGACATACACTTCTAAAAAAGAACTAGATGAATATATTGAAGAAAATGTACCTAAAGGAGAAGCCTGGGGTTATTGTGTGACAGAACCAAAAATAAATAACAATAAAATTAAATCTGCAGTACATAATATAGTACAAAAAGGTGCTAGAAAATGGGAAACTGTATATGAAGCAATGGACAGTGAAGGAAACATTGTTGTAAGCGCACCAACCCAAACAGAATGTATTAAAAAAGCAAGGGCCTATGTAGAAAAAAATAATACAAGAAAATTAGAAATAATTATTTCAAAAAGATTATCTTCGGGTAATCATCAGTGTGCTATAGTAGAATATAAAAAGTCTACAAACGAAGCACCTGGAAAATATAAATTTATCGCATTAGCGCGATGTTAATAAAATTTAATATATGCATTATAACATTTTAAATGAAATTAAAGAAAACGCAGGCTTTAACAAAAGTTCTTTATTCTTACTACCAATGCTAGGATTAGATAAAGACATTAAACCTTTAAATACTTATTTAGGTTTTGTAGATATTGAGCTTGATAACCCTTTAATTTTATTATTTTCAAAAAAACAAAAATACTATGAACAATGGCATAACAAATTAATAGAACATAAACTATATGATTTTAGTATAGAGGAAGATGATTTTGTATATTATATATTTAATCTGTATCCAATTGAAGAGGACTATAACAAAATAGTAACAGGAAACTATTCTAAAATTAGTAGTCCTCTAAAGAACATACTAAATATTATAGGGAATCCATTAGTACACATTGCTCTAAATCCTGAATTATTTTATAATGATCTGGCAGAAGAATTAAATACTTCTCCAGAAGATATAAAAAATAATGTAGAGATTGTTACTAAACCATCAGTTAAAAATGAATACATATACATCTCAAAAGATGTAAAAGAATTAGTACTTGCTAATATATAAAACAAAAGAGGGGAGTTAATAGCTCCCCTTTTTTTTATTCTTTCCCACCTTCGATGGTCTTAGCCCACTTCCAGTCCCTTGGTAAATACTGTAAATTACTTTGTATTTTAGCAGCAGGATCTAATACCATACCATTAAAACCATAAGACCTTCCTATTATGTTGTATATTTTCCAAGCACCTTTGTTCTGCCACCAATAAGGTCCAGCTTTTTTACCAATTAAAGATTTATCTCTATTTTCATGCACTCTGTACAATCTATTCCCCTCAAGCATTTCTTCTATTTCTTCTTCTTCTGTTAAATAAGAATTATCAGCAGCAAACTTAAACGCTCTAGTTAGTTCGGCAGGAATACCACCAAAGAATGGAGAACTACCTGTCATATAACCAGAAACAGTATGTAATAAATCAGGAGCAAAGAAAGTTTCATTTTCTCTTTCTACTTCAATTAATAAATTAATTAAATGCAGCTTTGTATATTCTTTTAAATCAAATCCCTTACTAGCAACATCATCATCAACCCACGGCAAATCGGGTAATTTAACATTATCAGACCATTTTTTAAATTCAATGCCACTCCTACCACCTAATTCATCAATTGTAAATTCTTCATCATCATCATCACTTAATAAACCAGTAAAAGTCATAGTCAATAAACTACCTATTGTGTATCTAATAAGTTCTGTCATTAAAACAGCAGAAACTAATTGAGCTAAAGCTACGTATTGACGATAACCTATATTTCTTTTTTTGAATCCAGAATAACCGCTTTCTGCTATATCTAAACCAATCTTCACAGCATCAATAAAGTATCCACGTTCTGCTCCACCTGTAAGCCAGTTTCTTCTTCTTTGAAGTTTTATTTTTTGATACGTAGGTGCTGATTTATCATATCTAATTTTAGCACCATACCTATACATAGACATAGGTACAATAAATTTCATCATAGAAAATAAAACTCTACCTATTATAGTACGAGATATAAAATCACCTTCATGATTTTTACCACCCATACCAACAGTTTTTAGCAAATAATCTTCTTGAGTTTTTATTAACTCTTTGATTTTTTTTCCTAATACTACATTACCGCTTTCATCATAGCTAATTTTAAAATCTTCAGGTACACCTTCTTTAGTTTGAACTTTGCCGTCAACTACTTCTACAGCATCATCTAACGTAGTAGACTTACCGTTAAGCTTAAACTTAAACTTTTTATTATTCATAAAAGCATAAGATGCCTGATAGTTAAAAGAGTGAGTAAGTGTAGTTCTTAAGTAATAACCAATCCTAAAAGAAACTAAATCATTTAGCATACTTCTGTTACCAGCATCCGCCTGCATTTGTAAATATTTATCAGGAGATGCATTCAAAATATCCATTAATTGCATTTGAGCAGTCTTCTCTCTAGCAGAATAACCTCTAGACTGATAATGGAGTAATGTTTTATTTGCTTTAGCTGCACCTACAACAAAATCAACAGGCGTTACATAATTTTTAAAATCCCAAAGTAAATAAAAAGCTTGTATTTGACCAGAAGCATAGTTTCTTATACCAGCTACTGGATTCAACATAAAGAATTTTCTACTTGTCCATTTAGAAGCTTTATCAACCCATTTACCCCATACACTACCTTTTTGACCTCCTTTTAATTGTATACCTCTAATGTATCTATCAACTATATCAGAAACATTTTGAGCAGTATTTCTATCTTCTTTATTTTTACTAGCAAGAGATACAAAAGAAGATTTAAGCTTAGCATTTTTTAAAGTACCATCGCTATTAAATTCAGTTAAAGTTCTCTGCACAGTATTAGCATAGGGAAACAACTCATTAGCAACTTCAAACTCTTGAAGTGAATGCTGATACCTTTGCATTGTTTCAAATATATCAGTACTTAATTCATTGAGAGGTAATCCTTCCCAAACACCAATAACTGGCCTATCTACTTCATTAATAGTTTTAGAAGTAAATGTTTCACCAGATCTTTTATCAAATCTAACACCTTCGTCAAAATCATCAGCTCTTGTTGTAAACATGTCACCCATTCTGTAAACACGTCTTCTCCAATAACCTTTAGTAAAATAATCTTCAGCTCCATTCTTTCTCAACTTCGGATAAGAAATATAAAGCTTTTTATTATTAGGTTTATTTTTTTGATTATCTAAATGCCAATCTTTTACATAGTTTAATAAGTCCCACATAGGTCTGTTATTATTAAACATATCATAGTAAGATTCATTTCTATACTCTGATGATTCTTTAGGCAACCATTGACCTTTATTAGTTTTATTAGCGACTACCAAATTACCATTGGCATCTACAAAATCTTTTTCTATTTCTTTAGTTTTAAAATCTTCTTTAACTTCTCTATTTTGAAAGTTAAATCCAGGAATTCTTAATGTATTATTTCTATCTCTTAATAATTCAATATCATTTCCAAATTCATCTTGTAAAGAAAAAGTATTATAAGCATCTTCATCAAGAGGTTGTGAAAATTGCCAGACAGATGTATTTCTCAATATAGTTACGGTAATATTTTTACCATCAGGTTGTTCTTCTTGTCTTTCAATTTCAATATGATTGTTTTCTATAAACGTATCAAAGTCAGAATTTATTCCGCGTAACTCATTTAAAAAAGATTTATTATAACCTTTAAACAATTCTTTTATATGTTTTTCTTGAACAATATAATTGTCATCTAAATTAAAATCATCATCGCTTATTTTTATAAGAAACTCATCCATTACTTCCTTAAAGCCTGAATCTGAATCATAAAACTCCTGAAAAGTATTTAAATAATGTATTGTAAAAACACTTTGACTCATTTCAGATAATCTTTTTTCTATATCAATTAATTCTTTTTGATCTTCTTCACTAATTTTAAAAATAGAAAGACCTTCTCGCATTGTATCTAAATAAGAATCCAAAAGATCTTGTTCATAAGACTCTAAAACGTAGCCTTCAGAATAACTATTCCATAATTCAAAAAACTCTTCTAATTCATTACCTGTTAAACCTTTTCCAATAGCAGAATACAATTCTTTTTTAGATGTTTCAATTGCTTGTTGTAAATCACGCAATAAAATCTGTTGACTAGGAGTAAGTTTATAACCATTATACTGACCAGACTCATCTCTAGTCATTCTAATTATTTCATAAACTCTCTCATAGATTTCACTTAAATCGACTATCTTATCATTTTTTTCTTTTATAGGAGCAAGTATTTCTTCTCTTCTTTCTAATAAGTATTTTCTTTCTTCATAATACTCATCAGAAATAGAAACTGTAGTATTTCTATCTATCCATTGATTTAGTAATTCTTGTTGAACCTCTAAACTTCTAGGTATTTGATTACCATCGGCATCAATTTCATATTTAGAATCTTCAACAGCTTCATTATACTTAGCTTGAAATAAAGCAGCATCTACTGTTGATTCATAAAACTCTTTTCTTCTATCGAAGTACTCTTTAAGTCTTTCAGCTATTAATAAATCATTCCCAGTTTTATAATCTAAGTTCTCATCAAGTAAACTTCTTAATCTAATTAATTCAGCAAACTTATCTGCACGAACTCTATCAATTTCTGGATTACTAATAGCATCAATAGGATCACCTAAGTAATTTAATTCCTTATAGATATCATCCATAAGCATTCTAGCTTGAGTACCTATATCATCTTGATACAATAAAGCTTCTACATCATAAAAAGAATCTACATTTTTCTGAACAAAATTGTTTTTAAGTTCAAAAAATAACTCATTTTGAGCTTCATATAAAGCAGTCTTAGTTGTTGTAGTTTGCAAATTTACATATTTAATACTAGCTTCTTTTATTTTTTCTTTTAAGAATTTTAAACGACCTTCAAAATCTTTAAATGCTGATTTAAATTGCCATTCTAAATTTTCTTCTAACTCTAATTTATTATTTAATTGGCCAACATCAACCAACTCACCTAGTTCTCTTCCTAATTTTGGAGAATTTAAATGCCTTCTATTTCCCCAACCAGCAGCTTTCAATAAATCATTTAATTTATTATCAGCTAATAATTCTGCTTGACGAGCATTAGATTTTAAATTAACTTCATCTAAATATTTTTTTAAAAAAGAACTAAAAGAACCAACAATAGTATCTTGATTATACAAATAAGATTCAAGGCTGTTATTTAACATTTTTAAAATACCAGCTCTAGCTTCAGGTGCAAAAAATAATTCTTTGAACTCTTCTCTAGTAATTGAAAATCCTTTTATTTTTTTATTAAGTAATTCTAATCTTCTATTTCTTTCAGTAGTATTAAGACTAGATCTAGCTTCTAAAGCGTTAAACTCAGAAAGTTCTTCTGGAGTTAATCCATAATACTCTGTATGAGCTCTTATATACTCTTGATCAGTTCCTGATTCTTTTAAAACGCGTAATTCATTTTCATAAAAAGATTGACCTTTATCAGATGTTTCTTGAATATGATCATACAAAACATCAATAGTAGATGAAATTTTCTTTTCATTAACAGCAGCATACAACTGATCAACTTTAAATTTAATTTCAGAAAGTTTTGTTGTAAGCTCTGATGTTATAAGACTAGGATATTCTGTTTTATTTATACCAGCTTTTTCTAAATAATATAAATATTGTTCTAAGATTTCAGAAATAGTAAATAATTGTTTTATATCAGATAAACTATCTAAATTATTATTTCTTAATTCTACAAACCTATCATTTAAAATATCTGCTATTTTTTCAATTTTTAAAACCTGACTAATAAATGTATTCAACCTATTAGCAATTTGCTCATTAGTTAATATTTGAGACTCTGTTAATTCAGAAACAAGTTTGCTTTTAGATAAACTTTCAGGTATTGTTTTACCAGCCATTTGTCTTAAAATCAAATTCATGTTATCTATTAAACCATTTGCATCATCGTTAGTTAAATCTGCGTATATAGGAGAAATAGCGTTTTGATTTTTTAAATATACGCTTTGGTTTTCAATTGTTTCAGCAAGATCATTTATTAAAGCTTGAAACTCTTCCTTAACTTGTTGATTAATAGCATCCATCTGAACATCATACTCTTTCATTAAGTATACAACGTCATCGACACTTAAAAAATCTGTATCTAGATTAATAGTATCCATATTAATCATAGTTACAAAATCTTTTAATTTAGTTTTACCAGACAGATTGCTAAGATCAATTGATTTACCAAAAAATTTTCTTAATATCTTTTTAATATTATAAAATATATTACCTATTACAGTTCTATTCTTAATCTCTTCAGCATTAGCTTCTGTAAGGGCCTGAACAACTATTTCTTCTTTAAACTCTTGTGAGTCTTTTTCATAATTATTTTCATAGTCTCTAACAACTCTATCATAAATAACCTGCCCTTTATTTGTATTTATTAAATCATTATACAGTTTATCAAATAACTCAGCATTATCTTTTGCTAATACTTTAACAACAGGATGAGCAAACTCATGAAAAACATTATCAGAACTATATAAACCGTCAGCAAAGTATACAGTTCCTTTAGAATAAAAAGCATTTATTTTAGATCCAGGTTTATTTTCATAAAAAATCACTGGAACATTCAATCTAGTAGAAAAATCTTCAATTGCTTTTTGTGAATTCTCAGAATTTGTTCTAGCAAATATTTGTTCAAAGCTAGAACGAATATCTTTTTCTGATAATTCTAAATCTGAAGTATCATCATAAACCTTAGATTCAATATTTAAATCTGCGGGTTTTGTAAATTCATTTTCTAAATCTTGAATAACTGCTCTTGGAGATCTTACTAAACCGTTATGTCTAACAACATCCGCCATTGCTGCATTCTCACCAACTATTTCAGAAAGTATATCAAACTTTCTTTTATCCTCTTCATTTGTAAAACATACAGCCATATTAACACTTTTTGTTACGTTCTTTAATAATATTTTCTACACTGTTATAATCAACACGTGCATTATTGGTTTGAGCACTCTCATCAAAATAAAAATCTAAAGTTAGTTGTTCAGCTTCAGATTTAATTTCTCTTTCAGTTTCAGCAAATTCATTAATAAAAAATGAAAATGATCTTTCTTCTTGTTCCCGCAAAGCTACATTAGAAGCACTATTCATTTCTGCCATTAACTCTTTAGTAAAAGCAACACTATTCATTTCTGCTAAAGTCTCAGCAATGTCTAGATCATAAATAATAGATTCTCTAGCAGCCATAATTGAACGAGGAACAGATAAAATTACAACAGCTTTATTCCAGTAATCATATTCAACTCTAGCCCATCCATCTTTATAGTTTTCACCATATGTTTCTTCAGCCCAATCCTCAACCTTATCTCTTAACTTATTTGCTAAACTAACAACTTGAGGTTTAGTAAGACCTTCTCTTTCGTATATATTAATAGTATCATTTACAATTTTATATACAGGCTTTTTATCAGTAACCTTAGCTGCAACTTCTTCTAATGTAAGATTCAAAAGTCTTTGCATTTCTTTTAAATCATTTACCCTTTGATCTTCTATTGAACACGCCATTATTAACAGTTTTTATTTTGAGCATTCTTTATATCTTCTACTGTATAGTTTGCCATTCTAACAAAAGTATACTCTATAGCATATGGATATTGACCTACTAACCTATCAGTAACATCTTTAGTCCATCCTTCTTTTTGCCAAGTAGCATCTTGATACTCTTGTGTAAATTTAGCAACATTTGTGATTTTAACAACCGCTTTTCCTGGAAACTTTCCAGTACTATCGAACATTAATACCTCTTGACCTACTAAATCTGATACCTTATCTACATTAGCAGCTTTCATATAACGAGCTATTTCTGTTTTGCTGCGGGTACTTCTAGTTCTTGAACCATCAACAACCATTTCCATAGTAGACTTGCCTTTAAATTGTGGCATCATAGTTCTTGCTTTCCAAGTATTTCCATCTTTATAAGTTGAACCATCAGCAAAATTTTGTTCTATTACTAATGAAGGTATACCTGTTTCTATTTCATTTAAATTTCTAAATGGAGAGATAAAACCATTTATAGTAATATTATTAGTTCTCTTTAATAGATTATTGTTGTCTACAGTAAAGATCACATTATTTACAGAAAGAGATGGATTAACAACATAGTTATATATTTTACCATTAGTTGTGTTTTTTAATCTAATAGAAACATGTTCAGGATTTGTTTTATTTCTAGAAATATTTAAAACTTCCGTTTGAGATTTAACTACTTCATCATTTATAACAAATTCAACAAATAAAACATCACCTTTTTTAACTGGTTGTGCATCTCTACTTCTTTCTCTATTTACTCTTTGCTGACTATCAGCTTGACGTTTGCTTATTACTTGCGCTCTTATTTCCATTAAAAATCTTTCTAGGTAAACGCTTTGCAATCCAGAACCTTCTACAATAGGAGAATTAGATGACGCTATCAAAACTTCTTGAAACTTATTTCTAAATCCAGGAGCTTGATCATTTGTAAAGTTTATAAAAGACATAAAATTAGCTTTAGCCATAGCATAACCAATCCCATCATTTAATTCATTTTGATTTAACTTATTTAGTTTATTGTTTAAATCTTCAGAGTAAAATGATTTTCCAAGAACCTTGCTTACAGAAACAGATGGTTCATTAAACTTATGTAAGTCTACTGCTTGTTCTTTATATGTATCATTTACAACTTCATAATATTTACCAAGATCAGTATATCTAGCCATTGGATAAAAACCTTTTTCTTTTAAATAATCTAATGCTAATTGATCTACACCAGAAGCATCACCAATAAAGAATGTAGTTACTCCAGCTTTTAATGCTTGATCTATATATTTTTTATGATAATCGTTAAATGTTTTTTCAACATTAGCTTCCCACTGTTCTTTCTTCATTACACCCTTATAGGCATTTTCAAAAATACCTGATCCAAATATCCAAACTTTATCGGAAGATTTAAATTTAATCCTGTTACCTGCTAATTTAGTTGGATACTTTTTATTAATAGAGTTTACATAGGCCTTAGACGAAGATTGATATTTAGGTGCTGCACCTTCAGTTGCTCTACCTATAGCTACAGTAGAACTATTTGCCATTGCCTCATCCTTAACTGAATATTTTTTTAATATTTCAGAATCAGATATAGAAATATTATTACTTGTTTGTCCTTTAGATACAATTAATGCTTTAGCATACTTTCCGCTATTGTCAATATTTAAATAATTATTGAGGGCTATATCCAACTCTTGTTGAGAACCATTTTCTGGTGCAATAAATTTACTATTACTTAAGATAGCTATTTTTTCATCTTGAATACTTTCTAGGTATTCAGTATTAATACTACCATCATCATTAAATATATCATCTACATTTAATTTTACAAAACCAGCAGGTATGTTTTTAAATGAAGAATATACTCCTACATTCTGATAAGACAATGCTGTGTTTATAACACCATCTTCTACATTCTCTACAGTATCGGAAATGTAGTTTACACCCTTACCTCTAGTTCTATACGCATTCTCATCTTTAGATACTCGATCAAAAAGTTCAGCAAATACATTTAGATATGGTACATCTAATTCTGATAATTTTTGACCTTGATTTAATAGTTTAGAATACTTATCTAATAACTCAGTAATTTTATTAACGTCATATGCACTATCAATAGATGTAGAAAAAACAGACTCATCTATAATTCTAGTTAAATTATATTTACCTTTAGTTAATCCAGATTGCATTAAAGCATAATTAGTAAATTGACTAAAGAAATCAGATACTTCTGGAATAGGACTATTAATTAATTCAATTAAATTTTCTTTATAAGCTCTTATTATACTTCCATCATCATCAGTTAATTTATCTAAAAATAAATTAGCATTTTTTTCAAATAAATCATATCTCAAATCCTGAAACAACTGATTATGTAAAAGACTTTCTCTATGTTTAACTTGAATATTTTTAAAGATTGTAGCAAATCCTAAAGTATAATTAAACATTGCTACGTTATTTCCAGAATAAAACAAAGCCATCTTTTTAATAGTTCCTTTTTTAGTAAAAGATCTATCACCGATGTTGTTAAAATAATAAAACTTGTCTTTAAATTCTTCATCAGACATTTCTTCAACATCAGCTTCTATTCTTTGTCTTTCTATTTCATATCTAATATAATGGCCATTAGTAGGAAAAACATCTAATATACCAGTTAAACCTAAATTATATAACTCATCATCAATTGCTTTTTCAATTAAATTAGAATTTACAGACACATTAAAACCATCAATTGATATAGCTTGTTCTTGTTCTAAATTTTCTGAAATTCTAAAATCTTTATAAGAATTATTTCTATAAATTGAATTTTGAAACAAAAACCAAATAAAGTCGTTCTTAAAGTTATTATAATGGTACGCTTTATCAACTCCTTTTGGTCTAAAAGAACTAATTGATTTTTTAATTACAACTGAATTATTACGAACTCCAAAATACTTACTCAATAAATCTAATATAAATTGATCATTTGCAAATTTACCAACAGGTGTATCTTTAATTTCTTCAAACCAGTCATTTGCATAACTTTTTTCTTTACTTTGTATTTCAATTGTTTGATCAATTCTTTCCTGAGCTTGAGATAAATTTTGAAGCTTTTCAGTATCAAATTTATTTACCATAGTAAATTCAGTAATGTCGTTAGACATATCCTCTATAGCAATATAGTGAGCAAGTAATTGAATATCTCTAGTATTATACTTTCCTTTTTCTTTAGTTAAAGCAGCATCTTTGAGCTCTTTAGATGTAAAGTTCTTGTCGATAGTTTTATTTACAGTATTAAAAGTAAAAATACCAGAAGGAAATAAATCTTGATATTTATCTGTCATTCTTGCTCTTGCTTCTTTAGTAGCTTGACCTTGACTTAAAATAACTGGTTTCTTAGCATCAGTAGTTAAGTTTGCAAAAACACCTGACAACTCTGCTTTCATTTTATTATACTCAATAACAAGTGGATGTGAAGATAAGAAAACAGCATCGTTTACTTTAGCTCCAGCCATTATCATAAATAATAATTGAGGAGTATTTTGTAAGTTACCTTGTACATTATAAATCCATGCTTTTTTAGCAACATCCACATATCCATTTATTAATTGACCTATAATATTTGAAATTGTAATACCATCTTTATTATTCAAATTAGATAAACTTACGTAACCATCTAATTTTTGAGAATCAATTTTTAAAGAATAATCTTTATATGCTTTTATAATAATAGAAGCTTTAGTTAATTGAGCATTTTCTAATGGAGATAAATTTTGTTTAGCACCTAACTCTTTGGCTTTTTCTAAAGCTTTAGTAAATTCTATTTGTTCTGCTTGAGATACACCATTTAACTTAGCACCCATTTGAGTAAAAATAGCATAGAATGTAGATGTTACAGCAGCTATACCTAATGAACGTAAACCAACAGAATTTTCTTGATGTTTTTGCAAATTATATCTATAATCATATATAGTTGTACCTGCAATACCATCACCAACTTTACCTTTACCTCTATTGTATTTATTATAAAAAGAAGTTTCGTTTAATTTTTTTTCTAATTCATTAGCAATATCATCAAATAAATCTGTAGAGTTAGGTACAAGTAACTGATCTGCAGTATTTGCAAAGCTAACTCTTTCAGCAAATAATAACATTAATTCGTTTTGCAAACCTTTAATAGATTTTTGATTTAGCTTTCGTAAAGCTGCATTTTTTTGCTTGGTTAATTTATTTCTCTTATCCTCTAAAGATTTTATTTTTTTATTTTCTTCAGCAAATAATTTAGTTCTATCTGTCTCACCAATTGTCTCTAAAGCAATTTCATCAATACGATCATTTATTTCTTTATTAATAGAGTTTCTTTCTTCAGATAGTTCATTTATTTTATTAGTAGATTTAATATGATATTCTTTTTGCTGAACGCGAGTATATTTTTTATACTTACCTATATTATTGTATACTTTAGATGCTTCATCTATTTCAGCATCTATTTGACTATTTAATTCATTTCTTTGTTCTACTAAATCTAAAAGTTCATTACTTACAAAATCTTCAATTTCTTGAAAGTTTTCAAAGATTGTTGTTTTGTTAGCATATAACTGATTGATATTAGTATTTAAAGTTTTTAATTCTTCATTAATTTTTTCTAACTGATTATTTAATTTTTCATCAGAATCAGTTATTGATTTATCATAAGTAATTATTTCTACTCCTTCACCACGATAATAAGCAATGTTTGGGAACATCATAAAAAGCTTATCGATATCATAATCAGAACCAGCTTTGGCTACAATTTCAGAAGGTAGAATAATTTTATTACCCTCTATCGGAGGCAAAAATTCTTTAACCACCATAGACTCAATAGAGTTTTCTGCTTGAGTTGGAATACGTGGACCTACTAATCTTAATTTATCTTTGTGTTCTTCAAAAAACTTTTCATCCTTTAAAGCTTCATTTAATCTAGCAAGTGATGCATTAAAATCAAATTCTTTTTTTGTTTTACCAGTTTTTTCATCAACTACCTTATTATATTGAGCTATCTGACTTCCTTTATAATCAAGGTATAGTAAATTCATAAAGTCGCCCTGTAGCGCGATTTTTACTTGAGCTTCAGCAACTCTAAAAAATCCTTTTTTATTTTTAGCAGGTTTTCCATTTTCATCAAGAACATGATAAAAAGAAAGACCGTTTGTACCATATTTAAATACATCTTCTTTACTTGCTAACTCAGGTTTAAATTTAGATTCTGCCATTGTACCTGGCATTTGAACTAATCCTTCACCAGCAAACTTAAGGTTTCTTAATTCATTATCTACTAAAGTCATCAAGACCTCTTCAATTTTAGATGAATTTAAAGAAAAAGATAAATCAGAAATTAATTCACCAGAACCATCTGGTTTTAAAATACTTGCTACTTCTTCAGGTAATAAATTTTTATTAGTTAATTCTTGTTTAATATATTTTGCTAATTCTACAGTAGAACCAATATATTCTTTAGAACCATCTTTATTTACTTTTTCTTTTAATCCAATATTTTCCAGTAAATTATTTCTAGAAAAAGTTCTAATCTCATCTAAGACTGCATTATATCTTTTAATCCAAGAATAACTTTTAGATTTTTCTCTTTTTTCTGATTCGGATAATTTTTTCCAAGCTGTTTTAGTTCCTGAATAATCTGCAGGCTTACCATCACTATACAAACCAAGTGTAGAAATTTTACGCATCTGACTTGGTAAAGATATATATCCTTTAAATCCTTCAGACAAGTATACTTGACTTTTTAAATGTTTTACATGAATTAAATTTTCAGTAATAGGATTGTTAGTTATTACCCTACCGTTTTTAACATCATAAATATTATCTAAAACAGGTTCTGTATTTAAATTTTGATTAGTAATAGTACTTATAGTACCTAGTTTAGAAGCGGAGCTCATAGCAATATAATCCCAATTCTCCTCCATCATTCTATTATGTAAATCTTCTAATGGTGTATTTGCAATAGCTGTACTAGGAATTAAAGGAATGACAGAGTATTTGTGAAACGCATAAGGAGTTAATCCAATTTCTTTAAGTGCGTTATTAAATAAAGGACCGTAATACTGAAACTTTTTAATTGGAAAAGTATTTTTTATTTTACGTTGATCTATATTTTCTCCTTTCAACAAAGCCTGGTAAACAGCTTCTTGGCCAGTAGACCATTCACCAATCGAATCAAGTAAAAATCTATATGTATCAAATTTTATCCAAGCAGCACCATCTGCTTCTTCTTGTTTATTATAAGCCTTAATATCAAAGCCAAAAAGTTCTTTGTATGTATCAGCATACACAGACTCAGAAATTGCTTCAGCGATAATTCCTGTACGTAAATAACCTTGATAAACTCTAGGTTGAAAAGTTTCAGGTAAATTTTTATTTTGTTTTTCTTCTACACTTAAAGATTCGTAATGTTTTTTAGCAAATGCATCTTTATTATATTTTTCAGAATTAAGATGATTAAACCAGGAATCTTCATTTAAGAAAATATCTCCAGCTGATATTTTACCAGCAATACGTTTATGATAATCTTCACCTTTTATATTGTAAGAAGAAGGATCACCTAAAAATAAAGATTGATATTCTAAATTGTTGTAAAAATTATTTAAAATAAATAAATGAAATAATCTATCCTTAGTAACTTTTATATCTTCGTCTACTGATAACTGATACTCAGAAACTAAATTATCAGATAAGATAGCTTTTTCTCCAAACTCCTTTAATAAATCCTCAGTTCTAAATTTAAAATAATCTAATAACTCAGTTTCTAAAACTTTCTTTTCTTCAATAGTTAATATATTATCTAGTTGAAAAGGTTTTAAAATTAATTCACCTTCTGCATTTTTTAATTTTTCTAATTTGCTTTTAGTTTCGTCAGTTAATATATTTTCAAATTTAATAAATGTAGATCCTCTGGATAAGAACTTTTGATCAAATGCAACAGATTCTAATTCTCCTGTTTCTATTTTATCTTTTAATTGTTTAATTCTATTAATACGAACCAATTCAGATTCTATATGCGATTTAAATAATTCGTATATAATTAAACCTTGAGGCCCTTTTAGATCTTTATAATTCTCACTTAGTAATGTAAATACTTCCTCATTACTAAAAGCAGTTTTTTGCAATCTACCTTTTTTAATTGTAGGCATTTGTACAATTACAGATGTTGACTTTGCCTCACTACGCATTATCTCTTGGTAGTTCTCTATAGTCGTATAAAGGTCTGTTGTAAACTTTGAAAACTCGTCTGTAGAAATACTTTTAACACCTTTATCTAAAGCACCTTCTTTAATTACAGATCCTACTAAATTTTCAGTATTAATAGACATGTTAAAATTTCTTTCACCGTAACTTGGATTATTTTCATCTAAGTCTAGATTAAACATTTTAACAAATGTATTATTAGCTGCAACTTCAGGATTTATTTCAATATCAAATTGCTGCATACCAGGAATAGTAATCAAACTAAAATAGTCTTCTGCAGAATTAATTAAAGATATCTCTACACTTAAAGAGCTATGTTTAGGTTTAGTAGATTGGTTTTCTCCTTCTGGAGTTTTTTGCATAAAAGTAGAATAGTCATCACTTCTAACTCCTGCAAGATTAGCTAATTGATTTAAATAACCAGATAAATTATTTTGTTTTTGATTCTGATTATTTTTTACATAAGTAAATGCTTTAAATAAATCTGATAATGTTTCAGGAAATTTAAATTGATCGTATGCTGTAACTCTGTTATTTATAGACTTCCAAAAAGAATCTATAAATTCAGCATCAATAAAATTAGATCCTTTTCTAATTTCTTCATTTACTTCGACAGTGTTTGGTAATATAATACCAAATATCTCTAGTAGTTTTACAGGTTCAGCTTTATACCTAACCATTGATTTTGTATTTGGTTGAGGTGTTTCAAAAACTCTTCCTGCATAATCTACATAAACAGTTTCAGAAAAATCTTCAATAATAGCATCAAAATAAATCTCATCTTTAGACAAATACCCAGACAACTCTTCCGATGGATTATCTAAGTTATATTGATACTCAAAAGACCAATCTCTTTTAATAATAGAAGTTTTAAATTGAACAGATGTTAGTTTAGATGTAATTGATTTTACTTGAGGGACTTCACCCATTTCTAATTCAATTTCATCAAGTTTTTCTATTTCTCTTTCTAATTCAAAAGTTCTTAACCTTCTTGTAGCTTTAGCAAATGATTTCCAAAAGTTTCTCCACTGTTCAATTTCTGCTTTAGTAATACCTTCTTTTTCAGGATTACCTAAACGAGTAAGTAAAACTTTAATAGATTGATTTTTATCTTCAATTGCTTTTAAGGAATCATACATCTCTTTCATTGTAACATCCTTATAAGTAGCATTAGCTATTTGGAAAATAATAGAATTTAAATTAGTCAAAGAAGGAACTTCAAAAGAATTGGTAATTAGTTTACCATCGCTTCTATATTTTGGTAAAGTAGTTATAAGTTCTTTAGTTCTAGCATCAACTAGCTCCGACATTGGTTGTTCTGCACCTGTTCTATCAAATAATAAATTTAAATTTTCAGATGTTTGATTTTGTAGATCTTCTTGGAATCCAGCTTCTTCTAACTGTATTGTAGAATAATTATTTAAAAATACTCCTAATACAGTTTCTGAATCGTTTAAAAATTCTTTTACTGGCTGACTAACATCACCAAAATTTTTAATTATTTTTTCCAGAGACTCAATTAATTTTTCATTAACAGAAGAAGGATTTTCTTTTAAAGACTCTAATTTATTTTCAAACTTTGAAAGTATATAGTCAAAAGCTTTTTCTAAAAGTTCTGGATTATTTTCTAAAACAAATAAACCATTAGAGTGAGGTGTTTCTCCTTTCTTTAATTCATTTAATTGATCAACGTATTCTTTACTTAATTTTTTATAATCTTTGTCGTTGTAAGGTATCCTAGCCATTTCATTTAAAAGCTCGGCCATCTTTGTAGCTGTTGCTACATTTGATGTTGGATTAACAACTCTATCAATAAAACTATATAATAAAGAATTCATTGACTCTACAGCCAAAGAGATTTCATTGTAACTTAATTCATTTTCTATTTCAAAACTAGAAAAATATTCTATGTTTGGTTTTACATTTTCAAATTTTGAAAAATCTACATTACCTTCATAAATATTATTAAAAATTGCATTTATTTTAGGAGATAAAGAATTTAATAATACAACCTCAGAATATGTATGATTACCAAATAAACTTCTAAGCCTTTCTAAAAGCATTTCAAAGAACTGAGCAATTTTAGATTTTGGTTTGTTGTTATACTTAGATCTATTTCTAGCATAAGCTCTAAATTCTTCAGCCAACCACTCCTCTAAAGTTAATTGGTCTTGGTTGTTATTTACATCAATAGAGTCAAACGAAAAGTTTTTCTTTACACCATTAACAATAACCTCTGCCGACTTACCTTTATTTTCATCAAGTATTTCCTGATATAATAGCTTACGCTCTTGTGTAGAAAGTATACCTCTAACATGAGCATGAAAAACTTCATGGTAAATTGCTGTTCTATCAGAGCCTTTCCATAGACCAATAGTATTACCAACAAATGATGCTACAAAAGACTTACCTTTTTCATGTATATCGCTGTAAGCTGCTACCTTAAGAATTGATCCCCAACCAGATTCTTCTAACCACTCATCAGCTCTTACTTCTTCTTCAGTAGTTGCTTGTGGAACATTTTTACCATTTCTTTTATTAGCTTCTTCAATAGTCATGTAATACTCTTCAAACTCAGTAGTATCTTCTTGAGTTCTATTTTCAGGAGTATAAAATGCTAAATAAGGAGAGTATGCTCTTATTTCATTTTTAGAATTTGGAATTATTGTTGTTTCTGTAGTTTCTTTTATTCTTTCAATTAATGGAACTTCTTTAGTTATAACAACATCATTATTTATACTTGATACAACTTCAACAACAGCACTATTTATATCTGAAACACCTAAATAAACTTTAGTCCCAACACTTGGTTTTTTAGCTATAAATTTATTTCCATCTTTATCTACAACAATCTGTTGATTATACGTAACTTTATCAATAGAGTCAACGGTAACATTTCCAACAGGCACGGAAGCTCTATATATAAATGGATAATAAGTAGAAATAAATTTTTGAAATCCAGCTTTAATATCTTCTGGATTATCTATTTCATATTTTTTACTTCCAAATTGAACTTCACTAACTTTACCTTTAGAATAAGAAACTTTAAATATTGGATTAAAAGATGCATTAGCATTAAGATCAATGTACTGCTGAATTAATTTATTTCTTTTATCTTTAGTTAATTCTTGACCTTGTTGATCTTTTAAATTATTATTTGTTAATAGCTCTAATAAAAAATCTATTTGTTCTTTTGGCAAACTTTCTAGCGGTGCTGAGTACAATGGATAAGATTCATTACTAAAAGGAACTCTTACCATTGGAACAATACTACTACCTTTAGGTTGTAATTCAATAGATAATTTATTTTGATTACTTAAAGTAGAAACTTTTGTACGAACTGAATTATTTCTTTCAATAAAACCATAACTACTAGCAGCTAGATCTATTTCAAAAAGAACTTCCGAACCTTTTTTAACTTCGTTAATGGCAGCATTTAAAGAATTAAAATATTCATTTTGCTCAGTAAGTATTTTTTTAGAAGCCTCTTTACTAGTTAAATTATTTATAGCCTGCTCATAAGCAATTAATGTTTTTAAAGTTTCTTTTTGCGCATTCTTATTTGTTACAAGATCTAATATTGCTAACTTACCTTTACTAGAGTTTGTAACATTACCAGCATCATCAAAATAAACATCATTACCTTTGTTATCTACAATCTTTAAAGAAGCATCTCCTTCTTCTAAAATAAGTTTTAATTTAAAATTATTTTGATTTGATGTAGCCATGATAGCTCTACTAACTGCATTAGCTAATTCAAACTCAGGATTTGTTGCTTTTTCTGAATATGAATTTGTCTCTTTATTAAAAATAATTTCGTTAGGGTGAGATGTGTTAAATACAAGTTTTCTTGCACTATAACTATCGTATTTACGATCAGGTTTATTAATAACAAAATCAACATCAACTTCAATTATATTTTTAAAGTCATCAATTATATTTTGAAAATTATTTAAATTATTTTCTTGAGATGCTTTATAAATATTTTTAGCATTTTCATTTATTGTTGATTCTAGCTCAGTATTATCTATTCCAATATTATCTGCTAAATATGATTTAAGTATTTGAGGTACTACAGTTAAATGTTGTAAAATAATCTCATCATTACTTATACCCTCAGCACTAACAGGTTCTGTTAAAGCATCAAAATCTTTTAAAGTTTCTTTATATAAAAAATTTATTATTTCTTCGTAAGTAGAATTATTAGTAACAACACTAGGAAGTTTAGATTTAAAATAAGTTCCTAAAAGTTTTATTGATTTATCTGTAATACAATTTCTCATTATTTACATTTATTAAATTCTTCTATAATTTGATTATTCAAATCAGTTTTTTCTAAGTTATCAAACTCAGAAATATTACTAGTAAAGTTACTAAAAATATCTGACAAACTTTCATTTAAAGAAGTCAAATCTTCTTTGTTCATAACAGTATCTATAAGATTTGAATTTATTACTGTTTGATCTGCTTGAATTATTTTAAAATTATCAACTGATTCTGGAGCACCGTTACTAATAAATTCATCTACAGAGATAGTAGTTTTTGGTTTTTCTAATGCTTGTACATTAGTAAAAGCTAGTGTATTAAAATTACTTATTTCTATAGTATAAACGCCAGGTTGGATATTACCAATTGGCTGTAAAACTTGATACACACCAAAAGACATACTTGGATTATTTATAAAATCAATTAATTGTCTTTTTACTTCAGCGACCTGCCCTTTAGATAAAGTGCTTGAATATTGTTTTTCTAATACAGTGTTAATTATATCTAAGGGTTTATTAAAATCAATAACATCTGAATTTCGTAAAGCTTTAATAACTTCAGAAACTAAAGATCTTGGATTAGAAAATGACTCAATACCATATTCTTGTAGATTTTTTGCTGCAATATTATATAAATTATTTTGAGCTTCTCGAGCTAAAATTGAATCAAAATCTTCTTCAACAACTTCTTGTTCAACTTCTTGTTCATATAATCCTTCTGCTGCAGCTCTATCGTATAAATCTTTTTGAACATCTGTTAAAGATTCTCTAGTTCCTGTATATGCACCAACTTCAATTTTATATTCAATCGAGTTTTGATAGCTATCTAAAGTATTATAAAATTCATTTAAAGACTCATCTGTATATACTCCTTTACTAGCTTCTTCAAATTGTGTTTCTTCTAAAATTAAAGCCTCGCTCAAAGCTTCTTGACGAGCTTGTTCTTCAGGAGTAATACCACCCTCAGAAATAATAATTGCTACTTCTGCATCTTTTATAAGTTGTGCTTTCATATTAGCAATAGAACCTAACTTTATAGCTTCTTCTAATGCATTTTTACCGGTAGTTATATCATTATATAGTTCTGGAATTTCTTCATAAATATCATCAGCTAATTCATCAACTCTATTATAAATTTTTGTTTTATTTTTTGGCAATTTTGAATCTCTATCAAAAATATAACCTTCTTGACCAGATTCTCTTCTAACACCAACATCACGAGTTCTATCGTTCCAAAGACCATACTCACCACTTGGCCCTAATGCATCGATAGCTAAAGCTAAAGCCATTAAATCTGGAGTTGTGGATGCACTAGTTAAAGCAAAATCTCTAGCTTTTTGAAAAGTAACATCTACAACATCTGTTTGTTTTGGTTTAGAAACAGGAGTCTTTTTTGCTACAGGAACAAGTCTAGGAGAATTAAAAAAATCGTATTCTACTTTAAAAGGAAAGTTTTTAGAACGTAAAAAATTATTAGTTTTAATTATAGCATTTCTGCTAAGTCTACGATCTTTATACTGATTATTCATTTCTGTCCTAACCGCATCATATAATTCATCTCTACTTGTTCTAGCAAATGTATTGGTTGGGTTATATTGCTTAGATAAACTATAGAAATTAAAAAGATCATTTAACATTTGTTCTTTTAATTTACGACGACTACTAAAAGTATTATCTGTAGCAATAAAGTCTTCTATAATATTTCTGGGAATAGTTGTTACATCACTTGGTTTACTAGCAGCTTTTCTATTAAAACCAACCTTACTATTAGGAAATTTTCTATTTTTTCTAAGTTCTTCTGTGTTAGCATTTACTTTATCAACAAGCTCTTGTGCCTGTTCTTTAGTAAGGCCATTTTCTGCATTTTCATTTTCTAATTTTTTTTGTTTTACTCGATCTTCTAAATTAGCTAAATAATCAGCTCTCTCTTCAGCTGAATTTATATTATTGTATTCTTTTTTAAATTCTTGAGTTTCTTCTCTAGTAAATATATCTGTTAACCCTGGAATTAATTTTTCAAAAGAAGTAATGTTTAGTTGTTTAAATTTCTTTTCTTCAACTTCATCAGCTGCTTCATCAACAGAAACTGTTGCACTAAAACCTATTACACCATTGCTGCTAATTGGACTTACATAAACAATAGTTACTTTTGCTTGATTTGGATTATTACTATTTAATACTTCTTTAGCTTCTTTAGATTCGTAAGGTAAGGCACCAATAACTTCCCCATCTTTATTTAATACATCTACAGAATACTCATATCCTTCAGCAATGTTTTCTTCACCATATCTTACATTAACAGATAGTACGTCACCAACCTTTACTTTAGTTCTTGGTTTTTTTAAATTTTGTTTTGTACCACCTGTAATTGTTACTCCTGTTTTATCTTCTAATTTAATAATTGGAGACAATACAGGTAAATCAATACTAACAATATTACCGTTAATAGCTTCAGGTCCAGCTGTTGGTTTTTTCCAATATATATTATCTTCAGTCAATCCAAATTTTTCAAGATATGGTAATAGTGCTTTTTTTACCTTATCGAATTCTTCTTGATTCTTAACTCTTATATTTAAAAACTTCCCTTTCTTAACAGGAACGCCTAAATCATTTACTAATGCATCGCCATTTATTGCAACTCTATTAGTTATTAAGTTTCCGCTTTTATCATACTCTAATTTATATATTCCGAGATCTATTTGATTTACCCAAAGCCTTAAACCATCTGTAGATATACTAGTCTTTTCAGTATATTTATGATCAGATGGTAATCGTTCTTGTACAGAAGATATCATAGTCTTGAAATTCTCCTTTTTTTTCTTATCTATATCTTCATTTTTAGTTTCTTGATTTTCAAATTTTGAACTCCATTTGTTAGTTGGTTTACCGTTTTCATATATTCTATAGTATCCTACAAAATTATTTTCTGAAAATCCACTTATAATAGTATCAATAAGTCCTGTTTTTTCATTGGCGTATCTAACTACAGCTATTCCATTAATTACATCTATACTTACAGGCACTGAATTTTCTGGAGAGTCTGTTGGTAAAGTTGCGCCTATAAATAAATCAGTTACTCCTTCATTTTCAAGTTTAGATTCAGTTTCTTTATTTTTTTGAGTAATTTCATTAATCGGAATCTGATTAATACGCATATTAGAATTTAACAATGCGCTCTTACTTTCTACTACTTCATCTACTTCTTTTTCTGAAACTACAACAGGCTTTTCAATTTTAGCATCTGATTTAGGAGCGTTTTTGGTTTTATTAAAATTATTTATAATATTAGCATAAGATGCTTTTTTTAAACTACTCTCAATAGCCTCTATAACTCCTGTAGAAACATTTGCTAATACCTCATTCATATTACTTAAATCACCAACGACAAGTCCTGAACCATACTTTCTTATATGATGAACTATTAATTCATATCTTAATTCTGCAGGAAAATTATTAAATTCGGTACTATTATTTATAATTAAGCGTTCGGATTCTTCATTTACTTGTGGTAAAACTTCTTCTTCGGTAACTGGATTTTGTTTTACTACATCCTCTTCAGCTTTATTTTGATTTCTTTCTTTACTTAAAAGCGATTCTTTATAAACAACTGAATCTAATTCATACTCTAACTTTCTAAGTTTTTTTCTTTTAGTAATTTTTTTTAATGGATTACGAGTCTTGCTTATTTCTTTGTCTAAGCTTTCTATTTGTTTTTCAATATCTTTTCGCTGAGATTGTAATTTTTGAATTTCATTTTTTAATTGTTCTTCTTGAGTAGGCTGAGGAGTTTCTACAGGAGCAGCTTTTTTTTCAACTACTACAAATACAGGAGCAATATTTAATTCTTGTGCTGTAGGTAGCCTATTTTTATCAGCTTCGTTTTCTTGTTTATCTTGCCACAATTTTACTTTAGTAGCTAATATATAAGGATTTATATTAACTTCTTTTTGTAAAACTTTAAAATCTTTATCATCAATATTAACACATCTATCTGACATAACTATCTACATTTACGAATATCATTTTTTTCTTCTTCTGTTAAAGCATCCCACTGTTCTTGGGTAATACCTAACTCTTCTATTGTTATACCACCCTCAGTAGTAATTTCTTCAATAGTAGTTTCAGCTGTTTCAAAAGCACTTACATCTTCAGCACTAAAAGATAATTGAGCTAAACCTAAAGCACGCTCTAATAACGTACCTTCCAAATTTAACTCAAATATATCTTCTATACTATTTTTTAAAGAATTACTTATACTTACATTCCCTTGAGCAGAATCATCTTTAATTCCTACTAAGATTGTTTGTAAATCTTTATTATGCAACGACTCAGATAAAAAAGTAGCAACATCGTTAAGATATGGAATAGCATTTACGTACTCTTCAGAACTTTCCCAACCCTGATCTTTTAATTGTTGAGTAAGTCTTTGATCTGTATCCAAAGTATTTTTAAAATCAACTTTAGTTTTTTCCATTAAACTTATAACACTATTTCTAAATGTTTCATTTTGCTCCAAAGCACTATTTAACTGAGTTGTTAATATTGCAGACATTGATAATGCTTCAAATCTATTAGTACCTCCAACATAATCAGAACTAGCAAATCGAACATCAACAGATATAATAGATTTACCATCTTTTTCAACAATCTCTATTGGAGCATCTAATGAATTACTAATTATAATTTCAGTATCTCTAAATCCTGGAATCAATTCTAGTTGATCTAGCACAGCTTCTTCAACTGCTAAAATATTTCTTCCAGTAATACGCATAGCATCAATTAATTCTCCTACTGTAGAAACATGACCGTATTCTTCTAATAAATTAGCTGCAGTTCTTTTGTCAGATTTTAATTTTTTCCTAGTAAATTGTACACCTTTTGTAGCTGTTATTTTTTTACCAGTTAAATTATTATATTCTCGATTAATTATTTCAAGAGCTATTTCGTATTCTTCTTTAGTAGCATCTTCGTTAGTTTTAGTATTAAATATTCGAGATGGCATAATACCTTTATTAACTAAGTCATCTATTTCTTTTAAACTAAAAGCTAAATTATTTGCTATTAATTTTTCTACTATTCTTTTAGCTGTTTCTTTTTCTGAAAGTGCTTTTAAAGATTCTTCAATAAATTGTTTTTTATTATTTTCTAAAAAAGTCAAAGACTCAACTAATGATTCATGAAACCTTTCTCTATATTGAGGATCTAATAAAGATAAAGCATGTTCTTTAAACTTTTTGGATCTTTTATTAAGAATAGGAATATCCCATAAAAATTTAAATTTATTTCTATTAATAGCTCTTCTTCCAACACTGTCAACTTCATTGTCAACAGTATTCATGTATTCATTAAAACCTTCAAACATTAAATCGTAAGCAGCTTCCTCAGACTTAGTTATTCTTTTAGCTTTTCCTTCTTCAAATAATTTAGCTCGCTCATTTAAAGTTTCATAAGCTTTTTGAATTTTTTTAAGAGCATTTAGTTTTGCTTTTTTTTCTAATGCATCTTCAGTTTGATTTAATCTATTTTCTTTTGTACTATACTCTTCGTTTTCTTTTATAATTTCTTCTAATGCATTTACTTCTTGATTCAAAAGATCTTCAGATACAAGTACATTTAATTCTGAATCAGATATATTAGAGTCTTCTTTAATCTTAGATTTCATTTTATCTACTCGTTGAGCAAAATCATAGATAGCGTCTCTATTAAAAATATAATCGCTACGCATTAATTCCCAAGCTTGATAATTAATTATAGTATTTATATTCTCAGGATTGTTTAACTCTAGTCCTTTCATTGAATAAGGATTAAGCATTCCAGGATTATTATTTCTTTCATCAAAGTTCTTTTTATATTCTTTGATTCTAGATACATACTCAGCAGCAGATTGAAGAACATCATCTTTATTTTCTTCAGTAATATCTTTTCTGTTAGTTGCTTGATTTAATTCTTCCAGAGTCATTTCATTCATTTGACTAAAATGATCTATAAACTCTTTTTCAAAACCATGCTCTAAAACTTTTTCTAAACCGTATCTAAAAAAATCAGATTTAGAATCATGCGCTGTCATATCATTACCAGTTCTAATAGCTTTAAGCATTTCAGAATGACTATTTATGGATGCGCTTAGGTTTTCATTAACTTGTTCTGCTACAAAGTTTCCTGATTGTTCATAAAAAGCTGTTAATATTTCAGCAACTTCTTTTCTTCTTTCAAGATCTTTATAATATTTATCTGTTGCTTTAGATGACCATACATAGTTTTTATCACCTACGGTATAGTCAGTTACAGTTTGAGTAACTAAATTTGTAGGACCAGCGACAAAACCAATTAAAAAACCTGACCAAAAAGATTCCCAGGTAGCTGCACTTTTACCTTTATATATTCCATTTCCTGTTGCAGCATCGCCAATTGAATTAAAGAAATTAGCTCTTGCTTTTATACCTGTACTATTATAAGTTAATTTAGATAAAGCATTTGCAGTTTGATCTTGCAAATCTAAAAATTTATCAGAAAAATATTCTTTACCTCCAGCTTGATATATATCTTGAAACACTTCTTGAAAACCTTCTCCAGAAGATTGCACTATAAAACTTGCAGTTTTTTTAGCTGTTCCTATAAAAGATAAATTATTTAACCAATTATTTAGTCCTGTTTCTGTAGCCTCAAACGCAACTTTTCCACCACCTTGACTAATAGCTTTAATACCACCAACACCCACACGAGCAACATTAGCTTTTGCTGTGCGCAAAGCTAAAGATGACATTGGTTTTAATAAGTTATCTAAAGCAAGAGCATTAGTTGTATATATAGTAAGATAATTTGCATTATATACTCTTCCCCAAGCTTCATCGGCTGCTTTTTGGAAATTTTGATAAACATCTAAAGGCATGACTTGCCCTGGATTATTTTTATACCACTCTGCAGTTGCTTCTTCTAAATTTTCATTTCTATTTATATCAGCTTCTAATTTAGATTCTGAATGAGCTAAATAAAATTTACGACCATCTCTTGCTAATGCGCCAGCACCCAAAGTTACTTTAGTTGCTTTATTAATATCTGATAAATTATCTAAATTTCTTAAAAATCCTGCAGTTGAACTAAGAGGCATAGCACCTCTAAATCCTCTACCTATAAGTCCTATTCCTTGAATTGCTCTACCTTTTAACCAGTCTTTTGTGTATCTAGCAGAAGAAGCCATTACTCTAGCTTCTCCTATTCTTCTAGCTCCTTTCCAAAAATTTACCATATCGCCAGCTTTATCATAAGCTTGTCCAAAAGCTTTTATTCCTTTTTGAAATTTAGAAATATTTGAAACAGCCCTCGCACCTAAAGCTGCTGTTTCAACTGCTTGAACTCCAGCACCACCTAAACCTGTTAAAGCTGTTGTAGCTGTTAATAAAGCTTCTTCTGCAGCAATAGCTCCAATAATACCAACAGTATATCCCGAAGATAATAACGCATTACCAAATGTAGACACAGCTCCTTCTCTACTAGAGCTATAGGTATTCATAACTTCCATAAAGTCTACTGCATTATCATCTTCAGCCAAAAGACCAAAACCAAAAGTATCAGAAAAACCAATTTCAGCTAA
>Ga0070750_10000215_pt1 | contig 30728 bp, 57 predicted proteins | sample VirMetDEL_Nov_24_FD_77013 | JGI IMG/M metagenome (GOLD analysis project Ga0070750, IMG submission 77013) | Aqueous microbial communities from the Delaware River and Bay under freshwater to marine salinity gradient to study organic matter... | ecosystem: Environmental > Aquatic > Marine >...
GTACTTGCAGATGCAGATGCATTTGTTTCCGCAGTTGCAGCATTAGTTACAGCGGTCTCAGCTGCAGTTTGAGTCGTTTGAGCTGCAGTAGCAGATGTAGCCGAATTAGTTGCTGATGTAGCTGCTTCTGATGCTTTAGTAGTTGCAGTGCTTGCTGAAGTCAAAGCAGAGGCGGCACTAGAAGAAGCTTCGCTTGCTTTAGTAGTAGCAGTAGAAGCACTGCTAGCCGCATTTGTAGCACTAGTTGAAGCTTCACTTGCTTTAGTAGTAGCAGTGCTTGCGCTAGTAGCCGCATTAGTTGCGCTTGTAGCTGCTTCACTAGCTTTTGTTGTTGCAGTAGAAGCAGAAGTATTAGAATTAGTCTCTGCGGTTTCAGCATTAGTTTCCGCTAACTCAGCGGCTGTTTGTGCAGTCTGAGCATTGGTTTCACTTGTTGCTGCATTCGTTGCACTTGTAGATGCAGCAGTAGCACTTGCAGCTGCTTGAGTAGCACTAGTAGCTGCATTTGATGCGCTTGTAGATGCATTAGATTCTGAAGTTGCTGCATTAGTGGCTGAAGTAGCTGCATTAGATTCTGAAGTTGCTGCATTAGTTTCACTAGTAGCCGCGTTAGAAGCAGATGTTGAAGCTTCTGAGGCTTTTGTAGTTGCCGTTGTTGCTGAAGTAGAAGCAGAAGTAGCACTAGTAGATGCAGCAGTAGCACTATTAGAAGCTTGAGTTGCACTATTTGATGCATTTGTTTCTGCAGTTTCAGCATTAGTCTCAGCTAATTCAGCTGCTGTCTTTGCTGTTTCAGCTGCAGTTTGTGCGGTTTGAGCATTAGTTTCAGCAGTTTCAGCGTTAGTCTCTGCAGTTTCTGCTGCAGTTTGTGCTGCTTGCGCGGCATCTCTAGCTGTTTCTGCATCAGTTAATGAAGTTCCAATTGATGCTAAATCTGATGCGGCACTAGTTGCGCTAGCTGCTGCATTAGTAGCACTTGTGCTAGCGTTAGTAGCACTTGTAGATGCACTTGTAGCACTGCCAGCCGCATTAACTTCACTTACCTTTGCGGCATCAGCTGAAGCCTTGGCTGCTAAAGCATTTTCAGTTATTGAAGAATTAATTCCTGAAAGAATAGTCTCATCCCCTGTTGAAAATAAACCACCTGCTTGTGGATCATCAGTTGATCCTGCTAAATCTGTTTCAGGATTTGCTGCAACAATAGTGTCTTCAGTAGGTGTTGCTGGACTCATATCAAACCACTCCCTGTGTAATTAATTTGAACATTACCTCCAGATGAGTTACGTCTTTTATCTTCGTTATTTAATTCATCAATTTCTTGTTGATATAAAGCAAGATATTTAGCTGCTTGATCATCATCTTGTAGGTAAGCATAACATTCAGCTAATGCTCCCATCAAAAGTATTCTTTCGTTTTGATCTCGTAGCCAGTTAGCCGCTTCTTTTCCCCAATAATATTTTGTAGTTGTACCAGCACTTTGTGTATCTGCAGTTTGTGCTTCCGATAAAGTTGCATAAGCTGTATTACTTCCTGTTACAAAAAACAAAGCAACTGCAGTTTGTCTAGTAGATCCTAAAATAGTTTCTACATCACCCTGAGCTTTTTCTGTTAATAAACCTATTGCATAATTTGTTGGAGTAACATTATAAACTGCATCTAAATCAGCTAGTCTTCCATAATATATTATTTCTATTTTTACAGGTGAGCCAAGTCCTGTTTCTGAAAAAGCAGGAGATAAGCTTACTACATTATTATTAGATCTAGTCCAGTAAGCTAAAGAATCGTATCTCGTTGAAAATGGATCGTTAAAAGAACGAACATCTTGCTTTTCATTAAATACACGAGTTGTTATTCCGTTAGCGTCTTTCTCTCTTATTTGTATAAACTCGATAAGATCACTAGGTACTGTTATTTCTGTTTTGCTATCAGCATAACCATTTCCAGTAGTAGTAGCCGCTATTAATGAAGCAGAAGTATAGCTAACAGTTTTTTCTAAAGCACTTATTCTAAGTTTTCTATAAGCTTTATCTGCAGCATAGTTTAAGCTATCTTGAATAATACTATCTGGTAATGCGGATGTATCTCTATTTGACCAATCTCTTACTAACGCAACAAACTGTGTATATGTTTTTGCCATATTAAACTCCTGACTAAGTATTCACTAATAAATCAGGATACTCTGTCATTAAAATCTTTTTTAATTGTTTTAAATTATTAGGGTCTCTCATAAAAGATGGGTCATGAAGATCTAACTTATGATCCTCAAGTATTTTTATGGCAACAATATCAGGTATAGTTGCTAACTTTCTATAATTTGATTTTTTATTTAATCCGTAATAATCTTGCTTTTCTCTATCTAATTTTGCTTGATCTTTATAAGAAGTTATATTTTGTATTGCTTGCCAATCGCCTGTTTGTAAATCAAAGCCTGCATTAATCCCTTCAACACTACCTACAGTAGCACTGTGAAATTTGAATTCATTTTCTTTTGCCATAGTGTCCTCTATATTAATTAAGGTGCTTCGGTATATGCAACAAATCTACCTGATTTACCAATATAACCAAGTCTTGCACCTGTGCTTCCAACTACTGTTGGTGCAGCATTTGTAGCAACTGAAGCACTGTTAGGTGAAAAGTGTGTTATTTTATAACCACCACCTGTTGCTTCTGTAGTGCGCCATACACATGTTTCTGCAGGGTAAGTATTCCCGTTAGCAAGTTGAATAACTAGCATTTTACTGTACTCCTATTTGTTTAAGTTGTTCTTGTTCTAGGATTATTTTGAGCTGGTAAACAACCTTCTACTCTGCCACCTAATGAATAATATTTGGCTACATTACCACCCATTGCTTTATACTCAACATCATCACCAGTTTTTTTAGCGTAAGCTTTAGCTTTTTTCATTCCTTCTTTATTGTATTCAAATTCTTTATTACCAACTTTAGGCATTATTTTCTCCTATAAAAAAGGGGAAACCCTTAGATTTCCCCTAAATTAAACTTACTCTAGTCCGTAGATAGCTCCACAACCAAGTGGGTTACGTACTTCAAAAGTTTGCTCTTCAACCATCATTCCTTTGGTTGAGTCACCTTGTTGACCTACATCTACTTCCTGCATAGGACGTAGTGTTGCCATTGCAAACCACATTGGATCATAAATCAATGCAGAGAAGTCAGCCATGTTAGTTACACCTGCTCCTGAGTGAGCAACGTTGTTATCACCTGTAAGTGCAACGTTATTAGTTAATCCCATAATATAGTTAGGGACAACCATAATATCACCAAAGTCTGACATGTATACATCTACTGATTGACGTAGCTTACCTGCATCATCAATATTACGTTGTACACCAGTATCTCCTACCATAAGATCTGAAAAATCCCTACGTAGTTTTGGTGATAGCATAATTTGTGTAGCTTTACCACCTTGCTCATAAATCTTTTGCATAACACTATCAATGTTAGTTAATGCAAGAGGATCACGATCAGGTGCTGTTGTTGAACCATTTATGCTTGAACGTGGAATTGCTGTTCCATCATTGTCAGTTCCTGCGCCAGTTGTAGCAGCTGAAGGAGCTTCAATTTCACCTATATAATCAACAGTTGATGCTGAGTTAATAAATGCCTGATAGCCAGCCATTGTACGTGCTGTGTTACCTTGTACACCAACTGCTGCTGCAGTATTATATGCGTGTACTAGATCAAATTCAACATCTCTACGTAGCTCTGTACCACGCTTCTTTAGCTGATAAGCATATTCATCAGCAACACCTGCTTGATCTACTGCACGACGTGTGCCTGATACTGCAATTGTTTTACCGTTGATTTGTGTGTAGTTACCAAGGCGAGTCCTATTTGGACCGCTTTCAGCAAACTTATTACCGACTGCAGGAGTAGCTGTTCCGCCACCTGCTGCTGGAGCCAAGAAGTCTTGACCTTCAGCAATCTTAGAATCTCCTGGAGCTTCTAATGTATCTGTTTGCCATTCATGATAAATAGCTGTTGCCTTCGATTTTCCAATTGAAGACATAAAAGGGGTTTCATCACGAGTAATCATCGTGATAAAGTTAGCAAGATCCTCACGTTGTGAGACGTCTTTGCCAGTTCCGCGTGCTGGACCTTGTGGTCCACCTGTTCCGCGTACACCGAGATTGGTAGTCATTTTAAATAACCTCCTAAGTTATCTGTTTAAAGATCGCTCCGCAAGAGTTTTTAAAAAGTCCATTTGTTCAGATTGGCTAGCATTTCCACTAAGAGCTTTATCTCTTATTGAATTTTGCTTTTCAACCCTTTTCTGAGAGGCAGGTTTAGCCTTTCTTACAGGCACTGTTTTAACCTTAGTCTCTTTTCTTTTAGCTGCACCTTTAGTGACACCTTGTTTTAATCTTCTATAATCATCAACAAATTTTACAATTATAGGATCTGCAATTGTATCAAGTACTTCGGGTGCTATACCTTCATCTATAGCAAATTCACGAATCTGCATAGCTGTTTCTTCATTAAAGTCAGGAATTAAAGTAGGAATAGTTTCATTAAAGTATTCCAGTTGTGTTTGCCAAGCTTTGTTATTTTCTTCTTCGCGTTGAGTAGATATAGTTTTAACTATTCCTTCTCTTTTATTACGAGAGTCCCAATACTTTTTTTGTACTTGTTCACGCTTATCTTTTAATTCATTAACTTCATAAGTATCGCCATCTTCTCTCGCTTTTTCAATTTGAGATTCAATGTCATGATATTGTTTAGCTAATTGGCTTTCTTCTTGATATAATACAGCAGCAGAAGCTTCAGATAAATTATTTATCTCTGCTAGTTTACTATTGTATTCTTCTTCAAGTTCTTTTCTTGCATCGCCTAGTTCACGACCCTTTTTAGAAAGATGTTGTTCAGTAGAGTAACCTTTAATAAGATCACCAAAAGAAACTTCAACATTTTCACCATCAACTTTAATGATTGTTTTAGCTTCTAAATCTAAGTCTTCTATTGAGATTATTTCGGATTCATCGGTAGCGGATTCTTCATCGGCATCTTCTTCTTCAACAACTTCAACTTCTTCTTCTATTTCTTCTTCAACTTCTTCGTTATCGGCTTCCTCAAGATCGTTTGGGTCTTGTTGATCTGATTCATCCGTGTCAACTGGAGGTACTTGCTCATCGGGTAGAGATTCAAGAAACTCAGTGTTTCTCATAATGTCAGCCAGCAAAGCATCTTCTGTTTGACTAACCTTTGCTACAGAGTCATCCATCTGGGTAGAGTCTGTGTTTGCATTGGTATCTGTATCCATTATACAACCTCCTTCTTAGTAGTAGGTTTTTTGGAATATATTTCAACTAGCTTATATAAATAGTAAAGATTTTGAGCATTCATTTTAGACTTGCCTGGACTTCTAGAAGCATCATATTCTAAAGTCGATATCATATCTTTAATATTACTAAGCATTTTTTCTTTGTCAATTATTCGTTTCATCATTGTCCTCCTGTAGATGTGGTACATTTTTACCATACATCTCAAAATTAATCATTTTATCTTTTACACTACCTAAAGCCATTGCTGAAGAATATAAAAATTCTCTGGTCTTAGTTTCATATGGTTCTGTTTTTAACCATTCAATAAAATAATCAATTAATATTTGTCCATATGCTTCATCAAAAAACATTTCTCTTTCTTTACTAGCAAAGCTGCCTTTAACATGCGCTTGCCTTGCTAGTTCTTCTGGATGTATTTTATGATGACCATGAGACTTTTTATTAGCCAGCCTCTTCTCAGCTGTCTCTCTATATTTATCCATAGTTTCCTCAGATGTCTTGTAATATCTGTTTTGCTAACATTATTACTTTATCATAATCTGGATGTGGAGGTAACTCCGCACCCTCCTTAGTTGCTTTTACAGTAAGATCAGCCCACTCTTGGAAATGTCTATCGATAGAAACTGCAAGTTGTCTTGCATTATCATCTATAGTATTTTTAGCTTGTGCATTAGTATATTGTACATTTGCTTCCGCAAGGGCTGTATCAGCTTGTGCTCGCTTCATTTCGTTTTCTGTTTTTTGCATAGCTTTTTGAGTTTGTTCTTGTATAGCTTTAGCCGCTTTCTCTTTAAACTCATCAGTAGTGTAATCTTCTAGGAAATCATTACTATCAAGGCTCATTGCTTCAATTAACTTAGTTGCAAGAACTGCTGGTGCTTCTGGTTTTACTATCATTCCTGAACCACTTTGATTTAGTGCAGGTAATATTTGTGAACCTAACTTATCTAGTTTATTGATAAGTGTTGCATTAGAATTTTCACCGATATCAATATGAATATCTACTTCCATTTTAGAAGGTAGTAATCCAAAGTCAATATCACCAAATACACCATTCATATTATATGATTGTTTACCTTTCATATTTTTATATAGTGTTTCATAAATTCCTGCTATAAGCCGTTTGAATCCAGTTTCCCCAAATCTACGAGCGATATGCTGGATCCTTTTTTGGGCTGCTGTTTGTACAGCCGCTAGTTTCTGCTCAGAATTTCCTGATACATATAAAGTATCATTCAAACCCTGTGCAGCTTTTGACATTCCTGTTGCTTGCTCTTTAATAGTTTGAAGATGCTGTAGCAATGGAACTGTTCCTGTGGAAATTGTTTCAGGCATAAGTGCTTGCACTGCACCAGTAGGATTTCCATTTGTAGGTATAATTTGTTTTGGTTTCATGTTTTGTAGTGCAGAAAAATCTACTACGTTAGGATCAGCTAACTTAGGGCTATAGTTAGTAAGATAAGTATTTTCTACAAATCCACGAAGAATAGCTGTACTTGCTAATGTACTACTACGTGTAAAGTCTGCTACTGATAAACCAAAGAATTCATGTGGAATATCAAATGGCACTATAGAACAAAGTGGAACTGCATCTGCATCTGCTTCATAAAGTACTTTATCACCTGTAGTTATAAAGTGTTTAAGCTCTGCTACACCATCACCGTCTCTATCTACTCTAATCCATGATTCAGTTATAGTTACTAGTTTATTAGCTTCAAGAGGATATAAACCTTGTGAGTCATATCCCTGCCAATAAGTTTGACCTACTGCATTTTTTCTTGCAGATATTTCTTCACTATAGGGGGTATTGCCTAACCAATTAGAGTCTACGCCTATTTCATTCCATTCATTTTCTGTTAATTCTTTTGCCCATTCAGGGTAATATTTTCTTAAGTCTGATCTTGTCATTTCAGATTGAAGACCAACATAAGAAGCGTCTTCAATATCTTTTGCTTCATTAGAAATTCTAAAAGATTCTGGAGGTATAACTTCTAGCTTTACTCTACTATTATCTACTTTCTTTCGAAGTCTTACATTACTATATTGAATTGTTGAAGCAGATTCATCGAGGTTAAGATCACCTATAATCTCATATTTATCATCTGCTAATAGTTCATCTAGTTTAGTCTCATCAATTACTTCATATTCTTCTATTACATATTTAGTATCTTCTACGAAATCCCATCTTATTACACTGTTTTTCCATAATAATGATGACTTGATCCAAGTTGAAAGTATTTCCCAACCTTTGTTTTGTTTAAATAAACAATAGTTTACAAAGTTTGCAGCGTCTTTAGATTGTTTATAAGCATTAGGACTAGCATCCCAAGGTATAAACCTTGCTATTCTTCCATTACTTAAGAATAATTCTGATAATACTGCAGTATACGCTTCAATAGTTTCAGTAGTACTAGTGTCAACAATAGTACTTACACCTTGAGGAGATAAATGTGATTCAGGAATACAAGCATACTCATAAGTAGCCTTAAGTCTTTCTTTAGTTAAGTCTGAACTGTTTAGCCAATCACCTACTGAACTCTGTAGTCCAGCATCAATAAGATTTATTAACTGATCATCTGTTACTTTATCATATGCCATTATAATTTACCGCCTGTACCACTATAAATAGACTTAGATCCTTCCATAACTTTTTGATTATAACCTTTAGATCCTGGTTGAGATAAAGGAGTCTTTCTTTCTTTAGTTTTATTTATTGGTGCTACCGCTTTTACTTGTTGATAACTTCCTGTTTTCATTTACCGCTCCTGGGTTTATGTACGCATCTCTTATTTCTTGTAGTGTTCTATTACAACCAATACAGTATTCTTGTTTAATATCTAGTTTACAAATCTTAATACAAGGACTATTCATTTTTAAATACTTCAGGATAAAGCGAACTATAATATTCTTTTGGTGATATTCCTTTGTTTTTAAAAAGATCAAAAATTTCTTTATCTTCTTTTGTTGCATAATTACCAGACATTACAAAATTTGTATTTATATTTTTCATTTTATTAAGTCGATCATAAATACTTTGTTGTCTATTTACTTTTTTTATAAGATCTTTTTTGTAGCTGTCTCTAGTTTTTTGAAATACATCAGAAGCAATAGGAGATAATCTACCTCCAACCTTTTCTAATGCAGCATCTTTAGCTCTTTTTTCTTCTATATATCTTAAATCTGCTAGCGGTCCGTTTAAAGGAATTGCATTTAATCCATGTTCTGTTTCTTCTGCTAGTGTAAGATAATTAAATAAAGTAGGAGTCATTGGTGCATTTATAACTTGATCTTTAGGATTAGCGTAAAATTTTCCTTTCATATAATTTTCTGGTATTCCTGCTCTTTTAAGCATCTTATTACCAGTTTTTAAAGAAGGTTGATTTTTTCCTTCTCCATAATAATTAGAAGTAACTTCATAGCCACCTTCTTCTGCTTCTTTTTTTAATTCCCTCATTTTTTTAAATAGCACATCACTTAATAATTTATCTTCATAATTATAAGGATCATTAGGATTTGATAATGGACCTACCATTTTACTTTATTAGCCCAATAAGCTGCACTCATTGGTCCTCTTGCTATGTCTTCCTTATGCCTTGCTTTCCAAGCTAATCTTCTTTTTCTATAAGATTCTGATTCACCTGCCTTTTTGGGGCTACCTTTAGCACCTTGACTTCCGAATCTAATAAGCTTTGGTCGTCCTGTTTTAGGGTTTTTAACTGCAACAGCGTGAGACTTAGTGGAATGATTAGGTGTTCTTTTAGGTTTGTTTAAACCGCTAAAGGTTTCACCTCCAACTTCTATACTCATTTTTTACTCATCCATGCCGACACACCCATATAGGCTCCGACTATTCCACCTCCAGTAATATATAATAAGTTACTAAGGTCTGTTAAAAGTTTTATTCTAGAATCTGGTATAAATGGCATAAACATAAGTATAGTGTACACCGCCATAAAACAAAGAACTGCAGTAGCCATTCTACGTTGCGCTCTAAGCTTACGTTGTTCTGCCTCTGTTTTCTTCATTTCTTTAGCGTGTTCTAACTCATCGTCAGTTATAATACCATCGCCATCAAGATCGTACTCTGCGTAATGTGTATCTTCTTCAAACTGTTTATTCATTATGTTATCGCCTGCATAGCACGTTTACCTGCCTTAGTATTAGCTACGAATTGTTTCTTACCTTTCTTTTTCTTTTTATTATTAGCTGCTTTTTCTGCAGCAGTCATTTTTGCTAATGCTGCTTTAGGCATATATCGTTTTCCAGATTCACCAGATTTACTTCCATCACTAGTTTGCCAATCTTGCTTTCCCCATTTTTTAAGAGATGCAGCTTGTTTACTTAATGTTCCTGTAGAATAATATCTAGGTGAGAGTGGTCCCTTCATGTTGTATACCCTCCACCTGCTTTTTTGTATTCAACAGCGAGTAATTGTGCTTTCCGTGCAGACCATTGTCCAGCCTTTCCACCCTTAGTTCCTGCAAGAATTCTTTGATAAATACGTTTTCTTAATCCAGGCTTAGTGTAATTCCCTGCGCTGTTTACTGTGCTCTTGGTTTTTTTCTTTGCGAGAGGTCCAGCTTTGTTCATCGATATGCTCCACTATTGGCGACTTGTATTTTTTTCTTGGCTTATAACTAAATCCTTTAAACTTGATATGTATCAAAGTATTGCTCTATAACTTCTAATTGATCATGATATTTAGCAACTTCATTTAATTCTTGTTCTATTGCTTCAATAATATCAGGGTGTTCCCCTACTCCAACAGGATTTTCTAAATATACTTCTATATTAGCTAAGTGTTTTTTTATATGGCCTTCAGCATGTGCTTCTAAAGCAGTTATTAGTTTATGTTTTATACTCATGTAATCCTCCGATAAATGGGCTTTACCTACCCCTAGCAGCCCAGACTAGGCGAGGACAATGGTAGTTTTTTACTGTAAGGTGAGCTTATCAAGCTCTTCCTGTAGCTCTTCGTCTGTCAAATCAGCTGCATCGATATTTGTTTGTGTTACATCTTGACGAGATAACTTTGGTGCTTGATACTCTGCAAGTATACTAGCAACCTTAACAATCTGTTCAGTGTCACCTTCTTCCATTGCCTGTACTAATACATAATTTAATGCTGCCATAGCATCTGGTGCTTCATCACCTAGTTCTTTCATAGCAATAATAGTTTGTTTAGCTAACTCTTTTTTCTCTTTATTTTTTCTTCTAGTTTCAAGACCTCTTAATCTGTATTGTTCTGACATCTCTTTACTAGTAATCGGTTTTAAATTTTCAATCCCAGGATGTTCTTTATTTATAGCCATGGGGTAATCTCCTGTTGTATACTACTAGCTTTTTCTCGCCAAGATACTGTATCATCGGTTAATTTATGTTGATGAGTTCTGTAAGCTTCAAATGCTATTGCTAGTGCTATAACTGTATCATCATAGTTCCCTGCAAGGGCGTTCGTACTTCCATTTTCAGCTGCAACGTAAGTTCTTAATTCGCCTAATATAGTGTCTGAACTTATTTGTATGTCAAAATCCTCAATACCTCTTTTAAGATTCCCTATAACCATAGGTTTAGTCGAAACCGTAGTCCTGAATCCTGGCTTTCCACCTTCATCATTAAGAAGACTTGCTGCTTTAGTCTGATAATATAGATTAATATAGTTCATTTGTTTAAGTCTGTTAAGCGTAGCTATTCCTAATGAGTTACTTTCAACAGCGAGTAGCGCATTGTTGTAATATCTGCCGAGATAAAAAAGAATATCTCCAAAATAACTAGGATCTATCCGATTATCTCTAAATAAAGCACAAACCTCTCTATCTTTGTTAAATATTACAGCTGTAGAGTAATCTTGCCCTACACCTAGGGCTACATCTGCCCCAATAATAAATCTATCTTCAAAACTAGGGGGCTTCCATATTTCTAAATGCCCCTCTTTACGATCTTCAAAGTAATTACTCTTTTCATCGAATAATCTTACATAATCTGGTGCTCGTACTTGGTATCGATTAATGGCTTCTCCGTCAAACACAGTATTTCCAGACACTAGGAAAGCTTCTTCTGGAGTTGTAGGATATTCTTGCTTAAATTTTCGTTCCCCTGACTCCGCTATCTTTAATCTTCTCCAATATATTTGTTCATTATCCAAATCGTACTTATCTTGTAGTTCTTTTTCTTCTTCATCACACTCAAATCCTACAGGAATATCTCTCCTGTACTCTTTTGTGATAAACCAAGGTAGAAAAATAGGGATGTACTCGTTTTCTCCTTTAATTGCTCCTTGGTATAGACGATAAAACTCACCACTAGCCCCATTAGCTGTACTTTCTAGTATTACTTCAGTACCTTTTTCTTGAGAAATACCCTGAAATAGTCCTGCTAGTATCTGTTCGTCAAATTGCCAGAACCCTACTTCCGATAAGTGGGCAATTGTTGGAGTAGTGCCTCTGCCTGCTTCTTTCGCGCCAGCTGTATACAGGCGATAACCCGATTTATTATGTTCAAATAGAATCTCCTTAGCATTTGACTTCTGTAATTCTGGAGGATACTCCATATTATCGATAATATTCTTACTCATATTAAATAATGCGTCACTTGTTGCACTATCGTGAGCCATAACAACTGATTTAGTATAAGGAGTATAAAAAGTTTTCCAAAAAACTCTAGCTGCGCAGTAAGTACTGATACCTTGTTGTCGCGCTTTGAGAATAATAGCTCTCACTTTACCTGTAGCCTGACGTTGTTCTTCAATAAGTTCATTAACTCGCTCTTGAGCGTCATTAAATTCGAAAGGAACGAAGCCTATACTGGCATTCTTAGTAATAATTCTTATTTGTTCTTTGGAAAACGCTTTAAAATCATCGAGATATCTCTTAACTCGTTCTCTCTTAGCCTTTTCTTTTAGAAGTTCTAGCTTCTGTTTGTTATTCATCTTAGGAGTCCTCAATATATTCCTATAAGGGTGTGTTATTTTTCTAGGGGTTAGGTTTCTTTTGTGTGTAAAAAAGATGTGTAGCGTTGTGTGGTACCCTTCTTTGTTTCGGGGTCCCCCCTTCGTTCTTCTGGGCGTGTTGCCCTGTTGCGTGTCGGGCGCTTTCCCGTCTTTTTGCTGTGTGGAGGTTTGTCATGGCTTGTTCTGTTTCCCTGCCTACTGTTGTTCGTTCTGTTTCTGTTGTTAACGGCTATCTTGTTGCTGTCTGTGCCGATGGCTTCTCTCGACGTTGTAAACACTTCTCTTCTGCTCTGAAGTCTCTGCTTGAAGAGTTCGTTTGGGCTGATAACGTTGTTGTGTTTGAAGCTTCGGGTTCTTGGTCGGTTGACAGCTGGTTCTCTAATGTTCGTGTTCACACGCCTTCTGTTGTAAACATTTCTGATGACGTTGTTATCTTCGATCATGTTAATCTCTCTGCGGAAGAAAATGCTGTGTTTATTGAGGCTGTTCGTTATGGTATCCGTCGTCTGCGTCTTACTTCTGAAAATGGGGACGATGTTGGTGTTGATATTCGGTTCATGCCAAATGCTGAAGATAGAGAAGATTCTATAACGAAGGGTTGGTGTCGTGTAACAAGCATCGCCAACAAGGATTACAGGATTATGGTTTCCTATAATAGTAACATGCGCAAGGCAGTAGACACTTTGTTCCATGAGTTACGTCATGTTGCACAGTGGAATGCAGGTGTGTTGAAATCTGATACTGGTGTGGAGATCTGGAAAGACGAAGAATTTATTAATCCTGACTATTACACATCGCCATGGGAAGTAGATGCAAGAAAAGCAGCTAAAATTGCAACAGATGATTTCTTCGGAAATTAAGTTGTAGGATTATTCTTGTGGATAGCTCCGTGTTCTCCTCCCTACACGTTGAGCTATCCTCAAGGGCAATCCTGCCCTAACAAACTATATCGAAAGGAAGATATATGGACACAGAGACTCTTAACCAAGAGGAAAACATGGTCACTAAGGATGAGTACACGCATATTCAAAATCAAGCTGTAAATCTCCTTAAAGAAAACTTATTACTAAAGGCTAAATTAAAATACATTGATCTTGTTTCTGATTCTAATCAAGAAATTATTAATTCATTTAATCGAAAGATGATGTTAGCTGTAGCTAAAAACGAAGAGTTTGATGATCCTCGTACTAAGTATGAAGATGAGATACAGCAAGCTTTTGATGAAATGATAGATATAGAATGTATTGTTAATAATAAAATATAGAGAAAGCCCTTCGGGGCTTTTTCTTAATTGCTTAAGTGGGTAGCTCCTAAGCTATCCTCTTGGGTAATTATGCCCTAATAGGCCACGAAAGGAGTACAGTATGTGGTACGGTAATATAACAAAAGACCTAGAAGATTTAGGCAATAGTAGACTTAGGTTAGATAAAATAGACCTTGTCAATGAACGTATAGAAGAGTACCGAGAAAAATCTATACAAAGAGAATTAGCGGAAAAGTTAGACGCTATTCAATATGACAAAAGTGGATTAGATAGGATATCTATAATAGGTCGAGGTCGTACTGATTTAAGACATTAGGAGGAGAATGGTTATGGATTCGATTAAATGTGATCGTTGTAAAGATAAAGCTGTAGTTACTAACTATTCCAGTTGGTGGTTATGTGCTTTATGTTGGTTAAAGGAGCATAAATACAAATGTCGGTAGATTTAATAGTACACATAGTATCTTACAGTTTTATGATAACTGCAATACTGTTAGCATTGCTAGCGGATTAGCCTTCTAGGGAGATCCTAACGGGTCTCTCTTAAAGGACAATCCTGTCCTATAACGCTATGAAAGGAAAATAACATGGCAAACGAAAATCAAACAACCATCCTACGTGACTTAACTTTCTTCTGGGCAAAGTTGGATAAACCAGTAGAAACACCATTTGGCACTACTATCTACGATCTTCAGGTTAGATTCCCGAAGAAACGAGTTAAGGAAATGTCAGCTTATGGTAAAGTAAAGCCACAAGACGATGGTTCGTTTTCTATTAACATAACCAGAAAGCCTACTAATGCTAAGGGACAAGAAACTCCTGTACGTGTTGTAGACGAAGTTAAAAGACCATTAGAAGGAAAGATAGGTAATGGTTCTAAAGGTAATATTATTGTATATCAATATGATTGGAATGTAGCTGGTAAATCTGGTACTAAGACAATATTGGTTGCGGTACAGGTTACGGAGTTCATAGAATATAAAGAAGAAAGTTCTATTGATTTTGATATCATAGGTACAGGTCAAGCTGCAGAAGAAGCCAAAGCTGACTTCTAAGTAGCCTCATGGGGAGATTCGAAAGAGTCTCTCCTAGAGGACACTTAAGTCCTACCATGAAAAAAGAAAGGAAATATCATGGACATAACAGATATACTCAATATGAGTACAACATCTTTAACCGAGCTACATGAAGCTATCTCGGCTGAACTTCAAGATCGCACACTCAGAATTCCTGAGACATGGGATGAAGAAGAATATCAACAACTAGAACTTATCGAAAGCAGAAGGAGAACTGGAGCATGAATATCGATAAAGAAATAAATGATCTTGTAGAAATACTTGATGATGCACTTAATAATGCATCTGAAGAATTTTCTATGAACTTTACTGAAAGACAATACAACGATTGGATGTCAGATGGTAGAACACTAGAGGACTTTGATATAGTAGAAAATGATATTATTAATGAAGCTCTTAGAAGAATAGTAGATCGTATATTAAATAGTAAGATATACAAATAATGGCTATTATTATAGGCTTAATAGTATTTTTAATACTAGTATTTAGATTCTTTTTAATATACAAAAAGTTGTAATTAAATAAAACCACTTTGAGACTATTAATAGGACCACTTTGGTACTATTTATAGTAATACTCACAGTAAACACTGAGACCTCTTACCGTAGTAAGTTATTAAAAGTATTTAATAGTAACACTTTGGTACTATTAATAGGACCACTTTGGTATTATTAGGTAAAGGTGAGTAGTTTACGTGGGAATGTTACTGAGAATGTACTTTTGAGTGTATTAAAATATGAACTTAAAAAATATAGAATAGAAAGGACTACATAATGGAAATCAAATACCTACAAATAGAAGAGAAGTCTATATACTATAACATAGAATTCATAGACGATAACTTAAATAGCCTCAACTGGGATATCTGGGATGAGAGTGATGAACATTTCGTAATAAGACACTATTACGAGAAGACTGATATTATTAGTGGTGATGTTAGAATGAAAATAGATGAAATATCTGTTGATTTCAACCTTGTAGTTAATGAACGTGGTGAAGAAGGAGTGTCTTTAATTAAAACTGATAAATATTTAGAAGTCACAATATACATTGATTTCTATAGAGAGATTGTAGACGCTGATCCGTATTATCTTGAAAAACACATAGAGATCGTATAGTACTGACGAAACTTCCTAAAAACACCCTTATAGGGGGGTTGATATATACCTATAAGAAAACAGAAAGGACAATACTATGAAGAGAACACCAGCTATCTACGGGTACTACGAAAGTAATATCCTTAAAGCGTACCGTGAGGATAACTACGATTACGCTGAAGAGCTAATTAAAGATGCACCTAAAGACGTATATAAGGCTCTTATAAAGAACGATATTATAGAAGGATCAGTAGAACAAACTAGAGATTGGGAAGAAGAATATATAAGAGAACAACTAAGATATGAGGAAGGTGAGGTAGAATGAGTAAACGTTTTATATACAATAATCACTTTAAGTTCTTTATGAACTATGGAACGGATAGTCGAAACGTATATGTTTATCATACTGATAGTGCAATATGGTTATACAACAAAACAAGAGACGTTGTAGTCTTATTCTCAGATAGACTAACAAATGATACAATTGTGTATGATAAATATTCCAAAAATTACGCTAAGCATAAAGAAAGGATAATAAGGTTATGTCAAGCCGCATAGACGAACTACGAGCTAAGTTTAAAAATAGTAAATCCTTTGATTATATGTCATGGGATATCTGGTTTAAACAAGAAGTTCCTAGTATGCAGATTAGAGACTTTTTAAGAATAGAGAGTGCGCTAATGCACTCTTTTGACTTATTCTCTCAGTTAGACTCAATAGAAGACGATGTTGTATTTGAAAACCTAATAGGGTCTACACACACTAAAGCTGATTCTCTTATATCAGAGATATCAGACATAGATAAACAACTAGAAAAACAAATCGGAAAGGATTTGATTGATGAATACTTATAGGCTACTCATAAGTGAACAAATAGGTTATTATGTAGACGTAGAAGCAGAAAGTGAAGAAGAGGCTATTGAGGATTACTACAATAATAGTGGTCATCCTTATGGTGAAAAAGTAATAGAAAATTATGTAGTAGAAGTGGAAAAATATTAAGATGGACGTATCAATGACAGTCGAAGAGTACAAAGAAGTATTACGCTTAATGACTGATAAGGTAATAAACTTTGAGAAAAAAGAGTATTACGAACAACCACCAAGTCAATTATTTATTCACAAGAAAAGAATAAGTACTGGTAAAACTATACAGTACGGAAAGGCAAAAGATGCTTAAAAGAATACACATTAATCAACACATTATTCGCTCAAACAATAAGAATGGAGAGCGTAAACCTGTTATCACAGTAAAAGCTGGCAAAGAAAATGTTTATTGTGATAGAGTAATAGTAGATGGCATAACAGAAATAGTCTATAGTCCAGACAAACCACTATCTTGTGGTGCTAAAGTATGGATAGAGACTACTGATATAGTAGAGTGTTACGAGAAAGTTAAAGGTAAAACACGAATATATGAAGCAGATTTTAACTGTAAAAGGGTTTTATAAATGACTGAGTTTGAATTAACAATTAAAGAAGTAAGAGCATATAAAGTAAAATTAAAAGCGAAGGATAGATACGAAGCTGAAGATAACTTTTGGAATAATTATAGTGATTATGTTGTAAATCTTTATGGTGAACAAGAAATAAGCGATGAAATAATAAAGATAAAGGAGATGTAATGAAAAAACTAGCATTAGAAAATTATTTAACAAGGTTTATAAGGTATATAGTAGATTGGCGAACTACTAGGCGAGTAATACGTCAACTACATGAGCTACCTGATAGTACCTTAGAAGATATTGGTGTACAACGACACGAAATATCTCGACTAGCTTATACAGAAATACAAAGAAAGAACTATGAAAAGTAAAGCATGGAGAATATGGGCTAAAACTATAGGGAGTAAAATATCAAATGAAAACTATGAAAGTGATATTGCCGCTATGTTACGTACCTTTTGGGTACTCACTCACTTGGTTGCTTGCTTTTTTATTATTATACACAATGGGAGTAAACTAGGATGGTTTTAAACGAGGAAAAAACAAAAACAATAACTATTGATAACGTTGAATATGAGTTAGATAGCTTAGACTCTAACGAATTATACTTTATTAAACAAATAAATGATATTAGAGATGAATCTTCTACCCTTAAAATTAAGTTAGATAGATTAATAATGTCTGAAAATGGTTTTATATCAGCGTTAAAAGGATCATTGAATGCAAAAGATAATGATAGTAAGGAACAAAGCGAATAAAGATTTCATTATTAATCAAATAACAGAACAACGAATAAGACTAAGATATGTCTTTGATGTTCAAAAAGTTTCTTATGATGAAAATTATTTAATACTTGAGGGTACACCTATAAAACCCCCTTATAGGGGGGAAGGGGTATCTGAATGAAATACGAACACTACAAAGCATTTTTAGATGCAGAAAGGAAGGCAGAAATGTCTAAAGAAAACAACGCAATAAGCCCTAAGCATTATAAAGAAATACTACCAGGGTACGAATATATGGACATGATGGTTTATATGCTTAAAGATATGAACGGTTATGAAGCTCATCTTATGGGGCAGATGTACAAGTATCTTATGCGTTATGGGAAGAAAGACGATAAGCTACAAGAATTAGGTAAAGTAAAATGGTATCTTGAGTTTCTAATGAAACGATTAGAACGTGAAGAAACTATAAGTAATGCCGAAAGAGAAATCAATAAACACTTTAAAGAAAGAGGATAATGAGTATGCTAGATGATAAAAGAACAGTAATTATTAGAGACGCAGAATTACACTGGGCAAAAGTAGTAACACCTGTAAGTCCATTCGGAACTTCACAATGGGAAGTACAAATACGTACTAGAGATGAAAAGAAAGCTAAAGAATGGAAAGATAAATTCTATTTAACTACTAAGACAGAAAAGGATGATGATGGAGTTTATTATAAATCAAATATTAAACGTAAAGCAATCAACAAAGACGGAAATCCTAATACACCACCTGAAGTACTCGATGGTAACAAACAGTCTATTGATGGAACTACCATTGGTAATGGTTCTATCGGAAATATAATGTTATTTCAATATCCTTACGATGTTAGCGGTAGAAAAGGAGTAGGGTCTATACTCTCTAAAATACAAGTAACTGAATTATTAAAGTATCAACCTACGCAAGCAGTTGATTTTGAAATCGAAGATAACGAAGATGTACCAGAAGAAATAGACAAGGTAGATTTTTAATGGGTGATATAATTGATTTTAAATCTCACAAAATTATAAAAGTTGAATTAGAAGATAATAATTATGAAGGACAAATGCTATTAACTATTTCAATAGTTTCATTATGGTCTTCTTTCGGTGGAGAATTAATTAGACAATTGATTCCTGAAGAAGATCATGAACTATATCTTACTTTATTCTTACAATTTTCTGACTTATGTTATTGGTTTATGCAAGAAGGAGAAATTATAGTAAGTGAAGATAATGAAATAGCTTTAAGTAAAGAATCAAAGGAGAAATTAATTGATGTCATCAAATCAATTAAGAGAGAGTTTGCAGGAAACAATAACACAACTCACTAATGCAGTTGATTATTGGTGTGAACAAAATATAATAGAGGCTCAGTATGGTGATGCAAAAATAGTAAAGTATACTACAAATAGATTGTATCATATATTTTTAGCTGAAAAATTAAAAGAGATAAAAGATTTTATAATAGCAGAAGAAAGGAAACAAGATGCTGAAAAACTTCGTTTATCTAGCAGGTCCGATGGAGGACACAACAAAAGAAATGATGCTTGGATGGAGGATTCGGGCGTCGAATTCTTTGGGAGCTTTAGGGATTAACTCTCTTGATCCTACAAGACGAGTATCTTTTCATGAGGAATTATTTTTAAGTGAAAAGCAAACAGAATCACAAAATACTTGTAGAAGAATATTTAAAATGGATATGCAAGACATAGCAAATAGTACTGTTGTTCTTGCAGATGTCCGTAGAAGTAGCGGTAGAGGCACTGGTACTTCTATGGAGTTAATGTTTGCCCATACCAAAAATAAAATAATTATTTTATGGGCAGACAAAGATGATTATATACATCCTTTCTATGAGAGTATTTATACAGAAAAATATTTCTCTTTAGAAAAATGTATTGATTCAATTACTTATTATTATTGAGAAGATTCAAGCGAACTTTAGAAAGGAAAAACAATGCCTTACATTACTCAAGAAGACCGTAAAAACTTTATATGGATTGAAAGCGCAATTGAAGATACACCACCAAATAAAGCAGGTGAACTTCAATACCTTATTGCTATTATGATACATCACTTTGTACGCGAAAAAGGTCTTAATTATCAAACATGTAATGATGTTATGGGCGCATTAACAGGTGCTAATATGGAGTTTTATAGACGCTTTGTATCTGAATATGAAGACAGTAAAATTAGAGAGAATGGAGATGTGTACTATGAAGTATATGAATAAATTATGTTTAAAGCTTTAGTATTAATGTGTGTAATTGAAACAGGCATATGTCAAGAGTTTGAAGATATCTGGGGTCCATATCACACTGAAAAAGAATGTAAAGAAAGATCACACCAAATGGCTAATGATATAGGTAGTATTTTTAAAGATCTAAACGTAGAATTTAAATGGAAATGTGATTATGAACAATCAATTTGATTTCTTAAAACAAGAAATAAGTAAACAAAAGTGTTCTGTTTGTAACGTAGAATACACAACTGCACCTTTAGATTATAAAAACAATTATGAATTTATATGTCCATTGTGTGAAGATAGAAAGGAAAATGAATGCGATTAGTATTCGACATAGAAACTGATGGTATTGAAGCCACACAAATATGGTGTATTGTAGCTAAAGACGTAGATACTAATACATTATATAAGTTTTCTGATTATGATAAGAATTGTTTATCTTTAGATAACGGTTATAGCTTATTAGAAAACGCTGATGCTTTAATTGGCCATAATATTATTGGTTATGACTTATCTGTTATTAAAAGATTAACAGGAAATGACTTATTTAACAAGAAGTTATATGACACTTGGATTATGAGTCAAGTACTTAACTATAAACGTAAACATAAACATGGATTAGGTTCGTGGGGTGAAGCCCTTGGCTATTCTAAGTTTGAATTTAATGAATGGGATAAGTACACTAAAGAAATGCTAACATATTGTGTTAGAGATGTAGATTTAAACCATAAAGTATTTGATGTGCTTATGGAAGAATTTAAACTACAAGTAAAAACTAAACCTTTGATTGCAGAAGGCTTACGTGTTGAACATGATGCTGCAATCTTTGAAGAACTAGTTAGAAGCAAAGGCTGGTTGTTTGATATTGATAAAGCTAAATCTCTTCACTCAGAAATGTCTAAAGAGTTAGAAGATATTGAATCTCGTGTTCATCCTAAACTACCTGAGATGACTATATGGGTAGATAAACAACCTAAAACAGCTAAGTATACTAAGAAAGGAGACTTTACAGCTGTTACTCGAAGGCTTTTAACAGAGTATTTAGGTTATGAGCCTTCTATAGAAGATTGGAAACCTGAAAAAGAATTTCAACGCAGTTATCAAACACAAGTAACGCTTGGTAACATGGAAGAAGTTAAAGAATATCTTTATACTATTGGCTGGAAACCTGATGACTGGAACTATAAGAAAGTAGGTTATGAGTTTCATAAAACTAGTCCAAAGCTTACCTCTACTTCATTAGCTTTATTAGGAGATATCGGATATGACATCGATAAGTATTATACAACGCGATCTAGAAAATCTATTCTCGAAGGATGGCTTAAAGAGGTTAAGGGAAATAGGCTACATGGAAGAATGTGGGTTATCGGTACGCCAACCTTCAGAGCTAGACATGAAGTCATTACCAATTTGCCAAGCGTTGAAGCGGCTTGGGGAAGAGAAATGCGTTCCCTCTTTATTGCAGAAAAAGGCTACCGAATTGTTGGAGCTGATTCAGCAGGAAATCAAATGCGAGCCTTGTGTCATTATATCGGTGATGACAAATTTACTAAGGAAGTAACAAATGGAGATATACACTCTTATAATGCAAACATCTTGGGTAGTAGTAGAGGTGATGCTAAACGTTGGCTTTATGCTTATCTGTTTGGTGGCGGTGGTAAAAAGCTGGGAACTATACTTACAGGTAAACCTGATGCGAAAGCAGGGGATTCTTCCAAACGAAAATATCAATCAGCAATTCCAGGTCTCGGACAGATTAAGGCAAAGCTGGATAAGATATACAACCAGACTCGTTCTGGGTATGGGGATGCGTTTATTCCTGCTTTGGATGGTCGTAGGGTTTATGTTAGCTCTGCTCATCAATCTTTAAACTATTTACTCCAATCAGCTGAAGCAATTACTTGTAAAGCAGCTATCAGTTATGCTACAAATCTCATAACTCTTGAAAAGTTAGATGCTTATCCAGTTATCTTTTATCATGATGAAATGGCATGGGTAGCACATGAAGCTCATGCAGAAAGAGTAAGACAAATTTGTATAGAAGCTTTTAGAGAAGCACCTAAACGTTTTGGAGTTACTTGTATGAATGGTGATGGTGTTATTGGTAATTGTTACGCAGATGTACACTAGAAAGGAAGTACAATGGGAAAAATGAAAAGATTAGCTATGGAATTAGAAGATCAATTTTATGAGATAGCCTCAGAATATATGTACATAGCAGAAAATTGGAATGAATACAGAGACTATATGAGATATAGGAAAAATGAATTACTATCTCATTTAGATAATGCTACTTATTATAATGAAATAGAAAATGAACTTAAAGGTAATTGGAATGATTACATGACAGATTATCTAGAAAGGAATGAGTAATGATAGCAGTAATTGATGTTGATAGTTGTATCTATCAAGCCGCATGGCAACAAGACACTATTGAAGATGCCTTAGAAAATTATAAAGCTATACTTCAAAAGAACTGGGTTGATCCTGTGTGGTCTGATGAACAATTTATTTATTGCGGAGGTAAAGATAACTTTCGTTATAAGTTATGTCCACAATATAAAGCTAATCGGAAAGATCCACCGAAAGATGCCAGCTTGTTTCGTCCTTTAACACAGGCGATAATAGACAAAGGATTAGCTATACCTTCGGATGGAATGGAAGCTGACGATATGGTAAGAATAAAATCTATTGAGTTAAGCGAAGAAGGTATTGATCACACTGTAGTTCATATTGATAAAGATTTAGATTGTATTGAAGGTAAACATTATAACCCCAAACATTCAAAATTCTATGAGATAGATGAAGACAGTGCTGACTTGCATTACTGGTTACAAATGCTTAAAGGAGATCCTACGGATAATCTTCCAGGGCTTCCTAAAATAGGTCCAAAGAAAGCAGAAAAGATGCTTGCAGGTGTACCTAAATCTAGACGTAAGGCTAGAGTTTTATCTGCATATAGAGCTAAATATGGCAGAGATAAATGGAAAGATAAGCTAATGGAAACTGCTAATGGTATTCATATCTTAAGGAGACATAATGACTTCTTTAAGATTTAATAATCATGAGCGTTGGCATAACGTTCAGGTAGAACGTGTTACACAATTCGATACTAATAATTGGTGTGGTATTATTACAAAAGAACATGGTGAAATACGTTGTAAACGCAGAAATAAATATAGATTTAAATTAAAGAAAGGATTTAAAGGTCCATTAACTATTTATTTTCTTAATGGCATTACACCAACAATTGCTGATGATGTAAAGGGTCATATCAAAGTAGAAAGCCATTGGACTATAATAAACCCTGAAGCATTTGATGAATCGCATTATGGTTTCTTATATATAATTACAGATACTAAAAACCTTAAACGATACATTGGGGTTAAAACACTACACACGAGCTGGAAAGGATATACTAGTTCTTCTCTTGAGCTTAACGATGAAATCAAAGCTGCAGGTAAAGAAAATTTTATATTCAGTATATTATTTTCTTGCGAAATGAAAGGTGACTTAAGCTACATGGAAGCCTTTATGATACTAAAAACTCATGCGCTATGCTCTAATAGTTGGTATAACAAATGGGTTCATGAAATTAAATTTAAACCTTCAATGAAAAATATGGAGAGACAAATTGAGATCGCAGAAGAATATGCGTAATCCTTACTATAATGATATTCGTAAGCATACGATAATCCCCTCAAAGAAAAATGAAGTTACCGAAAAGGATTGGGATGAAGATTTAATAGATATATTTAATAATAAAAATCAAAAGGCAGAAAAAATAAATAAATCAAACAGAGCTAGGCATCGCAGAAAGGAAGCTCGTTATGCTAAAGAAAAAAGAATTTACGGAGAGTAAAGAAATAGGTAAAACTAAATGCCCTACTTGTCCGTCATCAGATGGCTTTACAATATATGATGATAACCATGGGTATTGTTTTGTTTGTAATTATTATGAAAAAGAAATAGGAAAGGAAGAGGAAATGCCTCTAGATAATACTGAATTTAATATCGAAATGTTTAAGAGTAATACAGGTGATGCTCGTGGTTGTCGAGACAGGAGAATTACTAAAACAATAGCAGAACACTATGGTGTTCGAGTTAGCTATGATAGTGAACGTAATATTACTGCATATCATTATCCATATTATAAAGATGAAGAACTAGTTGCATATAAAACTAGAGCTTTACCCAAACGATTTAGTACAGTAGGAGACTTTAAAAATGTCAGGACTTTTGGTAGCAAAAGCTTTGGAGCTGGCGGTAAGCGTCTCGTCATCACGGAAGGAGAATTTGATGCAATGGCAGTTGCACAAGCGTCTCTTGATCATTATAATAAAATCTATCCTGTTGTTAGCATTGCTAGTGCTAGTAATTTAAAGAGTTTACTTAATGATCGTACTTGGATTCGGTCATTCGAAGAGGTAGTACTATTCTTTGATAATGATAATGCTGGAAAGAAAGCAATTAAAGAAGCTGCTAATATTATTGGCATAGACAAAGTAAAGATTGCAGTGAGTGCTGCTAAAGATCCTTGCGAATTGTATATAGCTACAGGTAAGGACGGAGTGATGCGTGCTATATGGGATGCACAACCTTATAGTCCTGCAGGCATTATTGTAGGTCATGAGCCTGTATGGGAACAATATTTAGCTAGACGATCTACAGAATCTATCGCTTATCCTGATTGTTTAAAAGGGATAAATGAGAAAACTAATGGTATGCGTTTTGGTGAGATAACTTTATTTACTAGCGGTACTGGTAGCGGTAAATCTACAGTAATTAAAGAAATTGTTTTAGATATCCTTAATAAATCTGAAGATAAAATAGGTATGATTTCACTTGAAGAATCTGTCGGTGATACAGCAGAAAAGTTTATTCAAATGAAATTACAACGTAATCTACAAGAGTACGAAGTGTCTCTTGAAGAACAGGAGGAAGCTTCTCGTGCTATATTTGGTACTGAACAACTTATATTGTTGGATCATCAGGGTTCTGTTGGGGATGAGTCTCTCATTGATAAGATCGAGTATATGGCTCTTATGGGGTGTAAGTACCTTATCCTTGACCATATTACAATCGCGGTATCTGAAGGAGCCGAAGGTTACACTGGTAACGAAGCTATCGATAAAGTCATGTCAGATCTCCTTAAGCTTACTAAGAAGCATAATATTTGGCTTGGAATTATCTCTCACCTACGTAAAGTTCAAGGTGGGGGATCGACTTTTGAACAAGGCAAACTACCTAGCATGGATGATATCAAAGGTTCTGGTTCAATCAAACAAATATCATTCGATATCATTGGATTCGCTAGAGACATGGCGAATGAAAACGAAGAGATTAGAAACACAATTAATTTCATCGTGCTTAAGAGTAGGTTTACAGGTAGAACTGGTCCCGCTGGAAACGCAAAGTATAATCATGACACGACTAGACTAACTTATTTTGATAATAAAACTATTGATTTTGAGGTGGTATAATGGGAAGCTATTCAATAAGTTATGAGCAATGGGCAGAAGTAAACTATTCGTTAAATGATGCCGTAGCTAAAAATAAAGATCTACTTAAACAAATAGAGGAGTTAACTAAAGAACGTAATAAATATAGAAGTCAAGCTATAATGCGTCAAAATAAAATAGAGAGTTTATTAAATGACATTTAAAGAAGAACGTTATGATGAATTATATATGGATATTGCTTCTCGTGTATCAGAGATGTCTTATGATAGTGATCTTAAAGTAGGAGCAGTTATTGTCAAAGAAGGTAATATTATTTCAATGGGTTGGAATGGTACACCTAGCGGTTTTGATAATGAATGTAAAGCCTCTAATGGAGCTACACTACCTTATGTAATCCATGCTGAATCTAATGCTATTTGTAAGCTAGCAAAAACAAATGGTAATGGAGAGGGGGCTACACTATATACAACTACTTCTCCTTGTATGGAGTGTACTAAACTTATATTACAATCAGGTATATCTGAAGTAATTATTAAACAAGCATCTGAAAAATATATGGATGCATATCAAATATTAAAAGAAAGGAACTTGATTAGGTTATGCAAGTCAATTTTAAACAATTAAAACATGATCCTAATTATGTTGCATGGGTTGAATGCACAAGAGAAGAATTAGATCAAATAAAAGAAATATTCCCTGTCGAAAATTATGAGATTCTAGTCGGGATTAAAACAAATTACAATCCAATAACTTGCGATATTCAAACATTACACAACCCACCAGCCCCAACTTGGGGTGTAGATATTAGAAAGAGAAATGATGCAGGACATAAAACAATATCTCTTAACGAGAATCCGTAGTGAGGATCTAGGTGTAAAACCTAGACGTAATATTCAAATAATGCGAATGATTGACACTGATGGTGTAGATATGCTTGATTTCTTAGTAGATGATATGATAAGCTATGCCAGAAAATATATACAACGTTGCTTTAAACGTAGTAAAACAGAGGGTGAAACGCCTATTACTCAAACTTCAATGGCTATAGGTAAATATATAGTTGAAGGTTGGGACAGTAACAATGTTAACTTTAGAGACCATGTTAGAGTAGGTGATTTAATTATTGAAGGCTTTGTTATGTGTAATTACTTAACAATATCTGTGGGTCATATTAAGAGTCGTAAGCCAGTTACTATACACGCTACTGATAAATGGGGTGAGATGGAAGTAATTGCTGGTAAAACTAATTGTATTAGTGAAACAGCTATTCCTATTATTACTTCTTTGTTTCAAGATAATGGAAAGCCTGTTATTAAAACATGGGACAAATCTAAAGAGCATTTGTTTATTAAATATAAAGATAAACCATTTGTAAAGGCAATAAATAAACTTCAAGCAACTCGATTTAAGGTTAATAATGAAGTACATCAAGCAATTCTAGATAACTATTCTATGTTTATTAAGACTGAAAAGTTTTCTGGAGATGATAAGAAAGAGAATGATAAGCTATATCAACGTCAAGCTTCAAAAAACAGAGAAGTAAAAGAGATAATGGCTACTGCAGCTAAGTGGCTGTCTAAAGATTTTTACTTTTATATTGACGCTGATTATAGAGGAAGATTATATTACTCAGAACCTTTCTTTAACTTCCAAGGATCAGACATGGCAAGAGGACAATTACTCTTTTCAGAAGGTAAACTGTTTAATGAATCTGCTAATTTCTGGTTAGCCGTTCATACTGCTTGTTGTTACAATCGTTCTTATCATATAGAAGAAATACCTAATTGGGTTACAACTGATTACAAAAGTATCTTAGAAGAAGAAGGCTTAGATACTATCTCAGTAGATAAAATGACATTAGAAGACAGAGCAATGTGGACTCAACAACACCTAGAAGAAATTCTTGAATTAGGTGAAATGAAAATAATAAGTAAAGAAGCAGAAAAAGAAATTTCTTTTCTAGCTTGTTGTATTGAGTGGTATAACTACTATAAGGCTCAACAAGATGATCTTGACTTTTATACTCATCTTCCTTTACCTATTGATGGGGCTAATAACGGTTGGCAACACCTTGGTGCAATGTCTAAAGACGAGAAGACAGGACTATTAGTAGGTCTTATACCTAGAAAAGTGCAAAATGATTTTTATGTACAGATAGCTAAACGACTTACTGAACGTATGCCTGATTGGTTCGAAGAAAGAGAAATACCAATGAAGCATATTAGAAAAGGAATTGCTAAGCGAGCTGCTATGACTCGTGCTTACAGCTGTGGTCAAAAGAAAATGGCTGAATCAATGTATAGCGATTGTTATCAATATGGTTATACTAATTTATATAATATTTCCGAACAAGACTGTATAGATCTTAGCGGTCAAATAATAAAAGCAATTGAAGAAGTCTGCCCAGGACCATTAACTACTATGAAATATCTTCAACAATTAGCTGACCAAGAGATACTTAATTGGAGAGGATTGTACGGTACAGATAGAGGCCACGCTATAGAATGGGAAACACCATCTGGATTTCCTGTTATATATGAGTGTTATCGTACTAGACCTGTTAAGGTAGATTGCTACGGATTTAATACTCCGCAAGGAGAAATAAGATTTAAACACGTACTTAGAGAAAAGACTGATATCCCTGATAGAAGAGGATTCATGTGTGGTATCAGCCCTAACTTTGTTCATAGCATGGATGCTAGTCATATGGCATTAGTAATTGCAGAGTGGGATAGCGACTTTGGTGCAGTGCATGATTCGTTTAGTAGTTACGCTACAGAAACAGAACGTCTCATGGTAGATACTAGAGAAAAGTTTATCACGCTATATGACAAAGAAAACTTTTATGATACTATTCCCTTCGGAAAAGGTATTAATATACTCCCTCCTACAATTGGCGTATTGCAAATATCTGAAGTTATTAATTCTGATTACTTGTTTTGTTAAATAAAAAAAACCCCACAAGGTTTCCATATAGGATTCCCTGTGGGGTTATTTTTTTTTACAACAAAGCAGTAATATCTTTTTTTGCTTGTGCTTTTAATCGTCCAGCCTTTGACTTAGCTTCTCTCAAAGGAATACCATCATTAACATAATATTGAATATTTTTTTGATACATTTTATCTAATAACGCATCATTAATTGCAGGTGTATATGCTAATTGAGGATTTAATTCAAATTCCTTTACAAATTCCATGTCATCAACATCAACGCCTTGTAATGCTAATCTATTATAGCTCTTCTTTTCCATATAATTGTCCTCCTAATTATACTCATAAATTAATTCAGCTAATTCTTTTAATGCGTTCTTCTTTCCAATTTCTGAAAGTCTTTTCCATTCATTAAAATTAGGTTTAAGTCGTTCGTAATTCTCAATTGCTTTAAAAATAGTTAATAGATTATTACCTGTTACATTACCTCCATCTTCAGTCCAATTATTTAATTTAACAGTAGCTATCAGCTCATCTAGTTTTCCTTTTCTTAAACCTCTTTGGCCTGTTAATGGTGCAACTATCTTGCCTGATTTTTCTTTTTGTTGTTCTATCTTTTGAATTAAATAAGTATGGATTGCGCGGTAAGGACTATCCTCAGATATTAAATAAGTTCCATTCGGATTAGTTGTATTCTGAAAAATGCTTTTAGCTTCATTATAACCGTTTAAAATATTATTTGCTAAATTATAATTTTTATTTACTTCTACAAAATTTTTATTAATCCTTGCATGATATTCATCTACACTAGATGCGTCTGTAATAATCGCATCATGAACGGGTAACATAAAAAGAGATTCCTTTCTGTTATTATTAATATCATTAATTGTTTTTGCCATAATAGCAGCATCAATTTGTTGAATAGAAATAACAGGCAATTGATTTGAAACTTCTTGTCCATATCTAGAAGGCTTCGCAGTTTCCCACCAACCCGTCTCTTTATTTAATATCTTTTTACTTTTAGATCTTTTACTCCCTGTGGGTTTACTTATTTTTATATCTTTAAATATAGTGCCTTCGGGGGTAGGGATAGGTACTGTAACTCCCGTTTTTGTAAATTCAGTTGAGCCTAAAAAAATAGTAGTACCAAGCGGTCCTTTATAATAAGGTGTTTTACCCATCATAGACCATAATAGTCCCATGCTTTGAAGTGTTTTTTGATGTTTTGTGTTTAAAGTGTCCGTTAACGTTGTTTTAATTAATGAATTAAAATCTTCAATCAATCGATTTTCATTTTCGTAATCAAGCACATCGCTTGTACGTATAGCATCACGAATAATGTAACCGTATTTTCCTCTTAAAAATTCAATTACAGTTTCATGATTATAAGAGGGGTCTTTACCATAAGAGACTTCCAGTAAAGGCGTTCTAGATATCAATCTAGTAATTGCTTTTCTATCTTCGTTTTTGTCAATACCGTCAATTACAGATAACCATAGATCTACTTTTTCTGGACTTTGTGTAAAAGTTTTTTTAATAGAAGATGACATTTCCATTATATATTTTCTACGGATATCACCTTCAGGAATTACTACGCCTTCTTCAGGATTATAAATAGTACCTACTGCAGCTAATAAATCTACATCACCAAGTTGCATTGCTTGTATTGCAATTCCGTTTTGTTTACCGTCATGTTGAGTTTGAGCTTGGGGTTCAAATAATGCAATAGAATCTGGATTTGTTTTTGCTTTCTTTTTAGCATCTATAAAGTTTGCAAAATCAATTAATGATTGTAATTTGTAACCCCATTCTGCAGGGTCTTGAAACTCTGATATAAAATCAGGGCCAACTAATTCATTTAAAGCCTCAATATTAATATAGTCGCTATCTTTTATTGTTCTGAGTTTATCGCCTGTAGCATACCATTTTTGATAGGTTTTATTTAAAGGATCATTAATTACTTTTTCAGAGGCTCTCATAACTGCATTCCAAGTCATGTCTTCTGTTCTAACAAACGCACCTGTTCTGTCTTTTAGATTAACTTCTTCTGGAGTTAAAAGATTTTTACCAATAATATATTTCCAATTAGATAATATTTTTGAATTTTTATCTGTACTATTATTTAAATTAAGAGGAGTCCGTTTAGCATTACTTAAAAAATTTCTTACAAGCTTACTGTCTTGGTAATTAAGCATTGTGTTTCTAAC
>Ga0070750_10000220_pt1 | contig 30658 bp, 23 predicted proteins | sample VirMetDEL_Nov_24_FD_77013 | JGI IMG/M metagenome (GOLD analysis project Ga0070750, IMG submission 77013) | Aqueous microbial communities from the Delaware River and Bay under freshwater to marine salinity gradient to study organic matter... | ecosystem: Environmental > Aquatic > Marine >...
ATCACAAAGCTTCCAGTTCCTCATCAATTCCTATGCCAATCCAACAAACAGAACATCAAGAGATCCAACCGCTTGTCGGTAGCTACAGCGCCATTACAAACCGCAAGGTCACAGAGGATGCTTGCCGCCTGTTCGGCTACTTCAAGGGCCAACACGGCGACAGTGCTGCTTACTTCTGGCCGATCTACGACAAAGAGCGGCGCTTGACCGGTTACAAGATCCGTAAACCCAACAAGCAATTCGTCCAACACGGATCCAATCCGGATAACACGTTCCTTGGACAGGAGAAGTGGAGCGCTGGTGGCAAACTGCTGGTCATCTTTGAAGGTGAGTACGACTGCCTTAGCTACGCCACGGTGCGGAAGACCTGGCCCTGTGTGTCGCTGCCAAACGGTGCTGACTCAGCAGAGCGCTGCATCAGGAACAACCTTGATTGGTTGCTGAAGTTTGAGGAGGTGATCCTGTGCTTTGACAGCGATGAGCATGGTTCAGTCGCGGCCAAGAAGGTGGTTCAACTGCTTCCACCACGCAAGGCAAAGATCGGTGCCATAGAGGGCTATAAAGACGCCTCTGAGGCCCTTGTAGCGGGCGATAGCAAAGCCATCATGCAGATGGTGTGGACAGCCGCCAAGTACGAGCCTGACGGGATTGTGAACGGCTCCAATTTGCTGGAGTTTGTGTTGGCTGATCCAAAGGTTGAGAGCGTTGAATATCCCTACTCGTTCCTTAACGACAAGCTGCATGGCTTGCGTAAAGGTGAGCTTGTCACTGTTACAGCTGGCACAGGTATTGGTAAATCCACTTTTGTTTCAGAGATTGCTTATGACTTGCTCACACGGCAAGGGGAAACTGTTGGCTACGTCGCTCTTGAGGAGAACATCAGACGTACTGCTCGGCGTTTTGTTGGAATGGAGCTTGATTACCCTATCCATATTGATCGGGGTTACTTCACTGATGAACAAGTTGAAGCTGCGTTTGATAAGACGCTTGGATCCGGTCGTCTGTATCTCTACGACCATTTTGGTTCTTTGGACCCTACCGTTCTTCTTAATCGGATACGCCATCTTGTTTCTGGCTGCAATTGTAACTGGATCATTTTCGATCACCTTTCGATTCTGGTATCGGGTCTTGATCAAGGTGACGAACGCCGGGCAATTGACCAAACCATGACAAAACTCCGTAGCTTCGTTGAAGAGACTGGCTGCGGCATGATTCTTGTGTCACACTTACGCCGACCACAAGGCGATAAGGGCCATGAAAATGGAGCGCAAACTGCTCTATCTCAGCTCAGGGGTAGCCATAGCATCCCTCAGCTCAGTGATGTTTGTCTGGGGTTGGAACGTGACCAACAAACCGCAGACTCAACCGAAGGGACTACCGTACGCGTGCTCAAGAATCGGTTCACCGGGTGGTGTGGAGCTGTGGGTGAAGTGAGATATGAAGAAAGTACAGGCAGAATGTTGGAGCTTTCCAGCAATAAAACTACATCCACCAAAGTAGATGATTCTTTTGAAACCGATTTTTGACGTTCACATCCGCGAGTTGAACGACCGCAAAGTCTCAATCTTTGCCACAACCGAGGAAGCCAAGACTTTCTGCAGGCCCTATTTCAAATCCAATGACTTCTGTTTCGATTGCAATTACGAAGGGCTTGAGCGATTCGTTGACGAAGCTCTCGCAGCCGGACTCAAAACCTTTATCGACTCTGGTGTTCGATGTCGAGACAAATGCCCTAAAAATCGGGGACGTTACTACGATTCACTGCTGTGCGATTCACGACGGGAACCAGACGCGGCTGTATGAAGATCCCAAGGTTTGGATTCCCATCCTTGAGAATGCTGATGTACTGGTTGGTCACAACATCATCCAGTACGACGTGCCTGCCATACAGCAGGTTTACCCCAAGTTCAAACCAAAGGGGCACCTGCTTGACACGTTGATTGTTTGTCGGATGTTGTACCCAAACATCCTTGACAAAGACTTCAAGCGCAAGTGGCCGGACATGCCAATGCAGATGTATGGCCGTCACAGTTTGGAAGCTTACGGCTACCGCTTGGGCTTTCAAAAAGCACACGCAGACATTACAGACTTCAGCACACTCACCCCTGAGTTAGCCGAAAGGTGTGTCTGTGACGTGGATTTGAATGCTAAGCTTTTCACTCGGTTGCAACCAAAGATTGAAGGCATCCCTTGTGCCATAGATCTAGAGATGAACTTTGCGAAGTTGATCTCCCTGCAGGAACGATCTGGGTTTCCGTTTGACGTTGAAGGAGCGCTCAAGCTGGAAGCCGAGGTCAATGAACAATTGAATATTCTCAGCGAACGATTGAGACAACGGTTCCCGTTCGTTGACGGTGGTGTCTTCACACCGAAGCGTGACAACTCCACACGGGGCTACATCAAAGATGCGGCTATGTGTCGTCTTGATGAGTTGAACCCCAACTCACGAGATCACATTGCTTGGGCTCTGCAAACTCATCTGGAGTGGAAGCCAGAAGAGCTGACAGAGACAGGTAAACCGAAGGTGGATGAAACGATTCTGTCGAAGATTCCAGGAGCTGAGGATTTTGTTTCACACCTCACACTCCAAAAACGGCTAGGTCAATTGAGCACAGGTAACAACGCCTGGCTCAAACTCGTAGGAGAGGACCACTCACTGCACGGCAGTGTTATCACTGTCGGTTGTGCCACAGCTCGCTGTAGTCACGTTCACCCCAACATGGCCCAGGTGCCTGCTGTTAGGTCAGCCCTGGGATCGGAGTGCCGAACTCTGTTTGTACCTGACGTTTCGATGAAGCGCAAACAGGTGGGCGTTGACCTCAGCGGGATTGAGGCACGGTGTTTGGCCCACTACACCTACCCCTTTGATGGCGGTAAGTTTGCCGACGAGGTGTTGCACGGCGACATCCACACAGCAAATCAAAAGGCTGCTGGGCTAGCTACCAGAGATCAGGCCAAGACATTTTTCTACGCCTTGATGTATGGAGCTGGAGCAGAGAAGTTGACTTTGATCACCGGACAGGACGGTGGCAAACTCAAAAGAAAGTATTTCAAAAACATGCCAGCCTTGGACAAACTTACCAAGCTGGTAACTGAAAAGGCAGAAAGCCAGGGCTACATCAAAGCTTTGGATGGCCGTCAGATACAAATCCGCTCAGCGCATAGCAGCTTGAATTTCTTGCTGCAATCCGCTGGGGCATTGATCAGCAAGGTCTGGTACATCAGGTGCTTTGAACTGCTGACCAAAGCTGGTTTGTTGTACGACACACACTGGACCTTCCTTGCCCACATTCACGACGAAATCCAATTTTCTGTGGAGAAAGCTCATGCACAACAACTCGGAGAACTCGCGATCAAGGCAGCTGCACTTGCCGGGGAAGACCTCGGCCTACGGATTCCCATTGCAGCAGAATATAAAGTGGGAGACAACTGGGCCGATTGTCACTAAGTTCTGCACGGTTTGTAAACAAGACAAACCTGTTACTGAGTTTCACGGTGACAAGCAGAAAGCTGATGGCCTGTATCCGCATTGCAGAACTTGCAACAGGATCAACGTAAAGAATCGCAAAAGATTGCGACAACACAATCCACCACCAGCTAACGGTAGGTGTGAATGTTGCGGTCAAGTTAAAAAGCTAGTGCTCGATCATTGCCACACGACACAAGAGTTTCGTGGCTGGTTGTGCAGCGATTGCAACGTCGCACTTGGCAAACTTGGGGACGATACTCAAGGCGTCCTAAATGCGCTTGATTACCTTGAGCGCAAAAATATGATGACATCAATTGACGGAGGAGACCACGATGAAACTGCTGCTTGATGCAGACATGCTGCTGTATCAGACAGTGGCCAGTTGCGAGACAGAGATTGAGTGGATGCCTGACATCATCACTACTCATCTTCCAATTAAGCAAGCTAAACTCATGTTTACTGAGCTTGTGGAAGCAAAACAAAAGCAAGCCAAAGCTGACAGTGTTGTCCTTTGCTGGACTTCAAACGAAAACTTTCGTAAGAAGGTTGATCCAACTTACAAAGGCAATCGTGTCAACTATCACCGCCGCAAACCTGTTGGTTTTGTAGCAACCAGGAACTGGGCTGAAGGAGCGTATCCCTCAGAGTGCTGGTTCAATCTGGAAGGTGATGATGTGCTCGGCATTTTGAGTACTCGTAATCCAGAACAAACCATTCTCTGGTCAGGTGACAAAGACCTGAAACAGATTCCTGGCTTGCATCTTGATAACGAGGGCAACACTTACTCCATCTCCGACCTCGAAGCCGATGTTTATTTTTACCGCCAAGTTCTTACCGGCGATTCCACTGACGGGTATCCTGGCTGCCCTGGCGTTGGTCCAAAGACAGCGGAAAAACTCATCCCAGAAGAAGACTTCACAGAAGCCTCCGCATGGGGAACTGTAATCAAACAGTACGAAAAGAAAGGCTTTGGCCCTGACTACGCTCTCACGCAAGCACGCCTTGCTCGCATTCTCAGAAACACCGAGTACACCTTTGATGAACTTCAACTATGGACACCACTCATGATCCCATCAACCCCTCCCACTACGCCATCGACGAAGGCGTAATTGAGTGCATTGATTACATCGAAAGCCATGCCTTTGATTTTCTTGAAGGTAACGTAATCAAATACGTCACTCGGTATCAACACAAAAACGGTGTTGAAGATCTTAAGAAAGCACGTTGGTATCTTGATCGTTTAATCCAACGGTATGAATCTCGATCAACCTATGATCCAACGATTTACGAATCTGTTCTCAACTGCAATGACTTTGAATTCCAATTCCCGAATAGTGAAACACTGGATGAAACAAGCAAACCAGCTTGACAAGCCAGATTGTGACAAACAACTTCAATTTCTTGAAGAAGAATTTTACGAAGTTATGCACGCTTGGAAAAACGAAACTCGACCTGAAGTTATCAAGGAACTTTGCGACCTTATCTGGGTTGCTTACGGTATGCTTCATACACTTGAAGTTGATCCAGACGCTGCTTTTGATCGCATTGCTGCGTCGAACTATTCCAAGCTGCCGTTCAAACTAATCGACGGTAAGGTGCAAAAAGGCCCAAACTACGAAAAACCCAACCTCACTGATCTCTGAAATGAATCCTGCAATCGCAATGACCGGCCGCGTTGAAAGCTGGCTGGAAAATCCTACGCGGCGCTACCCTGTCAGCTGCACGGTGTTTGTATGCCGTGACACGATGGACGAAGATCCTGATGGTTTGGAAGGTGCGTTCCAGTTTGTCTCTAAAGCTTTGCGCTATGGAGCTGGTGTATCTGTGCATCTATCACAACTTCGCGCCAAAGGAACAGAAAACGAGCACGGCATGGTTGCTTCTGGTCCTTGCGGTTTTATGGAAATCTTTTCCAAGTTCAACGAGATTCTTCGTAGAGGCGGACAGTACCGCAACGGAGCTGTTGTGTGTCACCTCGACGCGGACCATAAAGATCTCCTTGAGTTTCTAGATTACGATCGTTCACGTATTCCTTGGTTGAAGCGTTGTGTAAACATTGAGCCTGAAATTGTTAACGAGCCTGACAAGTTAGCTGCAATCATGAATGCTGCTCGTCGTGGCGATGTTTGGATTGTTAAAAAGCAATACGACAAAAACGGCGATCGTATTTATTCCAACGTTTGCCAAGAGATTCTTCTCAAAAGCCGTGACACTTGTTTGTTGAATCACATCAACCTCGGTATCTGCAAGGTTGAAGATATTCCTCAAGCTTTTGAAGATGGTATGCGGTTCTTGTGCGAACTGTACAAACAAACTGAAGTTGAAGATTCAGGTATTTACGTTCACAAAGACAAGCAAGTTGGTCTTGGTGTTCTTGGTCTTGCAAACTTGCTCGCCATTGAAGGCGTTGCTTACAAAGATTTTGTTCAAGCTTTGCAATACACCAACCTCGGTGTGTATAACGGCGTAACAAAACCTGGAGCAATTTCTGAAGCTCTTCTGGAAGGCTTTAAACGGGCCGCTGCAGTAGCCGAAGAGCATGGGATGTCTCGCGCCTTTACCGTAGCCCCTACAGCCTCTTGTGCGTACCGCTACCAGGATCGTGAAGGTTACACTACAACCCCTGAAATCGCTCCTCCTGTTAGCCGTAACATTGATCGCGCTAGTTCAACTCTCGGCGTGCAAAGTTACGAATTTAATCCCAAGTGTGAAACTGCTGAAGAAGTAGGTTGGGATATTTTCTTTACACTTAATTGTGAATGGCAAAGAATGATGGATAGCACTGGAATGGCACACGCTATTTCCATGAATTGGTGGTCAGACATGACAACCATGGACCGTAATTTTATGGCACGATGGATTAACTCCCCCTTGAAGAGTTTGTATTACAGCCTTCAAGTGATACCGGATACGCAAGACAAAACTGACATCTACGCAGCACTAAAAGATGTTGATGTTGATGATTATCTTGCAGAAATCCTGGAGGAATCCGACCCTGTTCAATGTGATTGCGCCGAGTAATGAACCCGTATCAAAAACTACAGCAAAGAAAGCGTACCTGGACCCCGATTCAACCCACTGCGGGTAAACTAAGAGAAGGTTCAGAAGAAACCATTCGTCGAGCTTTGGCTCTTCGTGCTCTTGAACTGCCTGTCGGAGAATTTATCTCCGAGGCAGTCATGGGTGAGGTTCCCGAAGCGGCGCGAGACCTTCTTATTTCAAACATTCGTGATGAGGAAAAGCATGATGTTGCACTCGGATACGCAGCTAGAGCGCACGGTGTTGACGCAACAGCAGAAGCGGAAGCACAACGCCTTAAAGAGGCTTGGGTCGATCATCCAGACCACACCGTACTCAAAGCAATGGTGGCTGAGAGAGCTGTATTCTTCGTTCTCCTCCCGTTCTTTCGCTTCTGTGGAGACACCGGATTAGCCGTAACTTCACAAGACATCAGTCGTGATGAACAGGTTCATGTTGCGAGTAACTCCTTGGTGTGTCGTGAGCTTGGTCTCACTGTCTCTCCTAGCCTTGATCGCCTACGAAAGGCTACAATCGCTTGGGTGATGCAGCCTCTTGGCCGCTCAGAAGACAAATACCTGGACAAGCAGTTCTGGCTTGATCAGAGCGATAGCTTGATGTACGCCGGTAAAGCCGAAGGTTTGCTTGAAACTAAGCGAGCCCGTGTTCCTGCTTTCTTTGAAACAAGTAACATGGACTTACCTAGTTATGCGTAATTATGTTTAATAGTTCAGAAAGCAAATCTGTTGACCCAGCCATTTGGAGTGATCCTTTTGGCTGGGATTTTTCTGGTGTTGAATTATCTGTTCGTTTTTGTGACATCTTAGGAACTTGCAACAGGGGTAAAAAGGCAAGACGACGCGCACGTCAAGCAGCACAAGCAGCCGCTGCCGCAGCACAAGCAGCTGAACGTCAACGCCAACAGCAACTAGAACAGCAACGCCAAGCACAGGCTGCACAAGCCGCCCGTCAAGCACAAGCAAGAGCAGCTGCACTAGCAGCGCAACGCCAAGCAGAAGCAGCTGCGCTAGCTACAAAACGTATTGGTGCTGCTACACAAGCACAACAAGATATTGTTGGTCAGCGTGAACAAGCAGCTTCTCAACAATTTATTCAAGACATTGGTGCAGCAGGTGCAGAAGAACGACTAGGTGCAACAGTTGGTCAGCCTGGTATCTCTCGTACACAATTAACAGCTAGCACAACTCCTCTTGGCGGTTATAGTGGAACGTCTCCCGGAAACATCTCACCAACAGCTTTGAATATATGACGCCTTACATTGACCCCGATATTATCAAATATCTGGAAGAAATGTATCCTGATCAATGCCCTGATATTAGTATGGAAGAGAAACAAATTTGGTTTTCTTCTGGACAAGTTTCTGTTGTACGGCATTTGAGAGATCAGTACAACATTCAAGAGGAAACTAAGTACAACTAATTTAGTGCTATGGCTCTTGGTCTTATCATCGGTCTAGGCTCTGCAGCTATTGCAGGCTCTTCTCTTTATTCTGGTTACCAAACTGGTAAAGCAGCTCGTCGTCAAGAACGACAAGCAAAAGCTCAAATGAGGGCTACTCGTCGCCGCACGCAGATGGAGCTGCAGCAAATGCAGTCAGAGTCTGCTGCTGCTTCTCAACGTTTTAATCAGCAGCTAGCAATGTCTCGTGAGCGTACTGCAGCTACGCAGCGAGAAGCTGAATTGGCACGTCAAGCTACAATGAAACAAGTTGCAGCGCAAAGGTCTGCGTCTGCTTTGGCTATTCAGCAACAACAACTGCAGTCTGCTATTCAACGTCAGTCAGCGGCTGCCAAAGTAGGACAGCAAAAGCGTAAGAAAGTTGGTAGCCCTGGTGCTCTCCGTACAGCCGTTGATGCTCAGTCTGCACTTGCTCTGGGTGGCCCGTCGCAAACTACACAATCTGGAGTCGGTGGTCTGAATGTCTAAAAACAAAGCTGCGGCTCGGTATTCGTTTCTTGAGCCAGAGAAAACTGTTTATCTCGATCGTGCTATTGAGTGTAGTCGATACACTTTGCCGACCCTTATTACGGATAACGACCGCAGCACGGGTAAGAATCTTTATACAAAAATTGATACAACTTACCAGGGTCTTGGAGCACGCGGAGTAAATAATTTAGCAAGTAAACTTCTTATTGCTCTTCTACCTCCAAACCAAAGTTTCTTTCGGTTGTCTGTAGATGACATCAAACTACAGCAAGAGTTAGATAATTTCAAAGAACTGCAGTCACAGTTTGAGCAACAGCTTGCTTTAATGGAACGCGCAGTGATGCGTAACATTGAAGAGTCTGGTGATCGGACTGCACTGTTTGAAGCGCTAAAGCATTTGATTATTGGCGGCAACGCCTTGCTGTATGTATCTGAAACAGGTACTCGCGTTTACCCGCTCAAGTCTTTTGTTGTTAACCGTGACCCTGAAGGAAATATTCTTGAAGCTGTTGTACGTGAAGAAGTTAGTCCAGATGTTCTTCCAGAAGGAACAGCAGACAAAAACTCAAACGGTAGCTTTAAAGATAAGAGCACGTTTCTTTACACTCACGTAACTTGGGATTACGAAAAGGATCGTTGCAATTGGTATCAAGAGGCTTACGGTAAGCAAGTTAATAAGACTGGCTCAGTTCCTATTGATAAAAGTCCTTGGATTGTTCTCAGGATGTTTCGGGTAGCACACGAAAGCTACGGTCGCTCATACGTAGAAGAGCTTCTTGGGGATCTTAAGAGTTTAGAATTTTTGTCCAAAGCGATTGTTGAAGGTAGTGCAGCCGCGGCCAAGATCATCTTCCTGTGTAACCCGAACGGTACTACGCGACCTGATGCTCTTGCTCGTGCCGCCAATGGGTCCATTGTTGCAGGCAATCCAGCCGATGTGGCTCCTATACAAATGCAAAAGCAGGCAGACCTGACGGTTGCCTTGAACACTATTGGCCGCATCGAGCAGCGCCTTAGCTTTGCGTTCTTGCTTAACAGTGCAATCCAAGCAGGTGCAGCTGGACGGGACCGCGTTACAGCCGAAGAGATTCGCATGGTTGCCAATGAGCTAGAGAGTGGCCTAGGCGGTGTGTACTCCATCCTGAGCGTGGAGCTGCAGGTGCCTCTGGTTAACCGCAAGATGGCGCTGATGGAGCGTGAAGGTAGCTTGCCTCGTTTGCCTCAAGATATTGTCAAGCCTCAGATCACAACTGGTCTTGATGCTCTCGGTCGCGGCAACGACAAAGCCAAGTTGATTGAGTTTATTCAAACTCTTGCTGGCACTATGGGTCCAGAAGTGATGGCTAAGTTTGTCAACAGTCGCGAACTTATTACTCGACTTGCTGCTGCTGATGGTCTTGATACCTACAAATTGATTAAGTCGGAAGAAGACTTGATGGCAGAGGAACAACAACAGGCTATGATGATGCAGCAACAAATGGCACAGCAAGATCCTAACAATGATCCTGCGAAACAAGCCGCACTTGTCAAAGCCGAAAATGACTCAATCCGAACCCAGCAAGAAGCCCCAGGTGGCTAAAGCTATTACTCCTAAACCTGAAGTTGTAGAGGAAGTAGTTAAAGAAGAACCTCCTGTATCTAAAGGTCCGCTTGATGAATTGATTGAACGCCTGAAGGTTGAAAAGCCTATGGTGTACGAGCAATATCGCAAAGCGCTGCGTCAGCGTCGTCCCGCTTGGATCTATCCTGATCTCACCGTCCGTATTGGTTAAACATGGAAGTCGTCGCAGACAACGTACTCAGTCAAGAAACTGGGCCGTATAACGAAAAGGATCTTGAAGTTCTTGGTCAAGAGCAACAAGAAGCTCAAGAGCAGCAAGACGAAGATCTTATCGGCGGTAAATTCAAAAGCGCTGATGATCTTCTCAAGGCTTACCAAGAACTTGAAAAGAAACTTGGCAGTGGTCAAACCGAAGAAACAGAGGAATCTGAATCTGAGGTTGAGGATCAAGAGCCTGTTGTTCTGTCTCAAGAAGAAGAGTCAACGATCCTTGAAAGCATCGGCGGTCAAGAAAACTTTAACGCTGTTCAATCTTGGGCAAAGGAAAACCTTGACCAGGCTGAACTTGATGCTTACAACCGCGAAGTAAATAGCGGTGACTACTACCGCGCTCGTAACGCGCTTCAATCTCTTAGTTACGCCTACCAAGAAAACGAAGGATCAGAGCCTCAGCTTCTTGGCGGCAAAATTTCTGCAAACGCTACGGACGTGTTCCGTTCTACTTCAGAAGTTATGCAAGCTATGAATGATCCTCGCTATTTAAAAGATTCTGCATACACTAATGATGTGCAGGAAAAACTTGTCCGTAGCGAAGTTCTTGGACCAAGGGGTTAGTATAAGGGTACGCGCAAGTAATAATTGTTGCCGCTGAGGCGATAACAACAACGAAGACGAGCGCACGTAAACACTTAACCAATTAGCTACGATGCCTGATTTTGCATCTCTTAGCCGGCTAGGTAGTATTAACGGCGCACAATTTAACGCCAACTCCGCAGCCGGTAACTACGAGCGTGAAAACGCTAATTTTCTGAAAATTTTTAGTGGTGAGGTTCTCACTACGTTCGAGCGTGAGACGGTCTTCAAAGACCTGACCATGAAGCGTTCGATTCAATCTGGCCGCTCTGCTAGCTTCCCAATTACAGGTCGTTTCAGCAGCCGCTACCATCGCCCTGGCGATTGGATTACTGGCCAAGGTAACAAAGGAATGATCGGTGAAAAGATCATCACCATTGACGATCTTCTGATTGCCGACGCTTCGATCTATGACCTTGACGAGGCCAAACTGCATTGGGATGTGAGGAGCATTTACTCGCAGGAATTGGGCCGCGCTCTGGCTCGTGCATACGACCAGCGCCTTGCTCGTACTCTGCTGTCTGCTTCTCAGTCTGACGGTCGTGTTAACGACTGGGATGAGAAGACTTTCCAAACCGCAGGCGGTACTGTTAACTCTGTTGCCGCTAACGGCACCGTTACCCTCAGCGAAAACTTTGCAACCGCTGAACTGGGTAGCTTTGCAGTTGGCACCACCATCTACGGTGAAGACTCCGGTGCTTACGGCATCATCACCACTGCTCCTACTAACGGCGCTGCTACCTTTGTCATCAACCCTGTTGGTGCTATCGGTACTGGCTCTAACGCCACCTTCACTGTTGGCGAGCGCCTGTTTGTTATCGGCACTATGCCTGGTGGTACTTCTCTCACCGGTATTGACCTGAACGGTGCTGCTGACCGCAACGCCCGTGGCGATCTGATTATCGACAACCTGTACGATGCTTGCCAGGTTCTCGACGAAAAAGATGCTCCTAAAGAGGGACGTGTGTGCGTTCTTTCGCCAGGCGCATATTATGATGTGCTGTCTTCTGACCGCGCCATCAGCGTTGACTTCAATGGCAACAGTGGCAGCAACGGTAGCTTCGGTGAAAACCGTGTGGCTTCTGCTGCTGGCTTCAAGCTGATCACCTCCAACCACTTGGGTGTTAACGCTTACACCAACGGTCAAACCTACTCTGGTGTGGCTAACCAAACTGCTACCACCCGTGGTGAGCGTCCTAACTACATCAATGGCCGCGACGGTTCTGATGGTCGTGTTCAGAACGGCACTAACGATTACTTCCAGGATGAGCAAGGTAACGATGGTTCCATTGCGAACGCATTTGCCCTGTGCTTCACCAAGGAAGCTGTCGGTACTGTGTCTCTGAAGGACGTGTCCATGCAGATGACTGGTTCTGAGTACAAAGCCATGACTCAGAGCACCATGATGGTTGCCTCTTACGCTGTGGGCCACGGTGTCCTGCGTCCTGAGTGCTCCGTCAGCCTGCTGCACGACGGCAATCCCTATTGATAAAATTTATTTGTCAATAACCAATACAATGGGGGAAGCAGTAATTTGTTTCCCCCTTTTTTGTTGGCATAATGACTACAAGCAAACTTTCAGCAGTCAACACGCTGCTATCAATTATTGGTGAGGCTCCAGTCAACTCTCTCACCGCTCCTCTGACTGGAGATGCAAGTTTGGCGGAGCGGACACTTGATGAAGTAAGCCGTGAAGTTCAAGGCGCAGGCTGGTCTTGGAACACAATGCTTTATGACACAATTCCTCTGGACGCTGGTACAGGCCAATCCCAACTTCCCAGCAACACCCTGGCAGTACGATTTAACCCGATTTCTTATCCGTCACAACGGTTTGTTCTTCGGGGGCTTAGGCTTTTTGATCGCGTTAAAAATAGCTTTGATTTGAGAGGCAGCCTTGGTGTATCTATTACTGGCGGAAACAGCGACCTTGTAGCAGAGATTGTTGAAGAACTGGATTGGGACAGCATTCCAGAAACAGGTCGTCGCTACATTATGATCCGCGCTGGTCGAATGTTTGCAAACCGTGCTGTTACTTCTTCGTCTATTGAAACCTACACTTCAGAAGACGAAGCACGAGCCTTGCAAATCTTGAAGCGCACAGAAGATATGGCACAGAATTATAACTACATTAGTGGTCCAGATGATCTATATGGCGGTCGCGTTATGACTACTTTTGGTCCTGATATTCTTTCTCGCTAATGTCTAGAGAACTTTATAGCCAAGTTATTGGCCCACTTAACAAAGGCGTGAACCAACAGGCTGACAGTTTTGTGCTGCCAGGCTTTGCAAAAGTTCTTGAAAACGCCAACTGTGACCTTGTGGAAGGTCTTAAAAAACGACTAGGTTCTGTGCCTCTACGGCAGATTGATAACCTTACACAAAACGCTGGGGGACAAACCCTTACTGCTCCGCTCAAGTGGAATGAAGCTTGGGTGTTTGTTTACAACCGCAGTACAGAAGAACGGTTTGTGTTGATGGTTGTTGATGACAGCCGCACTATTGCTAGAACCGGTAACACTACAAACAACTCAAACGTTGTAGCCAGTCTTAATAGTGCTACTGATGTGTTTGTTGGAGCCACTATTACTGGTACTGGGATCCCAGCTAACACAACTATTTCCAGTATTGAAGGCACAACTATTACGTTAAGTAACAACGCAACAGCAACAAACACTGGCACAGCTCTAACTATCACGTCTTCGCTGACGTTTGTTACTGGTGTTTCTAACGTTGAACCAATCACTGGTACGATTCCGTCAGTGCTGCCTGAAGAGCAAACTTTTACAAACGTTACCACTGCAAACCTAAATTACTTGCGTGGCTCTGGCAGAGCAAAGGATCGACTGCGTGCCACGTCTTTCCAAGACTTTGTATTTATTACAAACATTCAGCAGACCGTTGCTTTTGACGCTACTGAAACTCTGACTCGTTTTAACATTTCAGAGATCAGTAACGAGTTTCGTCCAACTAGAGCGCAGGTAAACGTCAAACTAGTTGACTACGACAGTATTTATACAGTCCGTATAACGCTTGATAACGGCGATGTAATTATTGGTAATCACCTTACGCCTTCTCTTACTGATAACAATGGCAACACAAATTTTGTTAGCACAGAAACAATTGCTGCAAAACTGATTAGCAACACAGACACTATTTCTGGCTCTACAACAACTGGTAGTTCAACAATTACTAGTGTTAGCTCTGCTGATATTGGAAAGGTACATCAAGGTGAACTAGTTACAGGTTCAAATATTCCAACAGGCAGTTTTGTTGGTGATGTTGGTGACACTAGTTTTGAGCTTGTTGACAATGCCGGAGCATCAGTTAACGCAACTGGAAACGGTAGTACTACTCTGACTCTTGGTGAAGGTCTTGATCAAACAGACATTAACAACGAGCTAAACTTTGAGCGTCAAAACTCACAGATTCTGATTACTTGCGCTAACACAAACCGGTTTATCCAAAACATCGTCGTGTCTGACGCCAGGGGTAACACCCTGATGGATGGCTTTTCAAACCAAGTTACCAGCATTACAGAGCTGCCTAGTTCTGATTGGAACGGTTACATCGTGCTTGTCTCGCCTGATGGCACGTCAAACCAAAGCTCTTACTACCTTCAGTTCAACGCAGAAGGTACAACAACAGATGGCGACTACGGTAACGGTGTTTGGGAAGAGGTAGGTAGCTGGGGTACTCCTGGTCTACTTGACGACAACACAATGCCTCATGCGTTTATTTACTACAGAAACGATGATGCTCTAGCTCGGTTTACCTTACAACCGTTTAGCGGTACTACTTACACAGACGGCAGCACTAGTTTTGATATTCCTGGTTGGACTACACGGTTGTCTGGTGATGCAGATGAATTACCGGCTCCAACTTTTGCTGGTGACACAATTAACGACATTGTGTTTTTTAAAAACCGTCTTGGTTTTGTAAGCGGTGAAAACGTCATCCTTAGTGAAGCTGGTTCTTACTACAACTTCTGGCAGCAGTCAGCACTGCAAGTCGTAGACAACGACACTATTGACTTGACTGCAGTTAGTAACGACGTTGCGGTACTAAACTTTGCCTTGCAGCAGCAGGATGAACTTGTTCTGTTCTCTAACGAAAACCAGTTCCGTCTTTACTCAGGCGACAACGTTACGTTTAGTCCTGAGACAGCTTCTGTGGGTAGGATTAGCTCCATCAGTATGGAAGCAAAAGTCAAACCACAACAAGTTGGTCCTCAAGTCATCTTCCCAGTCAAAGAGGGTGATTTTACTGGTCTTCATACATTTATCACTACTGACCGTACCGTTGGTATTAACTTGGGTCAAACGGCAGTTATTACAGAGACTGTACCGAAATACATCCCCAAAAATATCGACAGTTTGGCTGTAAGCCGTACTGATCAATACCTTGTTGCACTTAGTAATGACGATAAAAACGCACTTTATGTGTACCAATTTTTCTGGGAAGCTTCTGGCGGTTCTCTAACTAACCGACAGAACGCTTGGTCTAAATGGACGTTCCCTAACAAAGAACTGCACTGGTGCGATTTTGTTGAAGGTACTCTTTATACTTTGACTGAGTACGACAACGACGGTACTGCTGAGTATTACCTTGAAGGCATTAACGCTTCTCGACCTCCTCAAGAACCTACCAGCCTGTTTCTGCTAGATCGCCAGCTGTCCAACTCTATTACTACCAACGCTGGTGCTGTCACTTTTACTTACAACGCAGGAACCAACAAAACAACCGTAAACCTGCCGTATCGAACTGTTAACGCAAGTCAATTTGTTGTTATTAAACAGGATGCAAGCGATGCAAACGAAGCTGAAAAACGTTGGATCGTGGCTAATAATGTTCCGGCTGACGTTACTAGTTTCGAGTGCGATAGCGTTGGGGATTTTTCAAGCAGCTCTTGGGTCTTTGGTGAAAAGTATACGTTCACTTTCCGACCTCCGCAGCTCATGCCTTACAGCCGAACTGCTACTGACAATACTTTTATTGGCAATCGTACTGGAAGGCTTCAGCTTAGGTATATGGATGTCTACTACAACGATGCCCGTTATTTCAAAGTAGAAGTCACACCAAAATACCGTGACAAGGTTACTTACGAGTTTGACCGTCGTGATCCAATAAACGGAAACATTGTTATTGGTGAGGAAGAAGAGTTTGAACAATCAAAGTTCCGCTCACATATCCAAAGCAAGAACGACCAAGTTACAGTAGAAATAGTCAACGATAGCATTGATCAGTCTAAGTTCATTGCTATGGAATGGACTGGTTTGTATTTTGATGTTGCGAGGAAGTACGGTTAATGGCTATTCAAAACTCTCTTCAAAGCATGTTGGCTAGTCCTGGTGCTGGAGGTGCATTTACATTTGCTACGCAGCTTGGTCAAACAATGACTAAAAAGGGCGCAGCAGATATTGAAAACTGGCGTAAATGGGAATCAGACACTGTTCGAGCCTATCGAAAAGCTGCTGATACTAACAGGCAAAATTATCGAGCCTATCAAGTTGACCTTCAAAACTGGTTTAGCAAATCTAATTATGTAGAAGAACTTCGTCAATACGAAGAACTCAAAGCTAAACAAGCAGCTGAGTTTAAAACAGAAACATCTATTGCTGCTACTCGTGATCTTGGTAGAAAACTTGCTTCTATTGAAGCTCGCTTTTACGAGCAAGAGGCAGCAGACGAAGTTCAACTAGACACTATTCGTTTGCAGTCAATTGCTAACTCAGTTAAAAAGGTTGCTAGCGGTCAAGTAGGACGCACCGTAGAAAACATTAGAAACACCGCTAACCAGCAATACCTGCAAAACGCTAGCAACCGTCTAATCACTCGTCAGTACAGGATTGCTGATAAACTTGACGCTGGTAGGGCTTTCTCTATTGAAGCTCAAAACAAAACAAATTCTGCGCGTCTTTACAATCCAAGACCTTATGCTGATCCTGTTAAACCTATGGCACCTTTGGCTGCTCAAGTTTACGGGCCTAGCAAACCAAGTAAAGCTCGGGGTCTGACTTTAGGCGACGTAACAAACGCTGCCGCAGCAGCAATTGGTGAATATAAATCTATGCTGCCTCCTTCTACTGAACAAAGTGGATCAGGAAGTGATCAGCAAGAAACTACTGAACAAACCGAAACACAGCCATGACCAGCAGCTTTAACATTCAGCCCCAGCGTCAGCTGCGAGATACGTTTGAGCAGCCTGAACAACGTGCAGAGATCGCTCCACCAGCTCAACCAGAGCAGGTTTCTCAACAACGTGGTGGTCAGCTTCTAGATTTTACTAGCTACCAACCTGATCTAGAGCTACAAGACAAGGTAAACAGCATTGCAAACCTTGTAGAGACCGGTCAAGGTCTCATGCGGCAAAACGTCAAAGACCAAGCCGAAAAGGTTGGGTTTCAAGTAGATAAGCTGTTTGATCAAATTAGTCAATACCAGTTAGACACGGTTGAACTGGGTGAAACGGCACGTCAACTCCGTAAAAAGGGTAGGCCAGACCTTGCTGAGCAGGTAATCAGTACTAACCCTTGGTTTAAGTTTCACTATTACAACAAGAAAGCAGAGACTGCTGCTACTAAATCCGTTGTCAACCTTAACGAGTATGTAACTAATAACATGGGGCGTCTTCAGCAGATTGAAGACCCAACAGAAGTTACATCTGAGCTGGTTAAACAGAACCAAAATTACCTAAAACAGAACTACCCTGACATCCCTGATCGGATGTATTCCGGTTTGGTTGCACCAGCTTTGGCAAAAGCAATGCCACTGCTGCAGCAAAACATTGCTGAAAAGCGAGCTGAATACAACGTAACGCTGCTTAACGCAGCAGCAAACCAAACGCTTGATGGTGGTGTTGCTACTTGGATGAGTGGTAAAGCTCCAGGTACTCTTGCTGCTACTCTTCGCAAAGCTCAGCTTGAGTACATGGCTGCAGGTAAAACTGCTATTGAGTTTGCTAACAACATTCGTACTCCGTTTCTTACTAATCTTCAATTTGATGCTGATAAAAACGGTATAAACGATTTTGAAGAAAACCCAGAATTAAACGGTTTGCTGTTGAAAGAGCTTAGTAACTTTGATTTGGGCGATGGTCAAGGAATGCTGCTTGATTATAAAGACGCAGAAAACGGCAAATCAATGCGTCAAATTATTAGAGAGAATAGAGATACAATTCAAGCCCGAATAGTTAACAAACAATCTATTGCAGATAAACAGGCTCAACTTGAATACAACCAAACTCGACGCGATCTGCAAACTGCTCTGTCTCTTATTGCACAAAGAGATGGAGATGGAGATGCTTTTGTTCGCGGTTTGCAGGTAGGAGGAGTTAATAAGATTCCTTTTCTTGATGAAAACGGACAAATGGTAGAAAAGGATTTATTCATTCCTAGAACTTTTAGCCCGCAAGGATTGTATAAAATTTATACAGATTCTGTAGCTGTACCAGATCAAAGGCAGCTAGCAGAGGATAAATCTAACTTTGCTTTGGCTTTAACTCAAAAAGACGAAGCAACTCAAAACGAAATTTTAAATAGATACCCGACAGGTAGTGCAGCTTTTAATAGCCTCGTCCAACTAAAAACAACGGCTCAACAAAACGCAGTTAAGTTTGAAACTAAAATTAACTCCGCTTCAAGTACTCTTGTTGTCCAAGCGCTAGCAAATCTTGACAAAGCAAAAGAAGACGCTCTAAAAGCTGCAGGCAACAACAATGTAAAGGTTAAAAAAATTCAAGAACGTTATGACGATATTTATAGAGACCAATTTAAAACGCTAGTAAAAAAGAGAGCTGGAGACATTATTGAACAGCAAATGCAGGGAGCCACTCGGGCTCAGTTAGAGGATGATGGGTGGTGGGCACAACTCCAAGAAGACCTAAGAGCTGATTTAGCACAAAATGAATTTTTTAGCACAAATCTTTTTGATCTCACAAATCCAGCGCCAGAAATTTTTAGGAACATTGAAGAGTACGCTTTTACTACTCGCAATGCTGACACAACCGGAAAACTTACTTCTGTCAAAAAAGCACAGATTGTTTATACGCCAGAGGAGTTTTTAGCAAAAAACCGTAAAAAGGCTGATTTTGGCCTTTATTACATAAAGGAACCTATGGTAAGTTCCAATACTTTTAACGAAGTAATGGATGTAGCTATTGGTAAAAAATTAAAGGTAAGTCCTGAATCGTTAAATGAGCTTAAAAACGCAATGGTTATTTTTAAAGAAATGCAGCCAGGTTCTAGTCTTGAAGCTTTACTTAGAGGGCAAGCCCAGGCAGCAGTGTTTGATTATAGAGAGCCACCAAATATAAAGCAAGGCCTCTCCACACCTAATAACCCAGCTATACAAACACTTCAAAAACAAGTTGAGAAACTGATGTCAACAACGACACCAGTAAACACAACCATAGCAAGACGTACCTACGGCCACCCTTTAAATTTTGGTCCAAGGGCTGATGGAGCAATTGACTTTTATCTTCAAGATAAAAACGGTGAAAATAATGACGTAAACTTTGTGGCTCCTACACAAGTTAAGGTTGTTGATATTGGATTTCAACCTGGAAAAGGTGGTAACTGGATTTTAGTTGAAGTTTTAGAGGGAATTGGATCTAACGTAGAATCAAAGCACAATTTAAACAAAGGAGATGAAATCTTCATTGCTCACGCTCGTAGCAGCCAAGCCGGCACTAACGGCTACACCGGCTATGATTGGCCTGTCAAAGTTGGAGACGTTATTTCTGCTGGAAACCCTCTTGGCCGTCAACACACCACAGACTCTTACAGAAATGATGTAGACGGTGGTACTGGTATGCACCTTCACGTTGAGGTTCGTCGTAACAGAGGAAATATACTTCAAAGTGACATGGTAAAAATTTACGACACTATTCTTAGTACTGGACTTGCTGACTGATGCCTTATTTTCTTGTTCCTGATCAAGGTGTTCAATACTTTGATTCAGAAGACGACTACAACACACTTATAAACAAAGAGAAATTAACATCTCCTTATGCAACTGAGGCTTCTCAAGAGCCTGAACCTGCACAACCTGTTCAACCTGAAACCCCGGCGCAGCCTGAAAAAGGCCCTGATTGGTGGGAAGACACAGTTAATTTTGCTAAAGAAGTACTACCAACAATAGGAGGAGAACTACTTAGAGTGCCTGCGTCTATGGCCGTTCAAATGGCTGAAGACACTACTGAAGGTTTCCAGCAGCTTGTACAGACAACGCCTCAATATATGGCTCAAATAGGGGCCATGGGAGCTTTTGGTACTGATCCAAATTTAGCTTATGTGTCTCAACTTGCCATGAGGCAGCAGGCAGACCCTGAATCGCTGAAAGATGTTGAATTAGAAGAAGGTGTATTTGTTCCGGAATTTGTTGCAAAAGATCGTGTACAAGCTGAGATAGGCGCTAAATATGCTGCTTTAGGTCTTCAAGTGCCTGCTAAGGATGGCGTTGTTAAACCCCTTGGTATGGGTCAAGATACCCCTTTCGTTAATTTGTTTGCAAAGGGTGGAGCAATTTATGAGGCTACTAACCCTAAAACTCAGATTGGCCGCGACATTTCAGATGTAGGGACAATTATCCTTACTTCTATGTTGATGCCCAACATTGGGCCTAGCACAGCGCAAACTAGGATTCGTGCTGGTGAACGCCTTATTAGAAGGGCAGCTTTACGGCCTACTCCCGCTAATTTAAGGCAAGCTGGAGCAGTCGTTACTAAACGAATTGGTCTTGATCTTCCTCAAGATGCAATGGAAGAACTGTTGCTAGGTTCGACTGTTCGTGTTGATGCTCAAACAGAAGCACAAGTAGGTGCAGCTTTAGATCAAATTGCAAATGACGATAAAGATGATTTGTTGAGATATCTTCTTGCTGATACTGATGCTGAAGAAGATTATTACGCAAAACGTGTTGCAAATTTTACAGCTGGTATGGGAGCTGGAGCCGCCTTTCGTGGCTCTATGGCGCTAGTAAAAAATACTCTTAAAAGGAGAGCAATCCGTCAACTTTCTGAAAGTAAAACTTTAACTCGTCAAGAAAAACTTCAACTAAAAGAACAGACAGTAAAACTAGATACTCAAGAACAAAACATTGTTGAAGAAGTAACAGATGAAGCTGTAGATCTTCAACAACGAACTACTGTTGACGCACTTTCAAAAATTACTCGTGGTTACAACCATGAATATGAACAAAGCCTTGCAACACTAAACGATGGCGCACAAGGTTTGATGCGTGCTCAAGATGCAATTCTTGGTACTAGTCAAGAGGCTATTGGTTTTGGCCGTAGAAGCATTGAGCTTGGTGCAGAGGCTGATGTTGATATAAAAGAAATTGACAACCTTACAAAGCTTGCAAAGGCTCGTCAAAGTGCCCTTCGTGAAATGGATCGAGCTGCAAAAGCAGATCCAAATTATTTGAAAAAACCTTCAAACAAGGCACGTTACAACCGCTATAAAAAGCAGCAAGCTGAGTATGAAACTCGTATTAAAGAGCTAGAAACAAGCACTTACGGTCGCCTTGAAGAAGTAGAGAGCATTGAACAGCGCGAGTTGATGTCTGGTCAACAGATGGATTCTATGCTTGCTGCTCAGCGTATTGGTAGGGAAACCTTCCAAACTAACATTGATACTTTTATGCAACGTATCAATCAACTTGAAGAACAGTTTGATGCTAATAATCAAGGTATTCCTACTGAATCTCGTGGTGATCTAAATTATCGTGCAGGCGTTTCTCGTTTGCGCCAGGCTTACAACCGTTATCAAGAGCTACTGCCTCAAGCTGTAGAAGGCGTTGAAGATCCTACTATTGATCTAGCCAAAATTAAAAACGAAAGACAGCTGCTGGAAACCATTCAAGAGCTGTTTAACGAAATTCCTGGCGGTAGCTCTATTAACAAGGTTGAACTAAAGCCAGAGGTTGTAAAAGAAGCCGTCAAACGGTTGCAAGCAGAAGCAGCGCCTAAGCCGCAACCAAAAGCACCTGAACCTAAAGAAACGCCGGAACCTAAGTCAGAGGCTACTGAAGAGCCAGCTAAAGTTGTTCAAGCTGAAGTTGTTGAAAATCCCTGGGAAACTAGTACACAACTACCTCTTCGTCAATTAGATACTGCAAACGAAGCAGAAATTGTTCCTAGCGCTAACCCCAACATTAAAACTGGTTTTACTGAACAACCCCCTGTTACTAAAGAAGTAGAAGCACGGCAAGCAGAAACAGAACTTTTTGGAGACAAACCTGCTGATTTGGAGGGTATCTCTGACGAAGTTCGTAGAGCTAGCTCTGATGAAGCTCAAGGTGAATTTTGGCAAAATTTTGCTGAAGAGTACAGTCGTAACGATACTGGTTGGGGTGCTCGTGCTGACCGTTCTTTGGTAAGAAGTGTTAACGGCATTGGCGATAATGCAGGGCGTATGTTGAAACTTCTTAGCGATAAAAAGTTTGAAAAGATGCCTAAAAGCGCTCTTCCTAATGCAATGCGAGCAATGGGAGGTTATATGGACGCTTTGGCTAACGCTGAAGTAGCAGAGTCAATGGGATTAGGTTCCCTTGCTGAGTTTATGGAGAGTGGAGCACTTAAAAATCAAAAATTGCTTAAAAATTTAAATCAAGCAATTAAATACTCTCTTGCAACTGGTTTAAATGTTGGTGTTGGAGCCGAGCGTCTTGCTATTGCTGCTCAAAAAACTCAAAAGTTTCTTGACGCTGGTATGTCTGATCAACGGACTTATCGGCTGCATTTAGCTGTACAAGCAAAAGAAGCTCTCTTGCTCTACCGATCTTTGGGAGATTTCATGCAGTTTCGGAATAGTGCTGGTAACTTTTTAGCCTCCTTCCAAGGTAAATATCGGGTATATCTTGCTCAACAAATGCGAAAAGTGCGGGGTGGGCTAGTTAAAGGTGCTGATCTTGAGGCTGATCTTCAAGAATTTGCTGAAGCAGCTCAAAAAGAACTAGCAGTTAAAACTGAATCTGTTAAAAGGGGTTTAGATGAATACATTGGGTTGCCTTCTCACCTACATCGTGTACAGGAAATTCTTGATAAAGCAAGTGATCCTGATGCAATTCTGGACGGTACTGAAGAAGGTGTATTTAATGAGCTAATTAACAACCTTGTTTTTGCTTCTGCTAACCCGCATTTGCTTGGTTCTAAGCCTTTAGAAGGCGACGGGATCCTAGTCAGGGTTCTTCGTTCTAGTGGTTTGACTGGCCTTTCTACTCAGTTTGTTCAGCCAGCACAGGCTCTAGTCATGACTAGCGGTGACTTTGTGCAGAAATTGGCTGCTGGTCCATCAATGCAACTAAGCAATTTTATTAGGACAACACTTGGAGGCCGTGCTGATAAACAGGCACAACTAGAAGCTGACAAGATGACAAGAATTGCTTTGAATATGTTCCGTGTTGACGCTCAAACGTATGGAGTAGCAGCTAATAATGCACGTACTTTGCGGTTGTTTAATCGAAGCACGATTGACGACACTACTACCTCTAAATTTGGGCGTCAAATGATGACTGACCCTCTAAGAGAAGCTGCAATACTTAAAGACCTTAACAGCAAAGAAGCGCCAGACAATACTTCTTTTAAAGCGCTTGTGCGTCTGTTTGGTCAAGAACGAGCCCAGCAAATATACAACAAGTACAACGTTACTAGAAAACAATTCAATGATTTGTTCTTCTTAGGTGATGCCGATAAAGCTATGCAGGCTGGCGGTAAAGGTTCAATTGGATCTACCGCTAGTTTCTTTAATAAAGCAAGCTTACAAGGCGCGGCTCAAGTAGGTTTACAAGAGCTTAATAATAGAACTGGTGGCCGTTCTTTCGCTTCGCCTTATACATCTAAATATCCAGGCGGTGAACGTGTAGGCGGCAACATTGGTTTTGTTGGGGCTGAGTGGGGTACTGAATACATTTCCAGTATTTATGCTCAAGTTGTTTCAAAAGCTTCAGCAATGGATGAAGTAGCTGCAATGACTAATGCTGACGGCCTTGCTCAATACAAACGGGGTACTTCTGCGTTTGATCTTGCTGTCGAAAAACAGTTTTACACTAAATACACTGAGCCTATTTTTGCGGGTATTGGTCAAGACATGCAAGAAATTGGTTACGCCATTAAAAATCAAGAAGCCATTGATCTTGCAAAATACGTTGACATGCAAGAGGAGTTTGTTGAAGGCACTATTAAAGGTGATGTAGGTCTTGGGTTTACTAAATTTGCTGCTGAGAGATACAAGCTGCTTGCTGCAGTTATCTCGCCTTACATTAAAGCACCTTTAAATAATATTGCTCGCATGGCTTATCTTCAGCCAGTTATGGGTCCACTTCCTTTAGGAGTTTTTGCTGAAGCAGCAGAAATGACTTGGCATAATACTTTTAAAAAATGGAGGTATTTTAGCCAATCTCAAGGCGCAGACGCTTATAAAAAGTGGCAACGGTCAGAACGTAAAATTCTTGGATTCCAATCTCAACTTAATCATCCAAATGCATACGTTCGTCAACGAGCTAACTCTGCTTTGATTTTGGCTACAAGTCTTAACGCTGGTTTTATATCACTTGTTACATCTTCTGATTTGGAAGTTACTGGTGGTCAAAAAGGAACCTATAAAAACTCTTTGTATCCTGAAATCCCCGCTTATCACATTAAGATGGGCGGTCAGTGGTATCCGTATCGGTACATTCCCTTTCTCGGAGAACTACTGGCTTATAGCGCCAACATGCGAGATTACATTCGTAGCGAAAATCTTAGTGACTCTCAGCACTTTTTTGGTGCTGGTATTTCCGCTACAGCAATGAGTATTCTTGATAACCCAGCTGTTCAAGGACTAGACACAATAATCGGCGCACTTCAAGATCCCCATAAAGCGGAATCTTTGATATATTCGTTTGCTGAAAAAGTTACTCAAGGTCAGCTTATTGGTTTGAGAAAATTTGCTCTCACAACCATGGGACCAGACGTTTATAAGACAAAACGAATTATTACTGGTTCTAGGGCTGGAATGCTACAAACTGCATCAGTAGACGTTGAAAATTTAAGTGCTGAAGAGTTAGAAGAGGTACAAAAAACACAATATATGGAAAAAGTACGCATGGCCGCTGTTGGTGCGGGTGATTCTCTTAAATCAGTAGCTGAAAAACCGCTTGTTTTTGGCCTTGGGTTAGCAAACAAGCTTGCAGATACTATGGGTCTGGCTTCAGTAGTTGAATACCTTGACGCACACGTCAATTCAGAAGAAGTTGAAGAAGGCGATTACCGTGTAGCACATTGGTACAAGACTGGAGATGTTACCTATCCTGGAGTAAGAGAGCGTACGTTCTTTAGCTCTGTAGCGGGTAAACTTGTTCCTTTCCCAGCTCAAGGCGATACTGTAGATAACGAACTGTTTCTAAACGGAGTTCGGCCACCAGAACAGGTGTTTAGAAAATTCGGCATTCTTGCAAACGAAGTAGCTCTAAACCGTTTTAGGCGTTATATGGGCACTGAATTTAGGTATCAAGCACCTGATGGAAATGAGTACAGTTCTTATGAAATGTTTGAACGTTTGATTAACGGTACAGACACTGTTGAAGGTCTGCAAACTTACGATCAACTTCCTGACGATTATAAAGTTGCTCTAAATCTTGACGCAGCTGAGCGTCCTCCAGTGTTCTCATCTTTTGATTCAAAAACTAAACGAGAAGCATTGGAAGACCTTAAACAAGAAATGATCGCACAGGCTCGGGTAGAATTTTTAACAGGAACCAGAAGTGTTGTAATGCCGGACGGTTCTGTTAATGAAGTTCCGGTTGAACTAGCAGCTCCTGCTGATATGCAGGAAGAATATCAAAAGTACATGATCAAGAAACCAGCACGCTCTTAATTCAATGGCATTTGCATCAATCACCTATACCAGCGCTAGCGGTACTACGTTTGCCCTGACAAACAGCGATGGCAATGCCATTGAGTACCTGCGTCAAGAAGACATTAGTGTTACTGTTAACGGCACTGTTCAAACAGTAACCACTGATTACACCTTTAACGCTGCTGGAACGTCAATTGTTCTTAACAGTGCAGTTACCAACGCAACAGTGGTTCTGGCTCGTACAACAGACATTGCAGACGCAACTGTTAGCTTTACCCCTGGTTCAACCCTTACAGCAGCTGATCTAAACAACTCAGATAAACAAAACAGATTCTCACTACAAGAGTTTTCTGACAGTTTTGGAGGTTTGTCCTCTGGTACTGGTGACCTAAGCGCTCTTGCTGGTTTTATTGGTGGTAGTGAGACGTGGACTTCTGACGATGCTCACGCTGCTACTACAGCTGGTATTGATGCCCGTATTGATACTGTTTTAACCACCGATATTAGTGGTGGTGACGGTGTAACCATCGTTGATAACCAGCCTGCTGCTGGTCAAATCCGCGTTGACCTGGATGCAGACATCGCAACGTTGCGGGATATGCAGACTGGGGCTGCTACTCAGCTTGCTGCTCTTACTAGTGGTGAACTAGCAATCCTTGACGGGGCTACTGTTACTACTGACGAGCTAAACCGAGTTGATGCTACTTCTAGTATTCAAACTCAGCTTGATAATAAGCAACCTCTTGATGCAGAGCTAACAGAGTTAGCCACGATGGCGGACACTACTGCCGCTGCTTTGGCTGATTTGACGGCAGTTGAAGTAGGGATTCTTGACGGTGCAACGGTTACTACTAATGAGTTAAACCAGCTTGACGGTAACACCCTTACCAACACGTTTAACTCAACTGAAACCGACGAGTTTCCTAGTTCTTCTGCCATCAACACTCACGTTGTTGGTTTGATGAACGCGCTGGGTGGTTTTGTTGCTATTGCTGACGATCAAAGCTTTCCAGAAGCTAACCCAGACCCAGAAGACAACGCTGGTACGGTTGTAAGTCTTACTAACGCTGGTGGTCTTGTTATTGATGCTAACGGCACGTCAACTACTGGCCGAACTATTACAACTGACTCCACAGTAACGATTACTGGTTTTCCTGATGTAATGGACAGCACGACCGTTCAAGACGGTCTTGGTCTGCAAGTTCAAACCACTACTACCCTTAACACCTATACCTACCACAAGCTGATTGCTCGTGAAGAAGATATTATCCAACTTTCGGATGATATTAACGACTTTAACAACCGTTATCGTCCTGCTCGTGCAACTGACTACACGACAGATAACGACACTGGTGATCTGTACTTCAACACCACTAACGACGTTTTACGTGTTTTTGACGGTACTAACTTTATCAACGGTGTTGCTAGTAATGCTTCTGATGTAACCAACGTAGCTGCAGGAGACATTGAAGCTACTAACGTTCAAGACGCTATTGACGAACTTGATGATGAAAAAGTTCCTCGCACTAGTCTTACTGGAGCCGCAGAACTACCTGTAGGTACTACTGCTCAACGTGATGCTGACGGTGGTACACCTGCAAATCTTCGTGGTTACATCCGTTTCAACACTACTGACAACAGTTTTGAAGGTCACAACGGAACCACTTGGGGTTCTATTGGTGGAGGTGCTACCGGTGGAGGTGGTGACGCTGTTTTCTATGAAAACGGTCAAACAGTAAATAACGATTACACTATTACTGCGAACAATAATGCAATGTCAGCTGGACCTATTACGGTTGATGCTGGCGCAACAGTTACTATTCCTGCTGGCTCTGTCTGGGTGATTGTTTAATCATGACTGTAAGAATTCAAGGAGACAACTCAAACGCTTCTCCCGCCATTACTGGTGATGATACTGATTCAGGTATTGTTATCGGAACAAACGAAGTAGACATTGTTACCAATGGTACTTCCAAAGTAAACATTGACACTGACGGAAACGTCGAAATTTCAAGCACAGGTGCTTTGACAGTTCCTGTAGGAACAGAAGCTCAACGTCCTGGTACAGGCGCAGCAGGTATGCTTCGCTATAACAGCGAAACAAATAACCTTGAGTATTTTCGTACTGACAGCAACGCTTTTGTAGCAGTTACAGATACTGGTCCTGATACCAGCATTCGTTATCTAGTTATTGCTGGTGGTGGTGCTGGTGGTGCATGTTTCCAAGGCGGTTGTGGCGGCGGCGGAGGCGCTGGTGGTTATCGCACTAATTTTGGTACTGGTAACGTTTCTGGCGGGGCAAGCGCAGTAGAAGCCGACATGGCTATGGTGCTAGACACTGCTCTAGACCTAACTGTTGGTGCTGGTGGAACTGCTCAAGCTGGTGGAAGTAACTCAACAGATCCTGCGAATAGCGGAAGTAACTCTACATTCCGTACAATTACTTCCACTGGTGGTGGAGGTGGGGGCCGCAATGATGGCGGTAATGGCGCTAACGGTGGTTCTGGCGGTGGTTCTGGCGGCCGTTTAGCAAGTGCTAACCCAGGTTCAGGTACTGCTAATCAAGGTTTTATCGGTGGTGATTGTACTCAAGACAATGACCGAGCTGCTGGTGGTGGTGGTGGTGCCGGTGAAGCTGGTGACCAAGGTGTTACTAGCGGTAGCCCAAACCTTGCTCAAGGTGGCGACGGGCTTGCTTCAGAAATTACTGGTACTTCTGTAACCCGAGGTGGTGGCGGTGGTTCTGGTGGTAATTCCAGTAGTTGCACACTTGATGCAAACGAATCTGGTGGCCTAGGTGGTGCTGGTGGTGGAGGTGGAGGTGCTGCAGCAAACAGCGCTAACGGTACTGCTGGTACTGCTAATACTGGTGGTGGCGGTGGCGGTAACCTTCGCAACTGTTCTTCAAGTAGTTCTGGTGCAGGTGGTTCTGGGGTTATTATTTTACGGACCCCTAGCACTGTTAGCGGTAACAATCTTCAAGCAACCTTTACAGAAGGTGTTGTGGTAAACGGCACTACTGTTGGTGCGGGTGGCGCAGTTGTCGCTGGTGACACTACTGTTGCAGGTCAATTGATTTGGACTATAACTGCAGCTGCTTCTGATACCGTAACTTTCTCTACTACTTGATATGGCCCACTTTGCTCTTTTAGATTCAACTTTGACAGTTATTGCTGTTCACGTCGCTTCTGACGTTATGGATGGTCGAGAGTTAGATCTCTGCCAAAAATCAGGCAAAACGTATCGCCAAACATCTTATAACACCTATGCAGGTGTTCATAGGTCTGGTGATCCAGAAAAAGCTTTTCGTAAAAATTATGCCGGTATTGGCTATAAATACGATGAAGAGCGTGATGCGTTTATTCCGCCTAAACCTTTTCCTTCGTGGATTCTTAACGAAGAAAGTTGCTTGTGGGAAGCACCAGTAGAATATCCTACAGACGGTGTGAAGCTTCTATGGAACGAAGAAACTACTTCTTGGGAGGCTTCTGAATAATGCCTTTACGAATTCAAAACGGAACTAACCACGTTGAACTAGCGGCCCCTACTCTTACAGGAAACGTTGATTTGACGCTTCCAAACGGTGTCGGTACAGCTAACCAAGTTCTACGGAACAGTGGTACAGCTGGTGAACTTGAATTTGCAACTCTTGCTGTAGGTCAAAACAACGTCATTGTTAATACTGCACAAGTAACAATTGACAGTACATCAACTTTTAACAGCGGATGTCAAGCATTCGTAAGATTTGCAGCGATGGATGTTGCTTATACGACTACTGTTGCTGGTTCAATTATTGCTACTTTTAGTTGGTCATTTACAAATAGCGCTCCATCTTCTGATATGACATGGAGACTATTTAGAAGGATCGGCAGTGGTACTGCAACTGAAATTCTTGTAAACGCAAGTCCAGTTGGCAGCTCAAGTTCAGCTATGATTCCAAACTTTAGAGATAACACTTCAACACAAGGCATTCGGATTTGTTATAGCTTTATTGATACTCCTGGTCACACAGCTGGTGATGTAATTACTTACGAGCACCACGTTTTGTGTGAAGGTTCTAATACCATAAATTTGAACCACGGAGCGCAGACAGCAGCACGACACGGTACAACCGTATCTACCATTGTGTTTCAGGAGGTAGCACCATGATTCAACAATCACTTGCTCAAGCTGTTATTGCACTTGGTAACGGCAAAGGTTTTCAACTAACAGGTAATACTTACGACGATTTTGTAGTTGAAAGTGCTGATCCACAAAACCCAGTTGTTTTTGATCGTGACGCTGTAGTTGCTAAAGCTCAAGAAATTGAAGCTCAAATTCCTTGGGATGAGATGCGTGAAAAACGCAACAGTTTGCTAGCTGCAACTGATTGGACTGCTAATTCTGACGTTATTATGTCAGAAGAAATGAAGGTATATCGCCAACAGTTGCGTGATCTACCTGCAAACATTGCTAGCCCTCTCAACCTTATTTGGCCTGCTCCTCCTAAGTCTTAATCATGCCTATTCGACTAAACGGCTCGACATCAGGCCGTATTGAAATTGATGCCCCAGCAGTTGCAGGAACTACTGACATCACGTTGCCAGCTACTGCTGGAGAGATCCTTGTAGGTAGCGCTAACGGTGCTGTTTGTCTTCCTACTGGAACTACCGCACAACGTCCAACTGGCGCTCAAGCTGGTGATATTCGGTTTAACACCACAACAGGTCAAGTTGAATACTGGGCTTCTACTGATGACACCCCACAATGGCGGCCTATAACAGAATCGCCAGTAAGATCAGTAAATACTAGATACCTTGTTATTGCTGGCGGTGGTGCTGGCGGTGGCCAAGCCGGTGGTACTCACTACTCTGACGGTGCTGGAGGTGGTGGTGCTGGAGGTCACCGCACTAACTGTGGCAGTGGAAATATTAATGGTGGCATGACTGATGTTGAAGCAGCTATGTCGTTGTCCGTTAGTACTGCATACAGCGTAAT
>Ga0070750_10000221_pt1 | contig 30653 bp, 36 predicted proteins | sample VirMetDEL_Nov_24_FD_77013 | JGI IMG/M metagenome (GOLD analysis project Ga0070750, IMG submission 77013) | Aqueous microbial communities from the Delaware River and Bay under freshwater to marine salinity gradient to study organic matter... | ecosystem: Environmental > Aquatic > Marine >...
AGGCAGATAGATCTCCACCTTTTTCTAGTTCTGCTATTCTTGCATCAATAGTCTTGGAATTTCTATCTTCGGCGGCTCCAGAAAAAACAGCACCAGCTGCCGCTCCTACAACAGCACCCGGAACGCCAAACGTCATGCCCAAAGAGGCTCCACTAGCTACTCCACCCAATAAATTAGTACCGCCCTTTTGAGCTTCAAGGTCCTTAGTAAGGCCCTGAACAATTTTACTTTGTTTTTCATATTCTTCACTCCCCTTGCCACTTTGGGCTTCTATTTCCATTAGTAGCTCTTGAGATTTTTCAAGCTCCTCATTAATTTCTGAGAACTTGCCGCCAGAAAGGAAATCGTTAAATTTATCGCCGCCAGTGGTAAGTGCTCCTGATATCTGACTAAGTGCCATCATACCCATAACCCCCCGCCCTCCGTCCATCATGCCTCCAGTTTTAGGAGGTTTCTCTCCGTCCATCATGCCTCCAGTTTTAGGAAGTTTAGGAGGTTTCTTTGCTTTTGCTGCGCCCTTTGCTACGCCCTTTGCTGCGTTTGCTGCGTTCTTTGCTGCCAATATCCCACGGAGTCCAGCTATAGCAAAAAAATTAGGAACATAACCAGAGGCAGCTAAAACGTCGCTAATGCCATTAGGTTCGTCTCTAGTATTAGTTACAGCTAATCCAGCAGGGTTAGAAGAAGCGGCGAAAGCCTTATCTTGACCGACTCTGACTTGAGAAGGAGAAATCCCCGTTCCTTTTGTTTCTCTTTTAATTGCGTCATTAAGACCCAAATTGAAAAAATTAGGAACATAGCCAGAAGCTTTAAAAATAGACTTTAATCTCGGCTTTTTGTTTCTAACAGATTTATCATTTAAAGCTTTTCTAATAATGCTATTAGCAGCCTTGTAATCAGCGGTTCTTTTTGCATCTGCTTTTAAAAGGGGGGAATTAAACTGAAATGCCTCGGCTAGAGAAGCTAAAGCATTACTATTTTCTTCAAAATCAAATGGTTTCTGTTCACTAGCGCCTCCTTCAAATTTCTTAATAGCATTTGAGGCTCCAGTGGCGGCAATTCTAGCTGCCGATTCAAATAACTGCCCTTGCACTCCTGTAGTGAATAAATCACTAGGTTGCGAATCTAATTTGTCAATAGCGGCCTTGATGTTATAATCTTGCTTACTTATTTTTAAAGTGTCACCAATTTGTTTTGCGAATTTCTCTAAGGGGTCTGCAAAAATTCTATCAATGTTTTGTGAAACCGATTTGGGGGCAAAATCTTCTTTATTTATCTGCCCTAATGACCGGACTTGTATTCCAGTCATTGAAATTGTATCATTAAGAGCTTTTGGCTTGATTAAGGACCTTTTTTTTATTTTAGCATAGTCAGAAACTTTCAAAGTGCCATTGAGAGTGCCAGATTTAGCCTCGCTGAATAAAGAAACAACTCCAAGGTCACTCCCGCTAACTTCTATTATTCTCTTTGGGTCTTTTTTACCCAGAGCGGCCTGAGCCTTGGGATATGTTTTAGCATAACTCCTAAGTTGTCCGTCCGGCAGTTTCGCAAAGTCCGCTTCACTAGCTGTTCTTGGGTCGAATTTGGGTTTTGTGGTTCTTGGCCTTACACGAAAATTAGGAACATATCCATCAGCAGCAAAACCATTAGGAGGAATAACAAAAGTCCCCTTCTTTCCTCCCATAGTAACATCTGTGACACTTTCAGCATCATTGTAAATCCCAGCAAAGCTTCCGCCTTGCCCATCAAACATTCTCCTTTTCTTTACCTTCCCAGCTTTGTATCCATGAGAAGAAGCCAAAGATTGTTCCATCAAAGACTCTCCAAAAGAAGGGACAAAGCCAGAGGCGAAGTTTTTTCCCTTTTTCCCAGAAAATCCTCCTCCAGCACTAAAACCACCAACACCCCTAGCAGCCGCCGCTTTAGCTAGAGCCGTGACTATTCTTTGCTGCTCTCTAAGTAAGTTATTCTCCTGACGAATCGCCTTAATTAACAGTTCCTCCTTTTGGGCTTGACTAAGAGAAGCGTTGGCTAATTGCTCTCTAAGCCCCTTATCTTGAACAAGGAGTTGAATAATTCCTTGCTCTATATTCTTAATCTTTTCAGAACCTTTCCCTAATCTGGTTAATTCCTTAAATCCATCTAAAGCGAATTTACTAACAAGTTTGAAAATATTTAAGAAAGCTCCGGTTATCAAGATAAGTCCCGGTCCTTTAATAAAAGCCCCGATACCAGCGAAAAAGGATTTAACAAAAGCATTTCCATTTTCTTCACTAAGCGCATCATTAAAGAAGTCTGTAATATTATTAGCTATATTGATTAGATCTCCTAAAATTGGACTCAAGGTAATTGAACCTATTTTTTCACCTAAGTTAGTTAAACCTGCAACTAGCGAGTTAATCTGAGCACTCAGGGTTTGGTTCAGATCTTTGTTTTTTTGAAATGCCTCATTTGTAGCACCCGCCGCTTTTGCCGCTGCTCCAGCAAAAATAGAACTTTCATTAGATAAATCTTTTAATGCAGCAGAAACGACGTTAATTTGGAAAACACCACCAGCAAGCTCTTTAATTTGAGAAGCAACCGTTGGGTCAGAAACATTTTCCAAGGCGGCTGATAAGGCTTTTAATTTTTCAATACCTCCTTGGTTTGCGTCAATTTGAACACCCAATTCTTGCAATTCAGAAATAGTTGTGCTTCGACTCAATCTTGTAAAAATAGATTTTAAAGCGTTACCAATAACAGCGCCTCCTCTAGAAGTTGTTTGTTGGACCGCCGTGATAATACCAAGAAGCTCATCGAAAGAAACTCCAGCGTCTTCCGCCGTAGATCCTGCTCGTTGGAATCCATCAGCCAAATCTTTAGCAGATACAGCGAAAGCGGTATCTACTGCAACAAGCTTGTTAACGATTGTAGTCGCGTCTAAAGAGGCAGAAGTAAAACCGTTAATAGCAGCAGTAAGAGCATTAACAGAAGAAACGGAATCCAATCCAGATACCCTAGTAAGAACCAAAGCCGCATTTAATCTTTTTGCTGTCTCTTCTGCGCTTAAACCCTGTCTCGCTAATTCCGCAGCGCCCTCCGCAACGACATCAAAAGCTTGTCCAGTGTTTTTCGCAACTTGAAAAATTGATTCTCTAAATCTAGAAAATGTTTGTTCTGATGCTCCAAAAATTGTGTTAATCTCAACAAGTCTCTTTTCTACTTCAATTGTTGTAGAAACAAGCGCCTTAAATGATTGATTAATAGACTGTATAACAGCAGCCGTCGCTCCGAAAGCAAACACACGGGCTGTAGCCGCCTCCATCGACTTTTGGAACTCGCTGGCATTTCCAGTAATGCGGCCAAGAGCGCCACCAAACTTATCCAAAGAATTGGGATTGATGTTGACACTGTTTAAAGCACTCTGGACCTGTTTAGAAGCTTTTTTTACGCTTGCTTGGTTTAGGCTCAGGTTGGCATTGATAGTGACGCTCATACACTAAATTACACAGAAACTAGGTAATTTTGTCTTGCGGCTTCATATTTTTTACCCCACCCTTGCTTTGAACGTGTTTTCTAATGTTCATTTCCTCACCTTCCTGCCTCTTATTGGGAGTCCAAGAGTATAACTTGATTGGGTCTTTTCTTACTGTTGCAGGTATATTTTCCAAGTTCCTGACCTTAGAGTGTAAAAATTTCCCACAAGTCAAAAGATCTTTTTGAAAAATAGTCATTTGTTTCACAGTCTCTCCAAATAAGAAAGAAGGGTCTTCTGACAAATACAAAAGGTCAAAAAATTCAGACAAATAACAAGCTCTTAGAATGTTGTCTAAATTAATGAAAGTGTTATACTTTTCTGCATAAGCCTCAATATACTTGTTTAAATCATCTTCAGGTATATTCTCTTTAAAACAAGAGTCGATAAAACAATGTTTTCTTAAAGAGGCCCGAAAAGTCCTTGAAGCAACGTATCTCTCTAGGGAATTGGTAAGAAAGGAGGATTTTATGAACTTGATTTGGTTTAACCTATCCTCGTCCTTTTTTATAGACTCCTCATTCGATTTAAGTAGGTTAACATCAGAGAATGTCGAAGTTAATTTCTTCTTTTTTTCAATAACCCATTCTAAATCCTTTTCTTCATCAACAAGTTCTTGTTCGTATCTTCCTGATTTTACTAAGTTATCAATAATTTCAGATTCGCTTTCTAAAGAGAGGTTTCGACCCCTAGATTCAAATTCCTCCTCTAAGAACGCCGCTTCAAGATTCTCTACAATAGTAGGGTGCTTGAAATAAAAAGAAGAGCCTTCCGCCTTTAAGACGGAAGACCCCTGCAAAATTTCAAAAAGATTTACTTTATGTTTCAATCCTTCTTATTTTTAGTTTTCTTTTTTGCAGCTTTCTTTTTAGGTGGTGGGCTTGGCTTATCTTCTTCAGCCTCTTCAGCCTCTTCAGCCTCATTCTCATCCTCTTCGACTTCATCTTGGTAGAATTTCTCGAAAGCCTCTTCTGTGCTTTCTTGGTCGTGACAAAGACCTTGATACCAAAGCGCAGCCACTCTTTGGAATGTAACCAAGGACTCTCTCGCTAATTTCTTTTTCTTTTTAGTTAGCGAGGAATCGTCCTCTTCTGGATCTTCTAGCAAGAGGTCTAATTGAGCTTGCTTTTCATTTGAATTAGATCCTTCAAAAATTGGAAACACTTGCTCCTCAAGCTGGTCTCCCTTTTTGATTTTTTCATAAAAGAAGGCTCCATTGAGAATATAATGCTTGATCATATGCTCTTCCGCTTTCGCGTCGGCGCTTTGGGAATACATTTGGTGGAGTTGCATATCCTTTTCAAGAATATCTTTCTCTACAGCTATGTAAACCTCTTTTGCTCTTTTAAGATCGACCTCTTGATCTTCTGTTAAATCTTCAGCGCCTTCAAAAAACTCAATAGTTCTTTTCGATTCAATTAACTTTAATAGATCTTCAGAAACATCCTGATTCCTTTTTTCTGAGAAAAGACCCCCAATGTCATCAAACTTTTTTGACATCATGGCCCTACTCATAAAGCCGTCATTTAGAAGTTTATTAAATTTCTGCGCATAAATATACTCTCCATCTTCAATATCACTATTGGAGGGTTTGGCGAAAAAGACTTTGACTTTTTCATCATTAACATCTACTTCGAAAGTATAAATAAATTTCATTGTATATAATTATATACAATTTTAATTTAAAAAACAATCACTTGCAGCTAAATAATAATCATCTTCACTTGGAAATGAGTAGTTTCCGTCCTTTGATTTTAAAACACAAGGCGAGCCAGTTGATATATCCAAACTTAAAGTTAGTATATTTTGATCGTTAGAAGAATTGAAATAAAGGGTATCATAAAAGCCTGTTTGACCACTGATATTATTTTTAATTAAATTCCCATTAACAAAATAAGAAAATCTGCCCTCCCCTGTCCCGTCAAAAACAACATTCCCTGTTGAATGAGACTCTCCGTAAAAATAGTTTCCAGATATGTTTATAGCTTGATTTTTTCTAAAGCCTCCAATTAAATCAGACTGTTGATCAAATAAATATCCACTTTGCCCAGAGAAAGAAACAATAGGGTCTTGTCCGCTTTGAGCTATTTCAAAAGAAAATCCGCTGGCGACATCAATAACCTGAACCTGAGCATTGAATACGAAATCTTGATTATAATATCCAAGGTCTATTGATTTCATATAAAATATTACACAAAAAGGGCGCGAATAATCGCGCCCTTCTCAGTGATTAGTGATTCAAATTAACTTTATTCCCCCACAAGGCCAGTAACCAAGGTAGGTGAAAGAGGACTTCCCAAAGAAGTGTCGTAAGCTCCCGTAAAGAAGACCCCTTCCGAAGTGGAAGTAGCTCCTCCGATTTGAGCAGAGAATTGAAGATCGACCGTCTCGTTTCCTTCAAGGTCTTGAGAGTTACTGCTAGAATCAAGAACAGCATTCTTAAGCAAATATCCAAATTTAAGAGTTTCGGACCCACATCTATCAAGAAGCTTAACAGATATGTCCCTTTTCTCTTGTCCAGCGCATCCCGTAAGAAGTGTAGCAATAGATCCAGCTGATTGATTAGAGGCGATTGCGCTAACAGCGACGGTCACATCAATTGGAAATGTGAGAGGCTTCGCATAAGCAAACTCTTTTCCAATCTCTTGCAGATTCTCTCTTCCAAGAGGGACGCTAAGAGAAACGCTTTGCGGGTGAATTGTAGCAAGATCGGCTCCTCCGACTCCAAGTGCAGTTTCAGATTGTAGAACAAGAACAACTTGTTCCGCTCTAACAACATCAACCGTGCTGTTTCCTGTTGAAGGGACTGGAAGTGCGATTTGCCCAGTGTCTACCATTCTTCCGTTAGCAGGATTAATAGAAGGATTATAAAGACCAGAAGAAGTTCCAGTGTAATAAACCAAGTTAGATGCTTCAAGAGTAACATCAACTCTTGGGATCTCTCCAACAGAAATTTCAAGAGAGTAATCAGTAACAAAAGAGTTGCCTAAACCAACTACATCGTGCTCGCTTCTGTCGCTCCAAGCGTCTTGACTAAATGCGTCTTCGCCTTCTGCGACGGTAACTGCAAAAAGGTTTCTTTCCCTATAATCACTGTTTTCTGAAATCATTCCAGAAATAGCCTGATTAAGACCTGCAAACGGATCTCCAACGATAGAGTCGGTAATTTCGAAACCTAAGTGGTGTTCGTTTTCCCCGTCTGTTAGTAAATAGCCAATAGAGGCATTGGCTGTAAGATCGGAATTAACGATAGTAGCCATTCTAGGTAACTGACCGAAAGTTCGAACATCAGTTCTAGCTCCAGCGATATCGACATCAAATGAGAAATTGTCGATCCTTTGAAGTTGAGTGGCTTCCACTCCAGAAACCTCATCTCCCGCTACTGCTATGCCTTGGTTGTTTAAGACCCCTGTTTTTGTTACATATAAGGCCTTGCTTTGTGATAGAATTCTGTCTTTCGCCATGAAATATAAAAGTTAACTTAATCCCTATTACACAATTTTTATAACCTTGGGTAACGATATGTAGATAAATCAAATTCAATAAAACCGATCAAAACATTTTTCTCTATTTTTTCAGCAGATATGGACTCTGAAACTTTAGAAGTTTTAACCTCCTCTATATAAGAAGTAGCGTCATAAGAAGAGGAAAAGTCTGAATATGAATAAGGGAACGACTTTACATCGTGAAATATGCCGTAAGGGTAATTTTCATATGGGACTCTCTTTATGCAAGTCCCCTTTTTATCTGCAAAGAAAGAAAGAACTGCATCTATAGTATAATTATCCTTAGCTAAAACGGCGACTTTTATTGTAGTAACGGTGTCGTCTTCTCCTCCCAAAGCAAGTCTTTTATTATCCGTAGTGGCTATCCTCAAAAAACAAGCGGGTAGCACGTAAGTTTTTTCATCTCTTTTCGAAGTTTTTGAAAATAAATTAGTAGAAGAAGTGTCAGAAGAGTCAATAAAATCACTGGTGAGTAAAAGTTGCTCTTCGTCGTCTTCCGTCATATAAGTATTGACTTCCTTAACCGTATTGTTGGCAGTGATATTCAAAGAACTACCACTAGACTGAGGAACAATGACCCTTCCGTTATTGTAATCTATATAAACATCAGAAGAGTCGCCGCTGACAAAAGATCCATCAATAAAAACTCCAGAATTAGGAACATCAACAGAATCGTCTGCCACTAATTGTCTGAACTTTCCTTGGTAGCCATAATGAGAAGGGGGAACATCGTAGAAGTCTACATATTCAAAAGAATTAGACTGATTAGTAGAATAAGCCTTTGAGCCAGAAGAAACCAACTGCCCTTCGAACCAAAGATAAAAAGAAGAAAATATATTATGTGAAAATTGACTAATCATTTGATTCTATCCCTAAACCTTCTATAAATATTGCTTAAATAATTCGTAGAAGAGAACCTTCTTCCAGAATTGTTTTTAGTTTGGACCGCAGATCCAGATCTAGAAACCCTAGAGGGTCTACGCTTATATAAATATTGGCCTAATCCTGATATACCCTTTTCAATCCCTCTAACCCAACTTAAACCAGAGGCCCAAGGGATTTGCCCCATTTCTTCTAATTGCACTTGAGTTGGGGTGTTTGTTTCTACCCTGTAAGATCCCGCTTTAGCTCCCTTTCTCGTTTTAGTATAAACTCTTTTCGATAATTCCTTTTTTATATTAGCAGTAGGCTGATCTCCTCTACTAAAACCAATAAAAGAATATAGGTTTCCATAGCCACCTAGCGTATTAGAGGAATTAGAGGCATCAGGCCCTGAGTCAATTTCTTGAGTTACAGGGTGATTAGAGAATTCAGCCAACATTTTTTCTTTGGAGTCCTTGACTTTTTTTGAGACTTCTGTTTCTACTAATTTAGATGTCACTTTATTATTAGATCCTTTACTCAGTTCTTTAACTAATTTATTTTGATCTATCGTAACTGTAACCTTTGTTCTAGCCATTATGAATCTAATTTTAAATAAACTTTATAGTATCTTTCAGAGAATGGGCCTATTAATTCTGGATCAGAAATAACAGAATACTTATCCCCGTCTACTTCTACAAAAGAGGCGTTCTTTAATTTCTCTTTCCCAGCATTATCAACCTTGAGCCTAATTACGTTTTCAGTAGAGGGAAGCCCAATGTCAAGCCTTTCCTCTTCGCCATTCTTGGAATACATCACCCTAGCTTCAATTGTGTATTTTGTAAGAACTTTATCTGTTACAGCTTTGGCTTGATCTTTATACCTACCATACAATGGGTTATAATCTGTGTTTATACCAACAGACGAAGACTCTTCGATAAAAACAAATACATTTTGTTTAAAAGTTTCATGGACATTCGCTATAATTTCTGCGAGTTCGTCCTTTTCTGTAGATGAGAATATAGAAGAGGCCATTATGATGGTAGTCCATCTGTTCCAGCAACTTGAACAGGAGAAGCTTTTAGTCTGTTATATTGAAAAAGAAGATCGCCCAATCTATCTCTGGCGTCTCTAGAGAATTCAGCGAATGTTCTAGATACTTGATGTTTGCTCACTTTCTGAATTGTAGTGTCTCCTTCCTTCACCATAGTTACACTGTCTGACACAGATCCAGCGCCACCCCATATTACGCCTCGTAGAGCCTCTCTAGCAGCCCTATCGTAATAGTTGATCTCATATATCAATTTGAAGATATCCTCCTCTACGGGAAAAATTCCACTAGGCCCGAAAGCGCCAGTTTCATCAATATAAAACTCTTCGTTGGTAAGCCCGTTGAACTCACCAATCCTGCTATCTAACCATCCCGAAACATATGAAACTGGAAATCGCCCTGTGTCAGACGGAAAAGAGTATGTAACTATTTCGGTAGCTAAAGATCCTAAATCATTCATCTACCCTTGTTTACACCAAATCAATCGAACCCAAGAAGGTGTTCTATATTTTTGTATTCTTTAGATTGAGGATCAAGGGCTGGCTTTGGCACAGCGCGAACATGCCTGTTTTGAGAAATATAAGAATCAAAGTTATTAAGAAGCCTTTTTCTCATTTCCTCTTGCCTGTTAGTAGGGGTAACTCCTACCCTAATAGCCAATGAGCGCATAGCCTCGACTCCCATAGCCTCGACTCTTTCAGCGAAAAGCTCTTTATCGATAGTTCCATAAGGATTCATTTTACCCATGTCTAGCAACTCTTCCAAGTGTCTACTGTTGTGAACGTCTCTTTTTTTACCGTCAGAGAATTCAAGCTCTTTATCTTTTTTACTCATATTTAATTATATTAGGTTAACGCAAAAAAGCCTACATAAAAATGTAGGCTTTCTTGTTTTAGTTTATGTAGAAGGGTCGCTTATTAGACCGTGAGACCTGTAATATTGCGATCTTCAGTAATGATTCTTCCCTCTTCAATTTTGCCATACCAACCAGTCTTGTTTTGACGAGAGACGAATTGATCGTCAACGTTAACAGAAACTTCAGTTGATACGCCTTCTTCCCTGATTGCAGGTCTAAGAAGAGCGTCAGGATTGGATCTATCAATACCAACTACGATTTCATCATTTGCTTGAGTGAAAGTTACAGGAGAACCAGCAGCAGTATTGACTGCATCGAAGATCTCGTTATAACGTTGGTTGACGCCCATTTCAAGAATCTCGACGATTCCAATTCCGAAGATGGAAGGATAACCAGCACTATCCATGATCTGATTTCTCATCTCGTCGGTAGCAGGAATAGCCGTAGCACCTGATGTCGCAACAGCGCCAGAGCGAGTATTGACTGGCTGATAAGCCATAGATCTGATTTCCTCAGTCATCTCTGGAGACATAACAAGATCAGTAATTCCAACCTTGACTCCCGTGGAAGGAGTTCCAGAAGAGAACGAACTGTAAAGCCTCTTAGAGCGAGTGATCATCGTGTTGAAGTCATCAATTGACAACTGGTTTGCTGTTCCAGCACTAACAACGTGGTTTCCAGCAGCAGCGCCAGAGCCAAAGTCAGTGTCAGCAGCGACCAATGCTCCCAAAAGCTGATTGACAGAGGTTCTTTCCTGCTTGAGCAAGAACTCTTGAGCCATACGGGTGAAAAGCGCAGAAATAACATCTAAACGAGCTTTTCTTGCATACTTCTTATCAACGCTCCAAGCGGAATCCATTGAATAAGTTTTGAACTTAAGCTCGTCGTGGGATGGGAACATCTCGTTAGAACTTAATCCACCAGCAGTTTGCTGAGAGTGGATTCTCAAAAAGTCTTCGTCGGTGATATTGTGAAGAAGATCAAGAGGCATTGATGGGTTCTCATCTTCGCCAAAAGCAACAGTTCTGTAGAAATTTGAAATAGTTGGAGCGTTATTAATAACCTTACTAATAGTAGGTCCAACGAGTTCGGCTACAGCAGCCTTGGCTTCAAATGCCACATTAGGGTCTTTGGAAGCAATAGCTTTAATAAGCTCGACTTGATCTTCGGTGTCTTTTAATTCGATTCGCATGATAAATTTAGTTTGTTGAGTTTATTATTAGATTGAGAATTTCAGTTTTGCATATGCACCTGCAAAAGCGTCGGTGCTTTGTTGGGAAACTCTAATTCCAGTTCCAATGAATTTTCCGACTACAGCATCTTTCTGTGCGGCAGAAAGACTTGCGTAAGCAACTCCAGTAACTTTTCCGTTAGCTCCAAGAACAGCAGCGTCGTTGATGTTTGGCGCAACGCCTCCTTCAAGGCCTCTTGCATTAATCTCTACAACACCAGCAGTTAAGATAGGAACAGCTTCTCCAGAAAGAAGGCATTGAAGCTCGTCTCTCTTTTGATTGTAAAAGTGAAGCTTTTGTCCGTTTTCGTCAGTTTCTCTAACGTCCTTTAAAAGCATTCCGAGAACTGCTCCAGCATCTCCAGTTCCAGTGGTCTCTCCGACTTTGTAAGGAACCTCTGGATACTGAGAAGTGGCGTTTCCGAGATTGTTAAGGAAAGCGTCTGGTCTATTCACATATTGAACGGAATCTTTAGAAAGATCAGCATCGACGACTTTAACAAAAGTTCCGGCTTCTCCAGAAGCTGCATCCAATGAATAGAAATTAATAACATCTTTTTCATCGATGCTGCGATTAGGTAGTAAACGAGTAATTGACTGTGCCATAATTATATTAGTTTAAATTGTATTATTCTTTTTTTTAAGAGAGGGCTAATCCGTTTTCGCGGACTCTTTCAATAAGAGTCTTTTCTTCTGAATATTCTCCGTTGTTGTTTGTTACACCAGTTTCGGAAGAATCGGAATTTTCAAGTTCAATTTCGTTATCTTCGATGACCTCTTCCTTAGAGGCTTCTACTTCTTCCTTAGAGGCTTCGGCCTCTTCTTCAGCCTTTTGCATATTAGCTCTCAATTTAGGAGACATTAAAACTTTAAGCTCTGAAACATAATTGTCGAAAGACTCTTTTTCAGAATCAATGTCTTTGACCTTATTAGCGACAATCTTCTCTTCGGCTTCGTTAAGATCAAAAAGAGAAGCGATGGAATCCATTCTTTCGTTATAAAGAGCAGCGGACTCTTTAATAGCCATTTCTTCCTTAACATCATTTAGTTCTTTTTCAGCAGTAGAGAATTTCTCTTTGAGTTCTTCAAGCTCTTTCTGAGCAGCTTCGAATCCCTCTTTGTTTTTCTCAGCTTGTGATTTCCAGCCTTGGCCTTCTTGCTTAAGAATGCTCTTGATTTCTTCAAAACCAGAAGCCAAGCTCTCTTCTTTCTTGTTACCCTTAACGCTCGCTAAAGCCTCAAGGCGCTCCATAATTTCTTTAAATTGTTCGTCTGTCATATCTAAATCATCAATGTCATTTGTATCGATTACATTATTTTGAGAGTTTTGGGAACTTTTATTTTCATATTCGCTTTCCATAGATCCAAGCAAAGAGTCTAAAGTATATACGCCTTCGACATCGGCAGCAGGGTTTTCAGTTAAAGCGCAACCCACTGGATATTTCTTTCCTTTTAATAATCTATTAACGGGTCTCCCCATTTCACAAACTCCTTTTCCACCCATAGCTTTTAGGTGAGGTTTCATTATTGAAAACTCTTCGGAGCCTTCTGAATAAATACTACAATCTTTCAAATCCTCTGAACCAACCGCAATGTCATATTCGTTAAATGCAATTTCCCAAGAAGTCGCGTAAGCTTTGTAGTTTGGGTCTTCTGGATTGGATGCTTCAAGAATAGCATCTGCTAATTTAGGATAAACGTGCTTGTAAATAAGCCCAGCCGCTGTAATATAAAAAGGGTCTTTTACATCTATAAAATCTAGAACATCGTTTTCAAGAAAGTCTGGCTGCTTGTTAGAAAAAGAAGCATTAATAATGTGACCCACAATCAAATTCTTCTTGTGTTCTGTATTGATAGGTCTGTTAATAAATTGCTTTAATATTTTAGCAGCGCCCCGCGAAGAAATGCCATCTCCATTTTGATTGAATTTATTCACAACCGCCAAATTAAAAACAATAGGCATAACATCCATATTGTTTGAAGGATCAAATCCTTGAGGTATCAAAGGCTTCGCCTCTGACATAAACGAGGCTTTTGAAATTCCCAATTCTTCAAGGTATTCAAAGTCAACAGCTTTTACGCTACCGACAAACGAGGCGTGAGACAATTCTAGTTTAGGCATCTTTTAATTTTGTTGAATGATATAAAACAGCAGCTTCGTAATCTCCAAGATTATGTTCCGCAGCGATTACTAATATATCATCACTTACACCCATATCAATCAAAACGGAAATGTCTTCGATAACCTCATTTAGTTTTATTTTCCAATCTTCTCTCTCTGAATTGCAGATAACAGAAGCGCAAATGTCAAAAACAACATCCTTTTTCTCCTTGCTCATCCTTTTAATTCCAAGCTGCTTCTTATAGATGGCTTGAGCCTCTTCATTTAACTCAGAAAGTTCATCGAAAGTCTTTTTAATAGCCTTTACTGAAAACTTATTGCGAGCAGTTCCAACTGGTCTACCTCCAGAAGGATTAGCAATTGTGGCTTTTTGATTACGCCCCTTTGGTTCCGTGACCGCATTAGGTCCGTATTTCTTTAACTCTTCATCATCTGGAGAATTTTGATTTTCTGTTTCAAATAAAGTAGGGCCAGCGACCATAGGAAGGTAATGACCCTTCTCTCTAGACTTGATATATTTATCTTGAGCCTCTTCCATATCTTCGGCTTCTGGGAATTCTCCCTTTTTAATAACTTCTATACCTTGAGTAGGAGTGAGAATACCCAACTCCATCATTCTAGTCATTAGTCTTTGCAGATATTCACTACTAAGAATGTCCTTTTTAATAAACTCCGCTGTTGGCGGGTTTCTAAATCCAGCAGACTTGCAGACCTTATTAATTTGCTTTTGAAAGAAGTCTTGCAGGAATCTTCTACGAGACTCATTCAATCTCTCAAAGAAGACCTTCATTTTAAGCTCAGTATTGGAATACTTACTATCGCCAATTAAGATATTAGAAAGTCCCTCTTCGATATCCTTATTAAGAATCTCATATTTCTCCTTGCCCATTACCTTTCTCAAATCGGGCATTACAAACTCCATCTTAGTTGTATAGTCTGAAACTAAAACTCGACCGACACTTTGATTTTCAAAGATGGATTGCATAGCTTTAATATGCTGGTAATTTATACCACCTTTATCTGGTTCAGCGCCCATCGTCACAAGAAGAGTGACATTCTCAATAGACCTAGCAATAGCCTGATCTACTTTCTTAAGCTCCATTTTTTTATTAAGATCATCCAAAACACAAAAGCCCACTGGAATAGCCAAAGGCTCGTAATCTTGTTTCTTGTTAAAAACAGGATGAAGAATATCAGAACTTAAAGGCAATAAGATTTCCTTATTATTAGAAGAATAAGTGTCACTCCTTAATTGGTCCTTGATTTCAGAAGGAAGAGCATCATAGATTTTTTGGTCATGTTCTGATTTATTGTTTTCCTTTAGTCTAGCAATTTCAAATGGAGTAAGAGCCTTGGCATAAGTAAACTCCCCAAAAGATAGTTGATCTTCTACCAAAATATCAGCAGGATTGAGAAGGATGTATTTTACAGGTATCTCTTTTTTCTCATTAGCCTGTGCAAATTTAAAACTCCTCACACTGCTTTTAGTCATTGATCCCTTCAACTCATAAATGAATACATTCCCTGATCTGTAATATTCTCGAAAATATTGTTCTTTTATATCGTCTAATCCTATAAGGTTGCACCAAGCTTTTACAAATTTAAGACTTGAAGCATCGCCTCCTTTAAAATAAATATCTGTATTAGCGAATTCAGATAAAAGATCCAAAGTCGATTTAAAAGCGGCAATGTTGAAATAAGCTTTTTGAGTTAATAGCACTGCCTCACTAATCGAAACACCGTCCCTAGAGTAGTTCCAAGGCAGAATCCCGTCGTCAATATTATTGAATCTATCTCGCGCCGTTTCTCTTGTGATCCGGTTGGATCTTGATTTGGTTCTTGATCCTGATCCTGTCAAACGGCTTGCCTTTGCTGTTTCAAAATTAAGTAGAGGATCTCCAAAGGTTTTTGGCTCAAAATCTACATTTTCGACTTTATTCTCAAGATTAGAATTCCCTTTATTGGACATTCCAAGGCTTTTGTTGGCCCAATAAGACTGATCCCGTTTAGTATACTTGCGCTTTTTACCCATATCTAAATTTTGTTACACGAAAAGTCGAGAAATAATTTTACAATTGTGACTTTCGTTAGTAGATTTTATTAGAATTGAAATAAAAAGACAATTAAAGATATTAGAGTTTATTTAAATACTAAATTAGAAGAGATTTACTCTTTTAAGATATTAGTTTAGGGATTATTAGTCCTTTACTAATCTTAATAGGTCTTAAATCTGTAGTCATTAAGTGTTTATCGTTGTCGATGCCCATTAAGTGAAAGATTGTTGAGAATAAGTTTTCGGGAGAAACTGGGTCGCTATCAACACTCATAGATAGAGAGTCTGACGAACCTATAACAGAGCCGTTTTTAATTCCAGCGCCTCCGACTATTGAAGAAAAGACCTTGGGATAATGATCTCTCCCAGCGGTCTTATTAATTTTTGGAGTTCTACCGAATTCACTTGTTACAACAACAAGTGTCTCTTCAAGAAGACCTCTATCTTTTAAGTCTTCGAAAAGAGCCGCTAGAGCCTTGTCTAACTCTGGGGCTTGTCTGTCGAAACTACCCTTGATATTATCATGATTATCCCAACTGCCATAGTTGACTTTGACAACTCTAGTCCCAGCCTCTATGAGCCTTCTAGATATTAAGAATCTCTGCCCTGCTTGGGTTTTGCCGTATGCTTCCTTTACTGTATCTTTTTCCTTTGATAAATCGAAAGCCTCTATAGCCTCGTTCGAATCCATAAGATCAAAAGCTTGCTGGTAGAATTTGTCCATAGCTTCGACATTATCTGAAGAAATATTGTTCTTAAATTCAGTGCCAACTAATTCAAGCAGGTCCCTTCTCCTGTTAGACACAGAATTAGATAAATCTCTAACTTTGAAATCTGGAGATGCTGGATCGCTTCCTAGAGCAAAGGGGTTATATTGTGATGATAAAAAACCAGCATTTGCGAATTCATTTTGCGTGTTAGGCACAGTCACATAAGCAGGTAAAGAATTCTTGATTCCAAGTTCGTGAGAAATCACAGAGCCAATTGAAGGGTATTTAATTGCTGGACTTGGTTTGTAACCAGTAAACATATATTCCGTTCCTCGTTCGTGCGCGGCTTGCCCGTGCGTCATACTTTGAATAACAGCAAAGTTTTTAGATTGCTTCGCTAAAAAAGGAAACTTCTCAGAAAATAAAAGATCTGTAGTCGCTGTCTTGATCGATCCATAGGGGCCTTTGAATTCTGAATCAGCAAGAGGCTTAGGATTCCAAGTTTCTTGCGCAGAAATTCCGCCACTTAAATAAATATAGATTATATTCTTGGCTTTAGAGTCTTTCCCGTATTGGGCTTGCATTACGGATGGAATTGAAAGACCACCAATTGTTGCTAGAAAGTTTCTTCTTTTCATTTAGTTAAATTACACTTTTTTTCAGTAAAGCAAGTTGATACGCGAGTCATTGTCAAACGGACACTATATATTGAATTATATTCTTATTTCTTAAAAAGAAAAAGGAACAAAAGTCTCAAAAGTCTTTGGCTCTTCTTCTGCATAGAAGGAATCAAAGTAAATCTTACCCATCCAATTACCTAAAATCAAAGCAGAATAATTATCTTTTCTAGGCTTATTAGGCCCCGTTTGTCTAGACATATGAGGAGGCAAGCGGAATGTTTGAGACCCTTGTGGATTAGTTACGACTTCAACATTCGCGCATTGCTGCTTAGTTTGTTCTATCTTCGCTACTTGATGATCTAAAAGATCAATCTTTTTAGCGCGAGAGCTTTCTGGGGGCCTTAGCCTGTCCCATTTTAATTCATCAATTGGAATAGATTTATCCCTTTGACTTTCAAAGCCTTCATCGATAGCAGGAGCAGCAAACCAAATTCTTTTATGATCAATATTTGCTTGGAGTAATTCGTTAGCCTGTCTAATCCAATTAGAAGTAGGCTTCCTCATATAGCAATACTTATATTGAGATGGCATTCTTTGTTCTTTGAACTGCAAGAGGTCTTGCTGATAAAATTCAGGCTTATCAAAATCGTTATCAATTTCCAGCACTCCTAATTTAATATTATCCTTCTTAAAAAGCTCGCTCTCATTACAAGCTGATATAAATTGGACTCCTCCAGCATAATCAAGGCAAACTGCTTGAGTATTGAAATGAGTAATCAAATAATGGAAATATCGGATATGCTTCTTTAAATTAGTTCCAGAAAGACCGTAAGCATGGACCATAGTTAACTTCTGATCCTCTTTGTCCACTTTAAAAACTTCCATCGCGAAATCATCAGAGCCGCTATCCTCAGACCAAGAGGGGTCAATTGCAATGATATAATCGTCAGCAGGATTACCTGAGATTTCAACATGAGGATAAGCTCCATCAGGAACAGTGCAAGAAGCCATTTTAGACAACTTAAAATAAGAATCAGATTCAGAAACAAATTGCCCACCATACTCTTTCTTAAAGATAGCCTCTGACATTGTTTTCTTAGCAATGGCTAATTGGTTTTTGTCATATAAACTTCTTGGAGCACAATCATAACTTAATTGAAATATTATCTTATAAGCATTAGCACCTATTTCTTCGTCTTCTCCAGTCCTATGCTCTACGCCAATAATAGAATCCCTGTATGAACAATAAAGCTCATACATATACTCAAAAGTATAAGAAGGAGAAGAAAGAAGTATGAGTTTGTTATCTGTCCATTTATATCTGTCTTCTTCTGTTAATAAGCCCTCTTCGATCATTTGATCTTCAAGTTCTCTTAAATCTTCTCTCTCTGTTGGGTTTTCAATAACACCAAGGAAAGGAAGAATAACTTCTTGAAAAATATTCTTTGATATATTCAGGAACTCATCAAGTAGCAAAATTTGAAATCTAAATCCCCTTAATCTAGATCCGTCAGCTAGGGGTAGCGCAGTAGCCCTGCTGTCTCCGCAGGTAACAACCCATTGATCAGTTCCTTTGGTAAACTTGAATAACCCTTTGACTAATACAGCAGCGGGTTTTTTGAGAATATCTTCCGCCTTTTGTAGAATAAACTTGGCTTGTCTAAAGGAGCTAGAAAGAACTCCAATGTGAACGCCCTGTCTGAATATGAGTTGAAGAATGACAAAGATTCCAGCAGACCAAGTTTTAGACATACCGCGAGACAATACAAACATAGAAAAGTCGCCAATCATCATTGATTTGATTAGCATCTCTTGGAAAGGGAATAATTTCATCCCAATAAACATTTGAGAAGCAAGACCTATATTGTTCCTTAAAAAACGAAACAACAAATCATAAGCCTCCTCTTCTGGAATGAAACCCTCCCGTTCCAACAACTCTTCGTTTATCCTAGAAGAAGATAAATCGAATCTATACTCTTGTTCACCCTTTTGCCACATAATTTAAAAAATATTGTAAGTCACAATTCTTTACATGCTCTCCGAAATAAAGAATGCGCTTGGTTAAATCTTCTGCCTCTGCTCTTCCGTTGCAAAAAAGAACTTGAAAGCTCTTAGCGTAATCTATTAGAAGCTTTCTCAGATTATGTAGAGAATAATCAAGATTAGGCCTTCTATGTTTTGGAGTAGTGTAAATGAACTTGTTGATATCTTCTAGAGATCCCTCTACGACCATAACAACGTAAGAGTCGAATTCTTCGGCCCTTTTCAATTCCTTTTCAAATCTATCTGCCCCAGAGCCTAAAGAAGAAATAAAGTCTGGAATAGACTTCCTCTCGACGAAAACCTTGCTGTAATGGCTAGTGCTTGTATAATCTCCGAAATCCAATTTACTTTCAATAGAACCTTTTATATCAAAAGGCTTTTGCTCCCTAGTGTCTACTAAGACGACTAAATCATTAAAATCTTGCCTTTCCCAAAACTCTTTGGGAAGATTCTGAGTGAACAAAGGTTCTAGCTTTGCTTTTTTGCACATTTCAGCGCAAGAACCGTGCAACCTTTTTATATTCTCGATTGTAGGGAGTTTAGACAAAATCAAATAATTCTCACTAGGCAAAAAAGAATATTCCTTAAAGTCGGCGTTGGTTTTAATTTCATTTACAACCGACTCCTTCGCCTTATTAGACAGATTAACTTCTGAATAAAATTTCTTTCTATTATTATCAGAATTAAAATAAGCGGAAAAATATTGACTCTTACTCTGGAAATTAATAATTGAATTATCATATAAATCAAACCTTGGATAGTAAGTTTGATAATAACTCTGCATTCCTCCGTGAGATTTTAAATGTATATGAAGGCCCCTCAGAGATTTAAACTCCTTTTTACAATTGAGGCATTTATGAGGCTTATCAGGCATTACAACAACTCTTCTTGGCTAATCCCAAATACCCTAGCTTTGAATTCATCTAAGGATTCGATTCTTTCTGCCTCGTCCTTTACGAGTTTAGCCCTTTGTTGGGCCATGTCATACAGTCTTTTTCTTCCCTCTTGCTCTTGAACTTCCCTAACTAGATCTACTATGCTACCAGCACTTTTACTTTGGTTCTTTAATCTATCCGCCCTGCTTCCATTCAATTTATGAGTAATACTCTCTATTCTTTTCTCGCAAGCGTTTAATTCCTCATTGGTAGCTTTGACGTTCTCAGTCAAACGCATGGTTAAATCTCCGCTTTCCAGTTCTTCGTTCTCCAACATCGAATTGAAGCAGTCTAATCTCTTTTGAATATGAGTAGCACGAACATAGTTGCTGCATATCATCATATATAGATTTATTTCATCTACAGTGAGATCAGGCTTATCCCAAGTGGCCCTGACGAATTCTGATTCAAATAACTCCCTATCAGATTCGGTCTTAAAACTATTAATAGTTTGAGATAATTTAAAAATACCGTAATATTCTAAAAGCTTTCCAATATAGCGATTATATTTAGAAGAAATACATTCAGGATCTTCCTTTAAACGAATGTCGCACCATTTATTCACCCTCCTTATCGTCATTTGAAGGGATTTTGGGGGAGTCCACCTCCTCTTAGATAGGGAAGCTCCTTCATCTACAATATCTGGCCTGAACTCCTCTAAGAAACTAAGAACAAGCCTATGAGGAGTAGAAAGAGCCTTGACATTCTCATCTTCGAACACGACCCTAGCTATCTCGATAGGTTGCATCTCGGAAGAGATTTGTTCGGACATTAGAAATTCTTTTTGAGAAACAGACAATTCTACAACGTTTTTGGCTTCGCTTTTTGTGGTGTTGTAATTTTTGTTATTAGCAATTAGATAAGACTTTACAGCCCTGCCTTCTCTGCATCTTCCATCCATTAGTCTGCCATCAGAAGAATAGAGGCCTCCTTCCTCCTTATCGCCTTCTAAGGTATAACCCCCAAACATAGAGCGGGTAATCCAATTGATATCCACTCTTTCTTCGTAAAGCTCATCAACCTTACTTTTCTCTTGACTCGATAATTTCATTTTCTTGCAAAACTTTTTTTGCTATTTCTACAAACTTACTTTTGATATTGTCAAGTTGTTTGTATCTAGGCGCTTTTCTGTTTCCCGCTTCTCTTTTGAAGCCCATTTCTTCAGCCACTTCTGCTTCAGACGAGCCTTCTACGAAAAGAAGTTGATATATCCTCTGGTGTTTGTCGTTCTTAAGTCTTTGTAATATTTGCTCATGAAGATTATCTGAGCTTTTGAAGAAGTCAAATTCATCAAATATATCAGTAGAAACATCAACGAAAGACGGTTCTAAAGGTAAGGGCATTTTAATATCATGCATGGGCTTCTTCTTCTTCTCCCATTTAGCATAATCAGGGCAGGAGCTATCTTGAACTTTTGATCCTGTAAGAGCGCAGCCTGTTTCTGAAACATAATGAGGACAACCAAGACAAGGCTTTGCAAACCTCCTATAATTATCTCTTATCTTATTAGTGATCTGGTTGCTGATTACAGTATTACACCAAGGTCCAAATGGTCTGGACTGATCCCACTTAGACCATTGATTATAAATATGAAGTCTTATTAATTGAGAAATATCGTCATAGTCGATCCAAGTAATAGAATCCAATCTCCATTTGTCCCTATTTGACTTTAGAAGTTGGTCTATCTCATCGATTTTATCTTCGAATTCGTCCATTATGACTTGTCAACGCCAACTTCTTTAGTTGATCTGACTGGTGCGCAAGCTTGTCTAGTGGCCTCTGCTGCATTTTCTCCTAGAGATTTTGGTCTAGGTCTAGCTATATTATTTCCTCTTGGGGAAGGGTTTTTATAAAGGTCCCCCAGCGTATTCCTTTCAACGCTGTTTACTTGCGCGACCCATCCTTCTGCAAGTTTGTTTTTATCTATATTTAGGGTCGCCTCTGAGGTGACTTCTTCATTTTGATCTACCGCTTTAGGCGTAGCTACGCTTTTATTAAAAGGCTGACCACATCCACAACAGAAATTAGGAGGACTAGCCTCGTAAGTATTTTTTTCTCCGCATTTAACACAAAATTGGTGACTCATAACTAAATTATATCAATTAATTACACCAAAAGCAATTAAAAACGTGTAGCTCACATATGTAGCCCATCCAATCTGTCTAGTAGAAAGCCTATAATTGGATCTCTCATAATATCAGATTTGTCGAACTCAAATACCCTTACACCTTGGCTTTTAGATTCTGGGTCTTTAAATACTTCACAAACATTGTCAAAGCATGATTGTTTGATATCACTTTGTCTAGAGTCTCCACAAAGAATAACTTTACAATCTTGAATTCTTGTCAAAACGGTTTCGATTTCATGAAGATTCGCATTCGACGCTTCATCAAATATAACAATAGTGTTTTTTAAGGTCTTGCCTCTTATGAAGTTAATTACGTCACCTTCTATTTTTTCTTGGTTTATTAACTGACGAGCCTTTTCTGGAAGCATAAATTCATGAAGTTTATCTTTGCAAACTTCTAAATAAGGTTTAATTTTGTCGTTAAGCTCGCCCTTCAACGCGCCCAGACTTCTTCCTGTTTCAATTGGAGTTCTTAGATAAAGTATTTTTTCGAATTCTCCTTTGTTTAAAAGATGAAGCGCCACATAAAAAGCGAGCCAAGTTTTTCCTGTTCCCGCGCACCCAGACAAAAACGTGACCTTCGTTTCTTTTTTTGCCAATTCCTTTGCTATGAGTTCCTGTTTCCTAGTTAATTCGACCTCTAAAGAGATCCCGGCTTTACAACGATTTTTTGCGGCCATACAACCTGAATTACACGTTTTTCTTGACAATGATCTATTAAAAGCTTATATTTAGATAATGAATATCGAGCTTAAATCAGAAGTCAAACTCACAGAGCAGCAGTTGACACGCGCCGCCCAAGAGTTTTTAGAAAGAGTTTTTAAATTAGGGAGTAACGGCTTCATTAATGAAGAAGGGGTCCACGAAACAGTGGTTATAGACGGTCACGGGAAGGATCTGACAATCAAAAAGGAAAAGGCAACAAAATTGCAAAAAGCCGCAAATTTAATCTTGCAAGAAATCTACAAAGACAATAGAACCAACAATTACAAGAATGGAAGTGAATAATATTTCAAAATTAGCGGCACTGAAGATAATTCAGAATCCGACTTATAATATCGGTTGTTTGTCGAGCAATCAAAAATCAACTTTAGATGATTCAGTTAAAGTTCTGCAACATAATGGCTATTTTAAGTTTGCCATAGAAAATGGACCCATGTTCCCCTCCATCTCTTTCTTCGAAGGTGGCAGGTTAAATTTTTTTCCGCTCAACCCTTCTCCCGTCTTTTTGATTGGATCTAGAATTGATTTAGTTGTATATGAGGGCGCAAGGATGCCGTCGCGAACAAGAGATCTCCTTTCCTCCTATATGTCAGGAGTAGATTTCAGTTATTTTGAAGATTGTCCTAAAAAATGGGGTGTTGAGAGTAAACAATTTTACTATTCAGAATAATTGTCAGTTTATCCTTGACTTTACTGGAGGAAAGCCTATGTTAAATAACAGAGTCATAGAATTTATAAGCTAATTAAACATTTTGCGCTTGATGAGGGTTCAAATAAAAGAAAAGCTCAAAGAATTGGATGAAGAATTAATTCATCATGTTGCGTTTCTTCAAAAAGGGGCTTTCGTAGTTTGCAAGAGACAACACAAAACCACTCCCTTCTTAATTCGGGGTTTCTGTATAAAAAAAGGCCTCTATCATAAATTTTTCGCTTGCAGAGATGAGCAATCAGCTAAATTGCTATTTAATAAAATATTATCATGAAAACTTAATTTGCAAATGAATCGTAAAAATCATCCAGAGATACAAAAGCAAATTAGAATTGAGAAGCTCATCGAAAATCCAAGATTATTTGGCGACTTTTGCGAGTTCCTCTTTCTTTTCGACGCTGACTCGCCCTTTTCTCAGATATCAAACCTCTTAAATTTTTTTTGCTACTTGGTGGACAAAGACGTTTTGATTTTTGATTTCGGCGGTCTTGGGTCTGCGTTTCCGAATCTAAAAGGAGGCAGGGTAGCAGTTAAAAGAGAAGATCTTGCTTACTTATTTAAATACTGCGATGCAGTTGTGGGGGATACCTACGAAGAATCATTCTTTATCAAAACATAATAAAAAATACAAATGAGTAATATAATAGTAACAGTTGGGTTTTTAAGTTTTTTGTTTTCATCTGCTTCAGGGGTGGCGAATAAAGCAGAGAATTGGGAGCATAAGCATTACAAAAAAGGGCAAGGTTCTAGGTGTGCCGATTTCGTGGGACACGTAGTAAAATCAGCAGGAGGGAGTCCACCAGCGGGTTATCAAAAATGCACAAGTTGGTTAAAATGGGGCAAGCAAGTTAATATAGTTAATTTAAGAAGGGGCGATATTATCATCTATTCTAAAGTGAATGGATATAACCATATTGGAATCTATGATGGAAATGGAAAGATCATTCACAGGCCGACTAGATCAAAGACGGTAAGGAGAATGGATTACAAGTATAGGAGAATTATTGGAATTAGAAGACTATAAATATATCACTTATAAAGGGCAATATCAAAATCGACATTTACAGAGCCATTATTTCCATTTGCAGAAACAATGTCAAATTTTATATCGGTCTTAGGGGGAAGAAGAGAAGGAAAGCTTAATTCTTTACTTAGGGAATATGAAGTTCCAACTGAATCTTTTTCTTTTGTTCTAAATACTTTGCCAAACTCTCTTGTTTTTAATTTTAAAGTATAGCCTATCTCAGAAGAACTGCTTGGGTTGTTGGCCGTTGTTTGGTATTTCATCAGATAGCCAGTTGCATCTGCTGGAATAGTATAAATAGCCATTAAGGTTTGATTATTTGAGCTTAAAATCTTAGCATAAGCAATTGAATCATCGCCACTTGGATGTATAGTTACATCGCCAGATAAATCTACAGAGTCATTATTGAAGGCGCGAAAAATTCTACTCCAACTTCCATCTATATCGACAATGCCAGTTCCGTTTATATTACCAGTCCAAGATTGCTCATAAAAGTTCTCATCTAAACCTTGAACAATTAATTCTTGGTTGTCCGCGTTTTCAGAAGAAGAAAGTTGAACTCCTGTTGCTACATCTGGCGGAAATGTATAAATATCATCATTATTTCCATCCCAAACTGTAGTTGGGCTTTCGTCAGAAACACTAGAGCCTATAACTGGATTTGAACCAAACTTGTGAATATAAGAATCAAAATTTGAACTTATATAATCAGAATAAGAGCCGCCCTCGCCCTTTTGCTCTGCCCTCCAATACTCATTTTCTTCATCCCATATATAATTAAATACAATACTGTGATTTCTATTAGGAGAAGTTCTCCAAGCGTCTGGTATAGTCGGAAACGGCATATAAGGTATTACACATTAAAAAGAAGAATATCCTTGCAAAAAAACAACGCCCCCGATTTTTTTTGGATTGCTTTAAATAAATAAAGCCATTTCTTTTTTGGATTATTTTAAATAAGGGGTATACCTGCTTGTAAGGGCGGGTTCTCCGCGTTTATTTATTTCTGGTGATTTTTAGGTTATTCATTGAGATATGCACCCCCCCTCTGTTTTGTGATAATTACAATCAATGCAAGATTTATAATAACCCCGCCCCTGTTGCTGTTCGCTATAGCACTACGCAATCGCGCCATGTAATCAACGCAATAATTCCTTGCAATAAACGAAAAACTATGGTATAGTATGCACATGAAAGACATCATCGAACTCATCGTCATCCCATTCATCATCTCGTCTGCTGTTATGATTGGCATCGCAGTTTTCACTCACTTCGCGATCAACGGATAAAAAAACAAAAAACAATTTGCAATAAACAAAAAAATAGAGTATAGTTACCACATGAAAGAGATTACACAAGACCAGTTCAACGCTTTAGCTGAAAAGATTTACCTCGCAAAGCGCGAGAGCAGCCCGTTCTCTCCACATACTCAAAAGATGAACGCGCTCCAAGATGCCTTGATTGAGGCAGAGGACGAGCATCATACGCTCTACGTGGACGTATACAATGTGGGCTATGCTCACCTTGAAACGGTTTAATAATATACTACGACGCAAGATTCGTAACTCCCTAAGCCTCAACGAGTTACGACGCTCGCGCCGCCCCGCCGTCGTAACTCGTTGATATCCAACGACTTAGCCCATACGCGATTGCGTATAGCTAACGCTATAAAAATCGTTCGCTTATCAGGTTATAGTGTGGTATATTCAGGCATGACAAACGAACTGTTTCCAACTAACGAAAAGGCTATGAACGCGATGCTTGATGAAGCCAAGATGATTCGCGCAACTGAAAAGGATTTTGATCAAAGCATGAAACAGCTTGACCTTAAAACCTTTGCTAAGTTCGACAAGCTTGCTCGCGACCACAAAGACTTTGCTGGTGCATACGATATTGGTTACGACGCTGGTATGGGATACGACCTTCCAAAAGCCGGAGGTCTTGAAGGTAACAATCCACATGAAAAGAACAAGTTTGCATACTGGCTTTGGATGGATATTGCCGAAGAAGGCATGGCAGACGCTTAATAATTAAATACCTTCGTAACTCGTTAAGCCTCAACGAGTTACGACGGAGCCGCCGCCGCGCCGTCGTAACTCCTTAACAACCAACGACTTACGACGCAAATTACATGGCGCGATTGCGCCATGCTAACCATATAAAAATCGTTCGCTTATCAGGTTATAGTGTGGTATAGTAGGGCATGAACATTAAAGAAATAAACATCAAGTCACTGGTAGTCGAGGAAGTAGATATGCGCGATTATCCTGACTTCTGCGATGCGTTCTTCTCTTACGCGGAGACGGTCGATGGTCGCGAGTTGAGCGATGCAGAACTTGAGTCTCTGACTCTTGACAATCCAGAACTCGTTCTGGAGGCAGCGCATCAGAGCCTCTACTAGAGGGTCACGCGATTGCGCCATAAGACAACACAAATAATTCCTTGCGATAAAGAAAATAGTATGGTATAGTATGAACATGAAAACAATCTCTGAAGAACAATTCAATGATCTGGTTCGTGAACGCGCCAGAAACTCAAAGTATAGCTGTTGCCAAACGGCTTGGTTTTCGGCCAAATCTAAGGTTGAAAGAGAACTCAAAGAGAAGGGAGTCGAAGTAAAATCTTCGTAACTCCCTAAGTCTCAAGGAGTTACGACGGAGCCGCCCCCGCGCCGTCGTAACTCGTTGAATACCAACGACTTACGCTATACGCAATCGCGCTATATAAAATAGGAGAAAAGTAGTTGAACAAAAGGAAATCTGTGGTAAATTACTCATATGAAAGATCTCTTTGAACTCATCGTTGCCTTCCTTGTCGCTTCTGCCGTTCTTATCGGTATCGCAGTTTTCGCCCATTTCGTAATTTGGGCATAAAAGAAGAAAAAGAATTTGCTTATCGCGCAATAGCGTGGTATATTAGGACATGGTTAAGATAAATAAAAAAGAAGCAGAGCAACTGGTTGAGTTGCTCCAAAAGCAGATTGCAAAATCTGATGAAGGATCTCCCGTTGAGATCGCAATTGATAAAACCGACATCAATGTAACGGTTAAGAGTCACGGTGGTTGGCTTCGCAGCGGCGTTTACCGTCGTCAGAATCCGATGGCTGTGGCTATCGAGATCCAGAAGTCAATCGACGCTGGCAAGAAGCTCAAGAAGCTTATGGCGTGATTGCGCCATGCCAACCACATAAAAATCATTTGCTTGTTACGTTGTAGTGTGGTATATTCAGACATGCAAACAAAAGAACTCTCCAAAGAAGTTAAGGCAATCGCTCATCGCATCTTGCGCGAGCGCATGAAGAAAGAGGGAGTTGTCACTCCGAAAGTTGGATGGGCAACGGAGGCGGTGAAGCAAGCTCAAAAAGAGAACGTATAGGTGTGAAGATACAAAATCACGAAGAGGCAACGGAGGCAGCGCAAGAAATTCTGCAAACTAAAAACGCTGGTCTGACCTTGCAAGAATTATACGAAACTGGTCGCGTCGTCGATTCCGATTTGAATACGTGGGTCAGGTTTTACTATGCCGTAAACGATATGTTTTACGGTGGCTTTTTCGCGGAACGCATCGAAGAGATACTCAAGCAGAAACTTGTAAGTGTTTAAGCCTCAACGAGTTACGACGGAGCCGCCCCCGCGCCGCCGTAACTCGTTAACAATCAACGACTTACGACGCAAATCACATGGCGCGATTGCGCCATGTAATCAACGTAATCTTTTCTTGCGATAAACAAAATAGTGTGGTATATTCAGGCATGACAAACGAGCTATTCCCAAGTAACGAGCAAGAGATGAACGAGCAAGACGAGGTTTTGCGCGAAGAGGAGCGAATCACAATCGGTTCTATGATTCTATGCAGTCAATACGGCTGGCTTTGTGTTGAGCAGATAGAATCAACCTTCGTCTGGGCATCTAATAAAGATGGCAAAGAATTCGGCGTAATGATTGAATGGATAGAGGAGGTGGCGTGATTGCGCCATGTAATCAACGCAAAAAGAGTTTGCGATAAACAAAATAGTGTGGTATATTATGAACATGAAAACGATCTCTCAAGAAGAATTTAATAATCTTGTTCGCGAACGTGCTAGGCACTCAAAGTATAGCTGTTGCCAAACTGCTTGGTTTTCCGCAAAGTCTAAGGTTGAAAAAGACCTTAAAGAAAAGGGGATAAAAGTAAAATAAAAACTTGCTTACTAGATAAAACTGTGGTATATTCAGAAATGCAGAACGAAAAAGAAATATCAAAAATGGCCCATAAGATTCTACGCAAAAGAATGACAGTTGCAGGAGCCAAAACGCCTCCTATCGGATGGGCAAGCCAAGCGATGAAAGAGGCGGGATCGCTTTATCATCAAAGCCAGCAGAAGATACTAAAGGAACTTGCTTCGTAACTGCCTAAGCCTCAACGAGTTACGAGGCTCGCGCCCCCCGCCGTCGTAACTCGTTGACTACTAACGACTTACAACGCAAATCATATAGCGCGATTGCGTGATACAAATCGAAAGATAATAACACGAAAGAGCTTGCAACTTAAACCATTTGATGGTATATTCAGAAATGCAAACAAAAGTATACGCACTCGGAAAAGGTTGGGGATTCAAAAAAGGGTCCACCATCTCCATTAATTCTGTTCGCAGAGGTATCGGCAATTATACCCACGCGATGGCAGACGGTCAGCTTTACAAGCTTCAAAAGGTGGAAGGCAAAAAGGGAACCTTCAAACTTGTTTGATCGGGTTTCTTTCAAGATCAAAATAATACTATAACCATGATTCGAAGTAACATGAAATATATTATCCTACTATTAATAATTCTTCCCTCTTTCCTCCTAGCCAGTATTCCAAGGCAGAAAAGAGAATACAAGCCAATTCTCCCAATCAACGTAAAGTCTGCGAATTTTCAAGAACAGAAAAAGCTTGCTAAGAAATTGGAATTGCCAAAGCACGATCCAAAAAGAGTTTACTATGGGCCGGAAAATTCCCTATTTCCTAAACTCGACCTTTCGAGTTTCGAGGAGGTAAAAATAAATAAATGAAAAAGTTACAAACTATTTCGCTATTTGGGGCTATTATTTCCTATTCGTTATTTACTTTCTTTTGTTTACGTTCCGCTTCGGAAGGGTTAAACCAACCCGCTAACTATTTCTTTTCTTTATATAGTTTTTTTGCAATAGTGGTTTTTCTTTTTACTGCTTGGATTATCTCACTAAAAGAAGGCTAAGTTCTTGACGCCTATAACAAACTGGTAGTAAAATAATTACAATTCATGGACAAAGAATTAAAAGAATGGCTTAAAATAAGGTTAGAAAAAAGTCTCCCTTGTGATCGAGATATATATGACAAATTGATTGAACTTTACAGGTCTTTGTAACTCCCTAAGTGCCAACGAGTTAAGAAGGTCGCCCCGCCCCGCCGCCGTAACTCCTTGAGTATCAACGAGTTGCGCTATACGCGATTGCGCCGTGTAAAATACGCAAAAGAAGTTGAACAAAAGTAAATTTGTGGTAAATTACAAATATGGAAAAGGGAAAAGCAATTCTTCCAGACTATGAGGCGGGATATGATTATGTTTATAATTACCTTAATTTGACCCCTGTTAGCTGGATCGCTAAAAAAGTTGATGGGTGGCCTATGTTAGAATTTACTTGTAAATGTGGGCATGTAGTTCATGTTTGGGAAGAAAATGGAGAAGTTTACGGAGAATACTAATTATGATTTATTCTATTGGGGATTCTATTGAGTGGATGGGTGAGCTTTGCATCATCGACAACCTTGATCCCGACAAGGGGTTTTACTGGGTCACTGACCAGTATGGGAACGGCTACGAAGCTCCCATTGCGGAGGTCGATGGTCAGGATGATGATTATGAGCCGTGTGAACCTAACGAGTGGGCGGATGGCGATGCACTTGCAAGTGCCGGATGGGGAACTGATGAGGACTACGGTGGAGGTTGTGAATATCTTTAATATGGAAAAGACACTAGAAGAATATAATAAAATCCAAGCGATCCGTAAATGGAACGCTGGATTTAGGACGCCTCCTGTTCCCACCACGAAGTGGAACGAAAAGGATTGGGAAAAGTGGAGGGAATCACAAAAGCCCCTTCCGCCATTCGAAGAGTGGAAAGAGCAGTAACTGCCTAAGCGTCAACGAGTTACGAGGGTGGCCCCGCCCCGCCGCCGTAACTCGTTGAAAACCAACGAGTTATGCTATACGCAATCGCGCCATATAAAATACGAGAAAAGTAGTTGAACAAAAAGAAATGTGTGGTAAATTATGAGCATGAGTCAATACTACAAAACAATCACCTTCCGCGAGGCGGGGGCGAACAGTTACTGGCAGCTTAAAATCTTCAACCGTGAAGATATTGAGTGCTGCATGGTGGCGTTCCACACTAGCAAAGACAGAAACTATCTTGTGCGTCTCGCGCTTGAAAGATGGCATTGTTAAAAATCCCTTGCAACTCGTTGAACCTCAACGAGTTACAGCCGCCGCGCCGCCCCGCCGTCGTAACTCGTTGACACTTAACGACTTAGGCCATACGTAATCGCGCCATACGAAACAACACAAAAG
>Ga0070750_10000225_pt1 | contig 30594 bp, 25 predicted proteins | sample VirMetDEL_Nov_24_FD_77013 | JGI IMG/M metagenome (GOLD analysis project Ga0070750, IMG submission 77013) | Aqueous microbial communities from the Delaware River and Bay under freshwater to marine salinity gradient to study organic matter... | ecosystem: Environmental > Aquatic > Marine >...
GAGTTTGATGCGTGGGAGCTACAATTTGAATCCAAAGGTAAGACCTTAAACGAACAATTACAAAAGATTTCAGAAAGATGGGGGTTTGGTAAATAATGTCAAAGAAATTACTTAGAGAATATTACGCGCTGTGTGATGGAGGTATCTGTCAAGATCTACTCACAGAAGAAGAAAAACGTTTAGTAAGGGAAGAAAATGTTATGATTCTTTCTGGGATTATGCAAATGACCAATACTAAAAATGGAAATGGTCGAGAGTATATGCACGAAACTATGGTGCGCGAGGTCAAGAATTACCAGAAACTTGTAAAAGAAAAACGTGCTCTCGGAGAACTTGATCACCCAGATGATTCAGTGATTAATCTAAAAAACTGTTCTCATATGGTAACTGACATATGGATCGACGGTAATAATGTTATGGGTAAGATTAGGGTGCTTGGTACTCCCGCTGGAGAAATTCTTAGAGCCTTAATTGATGGCGGCGCTACTGTTGGTGTTTCATCGCGTGGTATGGGCTCTGTTCGAGAAGAAGGTGGCAGAACAATAGTAGAAGATGACTTTCAGTTAATCTGTTTTGATATGGTTTCTGAGCCGTCAACACCCGGCGCATTTATGATGCGAGAAGCAAAAGATTTTACTAACAATGTATTCACAAAAGCCGACAAAATCAACCGGCTTTTAAATGAGGTTTTAAGTGAAGAAGACTGATTTAAAAAAATTAATTAAGCCGCTTGTAAAAGAGTGCATTCATGAAGTCCTTTTAGAAGAAGGGCTTTTATCTAATGTAGTGTCTGAGGTTGCTAAAGGGTTAAATACTGCTCCTGTTATCAAGGAGCAGGTTGCTCAAGCGCCAACACCAAAGCCGCGCAAGCGAGATTACAGTGGCGACAGAAGAAAATTAATGGACGCAATCGGTAACGATGCGTACAATGGTGTTGACTTATTTGAAGGCACCACACCCGCACCAACACAACAAGAACGAAGTGCCGGTAGCGTAGACTTAGGTGACCCTGATGATGCTGGTGTCGATATCGGTTCCATCCTTGGGCACTCTTCCAAAATCTGGGAATCAATGAACAAGGGGAAACGATGAGCAGAAAAGCAGCAAACGTCAAGGTCACTTCAAGAGAGTGCCGCGGCAATCATGAAAAGATGATTCGACGGTTTATTAAAAAATGCAAAAAAGAAAAGATTGTTGAACAAGTAAGAGATAGAAGATATTATAAAAAGCCGTCTGATAAAAAGCGTGAAGAGCTTAAGAAAGCAGAAAGACGCAGAATTAGAGACGAGTTAAAAAGACAAAGAGCGTTAGAAAAACGTACGAGAAAAAATAGATGACTATTTATTATTGTAAACACGAAAAGAGGGAGAAATAATGTCCGTTTATAGAGCAACAAGTTGGGGTCGCACAAGAAGACCAAAAAACATGAGTGAAGAAGTGCCGGCAACAAAGCAGGCTGCCACATCTGTTACAACCGTAGCTGCCGGCGACCTTAGCGATACCCTCGCTGGCTCCAACGCCGGTGAAAATGGATATGTCACAGAGAACCAAAGATACCTTCACGTGCAGATAGAGAACGATGATGTTAATGAGACAATCACCATTTACGCATACAATTATGCATTTGCCTCTTGGTCAAAGCTTTATATCCCTGTGGGTGTTAAAGATAGCGCAGACACTACGGCTGAGCTTGCGTATGTGCCGGCTACATTTTCTACTATTAATGGCAAAAAAATGATTACTATCCCAATTCACGGCATCGACAGGGTAGCTTTTGTCGACGATGGTACTCACGATGCCAGTCTAATTGTTCGCGCCGCGTGTAGCACTTTCTAAGGAGTTTTTGAATGTCATTTGGGTGGGCATATGTAGATTGTAGCGGTAGCGGCGGAAGTCAAGCCGCTGGTCCAGTTGGTTCTATTCAGTTTCTAACTGGGACCAATGTCACTAGTGGCTCGTCTAAATTACTTTACCACACGACCTCCCTTGGTACTTATCAGCCCAGCACAATGGTGCTTTCTGGTAACCTAATTGTTACAGGTGCTATTAGCGCTAGTGTGTTCCAATATAAGAACATCCAAATTATAGACGCCACCGGGTCAACCAGTTTTGGCAACACAAATGACGATACCCATACCAGAATTGGTAGCTTGATTGTTAAAAAAGCCGGCGCTAGCGGTGTCAAAGTTTTAAGCGCCAGTATGGCGACAGAAGCGGTGCATGTTAGAGGGCTTAATGTTTTATACGAATTTGTTCCCGCCACATCCAGCACCACAGCAATTTATACCGCTAGTATTCCGAGTTATATCATTGGTGTTCGTTCAACCGGAAGTGTTAAGATAGAAATTCCTGCCGCGTCCACATATGGCTCTGGAGCATTATTGCTTGTTAAAGACGAGGTTGGGCACTTAAACGGAACAGACATTAGATTGAGTGCATCGGCAGCCGGTACATACACGATCGACGGAGCTACTAATTATATTCTAACAGGGTCAAACCCAGCAATTAGTCTATATTCTAATGGAGCCAACTGGTTTGTCTTCTAATTAATAAGGGAGACTAGCAAATGGCATACAACAATCTATCAGGTACGGTTGCTCAACCAAACAAGATGCTGCCTCGCAAGGATGCTAGTGGCAGAGTTGTTATACCGATCATTTCTGGTAGTTTAAGCACTTCGGATGCAGCAGAAGTAATTAACATCCCTCGCGTTTCAAACGCCACCAATAATTCAATTCTTACTAATGTAGGTGGAGATGCTAATACGCTAACCTGTGAGAGTAACTTAAAGTTTGATGGTACTACGCTAAGTATTGTTGGAGAGGTTAGTTCTAGTTTAAACATTTCTGCGTCTGCTTTCTATGGGGATGGTAGCAATCTTATAAATGTTAAAGCTGACCACGTCGTAGCCGAAGGACCTGCCTTTTCGCTACAGTTTCATGACGGTGCTGATGGGGACCTTACTGGGTCAGCAAATCTCACATTTCAAAATAATATTTTAAATTTAGGCGGAGGACTCAGATTACCTCGACGAACATTAACCGCAACAGCCACGGCTTCCGCTACAGATTATTTTGTTGGGATTGATACCACAAGTAACCCAGTTGACTTTAGACTACCCAATGCTGCGTCTTTGTTGAGTGGACAAACTTTCATAATTAAAGATGAAGGTGGTGTTGCGCACACCAATAATATAACAATTCTAGCCTCTGGGTCACAAACAATCGACGGTCAAAATTCAATAGTTTTGGAGTCTCCTTTTGCATCTGTCCAGCTTTATTGTAACGGGACAAACAAATACTTTATTTACTAATTTTTGTTTGGCGATTTTGAGCCTATTTATAGACGAGCGGGTACTTCATGTCTGAATTTAATTTGGATAGCTGTACTGCGTTCATCCCATTATAAAACTAATAATTTGGAGGGTTTTTAAATATGGCTTATAAATATCAAAGTTTAGCCGCTACAATGAGTGGTTCTCTTACTCAAGAGGGCGATTTTGCGGTTCACGATCACTCCGGCGTAGAAAAGGCTACTATCGGTATCGATGGTGCTATGTCTGGTTCGGGTGCATTATCTGCTGGTGGTAACTTGCGTACCGCTGGTACTGTACGTTTTGACGGTGTCGCTGACGCCGCTGTTGCTGTCGGTTCCGATAGCTTCTACTATCTTGATTCTGATGGACTCATGAAGAGAGATACAATGGCTGATTACGCTACTGCTATTGCAGGCGACGGTCTTGCTGCTTCTAGTGGTGTTCTTGCTGTTGGTGTTGATGATTCTACCATCGAAACCAGTGGTGACGCACTTCGTCTTAAAGATGATGGTGTTACCGGTGCGAAACTTGCCCCAGCTGTCGCTGGTTACGGTCTTGCACAAGACGGTTCTGGCAACCTTGACATGGACCTTAGCGAGTTAACCGCAGAAACTATCGCTTCTGGCGACTTCTTGGCTTTCCAAGATGTTACCGATGATGGTACTCACAAAGAGACTGTCGATGACCTCGCTGCTCTTTTCGCTGGTAACGGTCTTTCGGCTGCCAGTGCAGTCATTTCGATTGCAACTTCTGGCTCAGCACTCACAATTGCTTCTGACAAGCTTGGTATCAGCGGTTCGATCGCTGGTGACTGTCTTGACAGCGGTCCAGGTGACGGTGTTGATTCAATTCGTTCACTTCACGTTGTTGCTGATGAAAGCACCATCGAGTCTGTTGGTCGCGCTTCACTCCGCATCAAAGATGACGGTGTTACAGGTGCTAAGCTTGCTCCAGCTGTTGCTGGCTATGGTATTGCACAAGACGGCTCCGGTAACCTTGACCTTGACCTCAACGAGCTTACTGCTGAAGCAATCGCCGCCGGCGACTTCTTAGCATTCGTTGATTCGACTGATAATGGTACTCACAAGGAAACAGTTGACGATCTCGCAACTCTTTTCGCTGGTACTGGTCTTGCGGCTTCCTCGGCTGTTCTTTCCGTTGACCTTAACGAATTAGGCGCTGCTGCTATTGCTTCTGGCGACTCTTTCGCGTTCATCGATGCTACGGATTCCAACGCATCTAAGAAAGAAACTGTCGATGACCTCGCAACTCTTTTTGCTGGTGACGGTCTCTCGGCTTCCAGTGCTGTCCTTTCGGTCGCTGTTTCTGGCGCTCTTAAGGTTGCATCCGATAAGGTTGGTATCTCCGGCTCGTTCGCTGGTACCGGTATTGGCTTCATGGGTGGTGTTGATTCCATCTCTGGAATTGAAGTTGACCTTAACGAGTTAAGCGCTGGTGCTATCGCTGATGGCGACTCGCTCGCTTTCATCGACGCTAACGATGCAAACGTAACCAAGAAAGAAGCTGTTGCTGATCTTGCTGCGTTGTTCGCTGGTGCTGGTCTTGGTGCTGCTAACTCTGTCATCGGTGTCGCTAACGCATCTAACGGTGGTTTAGCAATTAACGCTAACGACATGCAAGTTGATCTTAACGATCTTGCTGCAGCTGCAGTTGACGTTGCAAACGATAGCATCGCTATTGTTGACGCTAACGACAGCAACGGTTCGAAAAAGGAAAGCATTGCTGACCTTGTAACCGCCATGGCTGGTGCTGGTCTCAGCGCTACCAGCGGTGTTATTTCGGTCACCGGTAACAACGTTGCTCTTAAGGCTGACGGCAATACTCTTGTCGAAGGTTACAACTACTTCGCTGATGCAAGCTCCGACGCTACTGTGTCGATGCCAGCATCTCCGAGCGTTGGTGATGTTGTTACAGTCAAGGCTGGTAACTTAACCAGTGGCGCTAAAGTCATTATTAACAGACAAGGCTCACACACGATTGATGGTCTTACCTCAATCGCCATTGAGTCACCTTTCGGTGCTGTTACAATGGTTTACGTTGTCGCAAACGACTGGCGAATCGTATAATTCACCACAACCTTATGGTTGTTATTTTGGGTGCCCTCGAAAGGGGGCATCCTTTTTTATGTGCCTAATAAACAAAAATAATCTATTTATCGTTGAGAGGATAAAAAATGGCTTATAACGTTCTTAAGGGCACCGTGCAGGGGTCAGTCGATCAACACGCCGACCAAGAAATTGATGGTGTAAAAGTTTTCAAAAACACTGTTAGTGCAAGTGTCTTCTATGACACCGATGCTCAAAGTCCTTGCGCTACCATGAAAGACGTCGCTATAACCACAATTAACGGTGGTACAAAAAACGCACTGCTGGTTTTTGAAGAAAGTGGAATTGCAAAGACTCATCATAATTTAATTTATAAAAACGACACTCTTCAAGTTACAAGAGTCCAAGCTGCAAGTTTTATAGGTTCCGGCGCTGGATTAAAAAACATTCCGACAGACAAATTTAGTGGAGAGATCAACGCAAATTACTTAAACCACTCATACGGGTTACATGATGTACGGGGGGACTTGCAAGTAAAAGCTACTGATTGCATTAAGGTGGATGAAGATGGCGTTGGAATATCATTAGATAGTAGCACTGGGCTCTGGCTTAAGTCTGGTAAATTAACGATCGACGCAACGAAAGCGGATCCAATTAATCTGCGTGGACAAAATTTAAGTGATAACGATCTGCTGATCGTCTCTGACATATCAGCGAATTCAACTAAAAACACAACCTTAAAAAATCTTTACGATGGTTATCTTAAATTAAAAGTGCCTCATGCCGCCGGCGCTAAAGGTCAAGTTCAAATAAGAGGGACTAATGATTTTGAGGCTTCGCCAAAATTAACATATGATTTAACAAGCAACACATTAAAGGTAGAAGGCAAGGTAGAAACAAAAGCAGCTAATATTGAAAAGCTTGTTTGTCAAGGAGCTGTGTATCACAACATTGTTAAAACCTCTGAGCCCGTGTATCAAGTTGCTGATGATGACTACACTATACTTTGCGACTCCTCACAAAACAAAATAACCGTTCAGCTTCCACCGCCCTGTAATAATACAGGCAGAGTAATTGTGATTAAGAAAGCTAATACCGACCGATACAAGATTAATTCCAACACAGTTGAGGTATGCTGCGAAGAATCAAAAATCGATATAAGTGATTCTGTAATTTTAAAATCTAATTATTCTGTGCGTACGTTACAGTCAGATGGCGAAGCATGGATGATAATTAATAAAATTGGCTAAAACGGAGAAAACAATAAATGGCTTATAATAGTTCTAAGGGACCACAAACTCACGGCGACGTAAAGTTCGAAGGCGATGCCGAAGATACGCAAATTGATTTCGAAACAGACTTGGTTGCATTAAAGACTAATGGCTTGCAAAGGTTTATTGTATCCGGTTCAGCGATTACAGCATCGGTTATACTATCTAGTTCTGCACCTATCTCGGCATCAGCGTTTTATGGCGATGGTAGCACTCTCTCCGGCGTAGCTACGATGAATAGTTTCACTTTAGCTGGAGATGGGGGTTCTTCTCAAACAATAACTAACGGAAACACTCTTACAGTCGAAGGTGGCACGGGTCTCACAACGACAGCAGCAGCAACTGACAAAGTAACCGTTAACCTAGATAACACAAGCGTATCCGCGGGCTCTTATACGTATTCAGCCATAACTGTTGATGCACAAGGTCGACTTACAGCAGCCGCTAACGGCACAGCGCCTTCTATTACCACTCTCAACACTGCCGGCGCTAATAGGGTCTTGACTTCTGACGGCGGCGCTAGTGCGACTGCAGAAGCAGGGCTTACTTATAATGGATCATTTTTATCTGCTACTGGACAAATCTCCGCTTCTCTGGGAGTCAGTGGTACTGTTGGTCACTTCCGCACAGTGCAAGCTAGTTCAATTATAGGTGGATCGCCCCTGGATATTTCAGCTTCCTCAGTTACTATAACAGGTAGCGTCTCGCTTAGTGGATCCGGTACCCTCTCTGCTTCCGCAGGATTCTTCACGACATTAACCTCCTCTACAGCGACCATCTCTGCTCTGACGGCTAGTGCAATTACAGGCGGTTCACCAATATCTATATTCGGTGATACTATCACCATGGTTGGTGGAGGTGCCGGCAGCACAGTGATAAATGCGGCACATCTGTCAAGTTCTCTTACTGTGTCGGCATCCGCATTTTACGCTAATGGTGTTGAGATTGGTTCCGGCGGCGGTGCAGTTGCTAACTACACAAACTCCGGCGACAACAGAATTATTACCTCTGTAAACTCCGATACGATTAATGGTGAGTCGCGACTTACATTCAATGGAAGCACTAACTTCTTATTCTTATCTGGTAACGCACAAATCACAAACCACATACCAACAATCTTCTTCAGCAATAGTGCTGGTACTGGTCTGGGGTATTTCGGGTACAACAATTCTGATAATATCTTGCTCCAAAATAATGTAACAAACAAGCATATTGTTCTCAAGGCAAACGATAATGGTACCATTAGAGAAGGTTTCAGAATTGATGGTGCTGTTCCGGAGGTAGTCATCAATCAAGGCTCCGATTCGCTTGTTGATTTCCGAGTAGAGAGTAACGATAACACACACATGATATTCTCTGACGGATCAGCGAACAGGGTTGGAATTAATTCTAGCGCACCAACACACACTCTTTCAGTGTCAGGTTCCACATCGCTCTCAGGTAGTACGTTTGTCACTGGCTCGTTGACGGGACTTGGTCCAATCCGCGGACAACAACTCTATTACACGCATCATCATTTTGCGGGCGCTGGAAATAACAGCTGGTTTCCGTTCACCGGCAATATTGAGTCATCTAACGCAAACGAAGTACATGCAATGGTGGTTCCACACGACGGTAGGCTTGTAAAAATCCTCTTTAGATGTGAGGTTAAGCAAAACACGTCATTCACTCTTAAATTATATAAGGGCGTGGATGGGGTCAAAGAAATGGACACAGCTGGTTCTGTAGAAGTTGAAGCAATAACAGCCACGCTGCCTAACACAGATGCAACAACAGTAACATTTGCCACTAGTGGCGCGCTCCATTATAACGCTGGCGACATCGTTGGTGTTCAAATGGGCACGTTCACAACCAACACCGGAGATGTACAGGCAACTTGCGTTTGGGAATATGATCAATTAATCCCTTAAACAATTTTTAGACTCTAGTATAATGTAAAAACGGACTTTGATACAAAAGAAACTATTTATTTTGTATATCTGCCATTTAGGAGCAATTGAATGTCAAACTTATTAAAAGAAGCTATCGTAGATGCCAAGGCACTGCGCGAGTCAGCACTTAAAAATGCTGAAACCATTGTAATCGAAAAGTATTCGGAAGAAGTGAAAGATACTTTACAAAAACTTTTAGAGCAAGAGGACGACCTGGGTCTAGCTTTACCCGGTGAAGAAGAGCCCGCTGCAGACGCCGGCGCCGACCCTCTTGCTGCGGATCCTCTCGCTGCTGAAGAGCCTGCGCTTGACGCAGCGCCGGCAGAAGAAGAACCTCTTGATGCTGAAGCTGCACCAGAGGAAGATGGTTTAGCTGATGAGGACATCCCTCTCGGCGCTACTGACGATTTTGCTAACTTAGACGGTCAAAACTTAGGTGACTTTGCTGGCGAAGGCGAAGGTCAGCAACTTACAATCGACCTTGGTGCGCTTCAAGAAAGCATCGAAGCACTCAAGCAGTCCATCGACGAAGACGAAGAGGTCGACCTTTCCGAGTTTATTAACGAGGAAGAGGACGAAGAAGAGTTAGAGGAAGGCGCCATGTCAGGTCTTGCTAAGGGTATCGGTAAGGCTGTCTCTCAGACTGCCAAAGGAGTCGCTAAACTCGGTGGCGCTGCGGTTGATGCCGTGACCGGTGATGACGAGGAAGAACCTGAAGAAGAACTCGCCGAAGAGATGGATGATGGCGAAGACGACCTTGAAGACAAGGCTGCCGAAGCTGCAGCAGGCTCAGCACTAGACGGCATCATGAGCGCTATGTCAGAGGATGTGGATGCCGATGACCTCGTCGAGAAGATTATGGAAAAACTTACCGTTGATATGGGAGCCGACCTTGCTGGTTGGGCTGGCAGAAGCCAAGAAGATAAGAAATATCAAATGGAAAAAGAAATGGCACACCGTCGTAGCACGGATGTCGAAGAAGAATTAGAAACTTTGAAGAAAGCACAAGAAGAGTTGGTTTTCGAAAATAACCAACTTACAGAGAAGCTTTCGGATTACGAAGCAGTTTTAGGCGAATTGAAGGAAGGTCTCCAAGACACTAATCTTTCAAACGCTAGACTGTTATACACGAACCGTGTGTTGAGAAATACCTCCTTGAATGAGCGGCAAAAAGATAAAATTGCCGAAGCTATTTCAAACGCTGGTTCAGTTACAGAGGCGAAGACAATCTACGATACACTTCAAAGCACAGTGGAGGCTAAACCTAAGAAAAGCCCACAATCACTGAGCGAAGCAATCGGTCGTCGCAATACTGTACTTCGGGCAACTCGTCAAGAGGCGCCCGCGTCCGATCCATTCCAAGATCGGATGAAAAGACTAGCTGGAATAAAATAATCATATATAGTATAAAGGAGGTGATTTAAAATGTCTAGTATTATCGAAAGATTGACCGAAGGTGTTGTCAATCGTGATATGCGTGCTGAAGGTTCCGCTCTTCTTTCCAAGTGGGAGAAGACAGGACTTCTTGAAGGTCTTAATAACGACCAACAAAAGAACTCCATGGCACGCTTGCTTGAAAACCAAGCAAAGGAACTTCTTCGCGAAGCAAGTACTCTTGCTGCTGGCGATGTTGAGGGCTTCGCTGCCGTCGCATTCCCCATCGTCCGTCGCGTATTCGCAGGCTTGATCGCAAACGATCTTGTCTCTGTCCAACCAATGAGCTTACCCTCGGGTCTCATTTTCTTCTTGGACTTCACATTCTCGCCTAACGCCGGTGATAAGGCTGCTGGTGGTGTGTTCCCTCGTATGGGTAACGCTGAGGATGCTTCTATCTACGGTGGTAACCAAGTTGGTTCGCAAATCACTGGTGGTGTTGACTTAGTCGCTGACACTGGTCTTGGTTTCTCGGGTCCTCTTCGTGATGGTGCTGTTGGTTATGCTTACGCATCTCCAAGTGGTAGTATCACTGCTGCTGGTGCTGGTGTCGCTACAGCCAAGTTTGCTGTTTTCGACCTTAACGGCGCCGTTACGGAAGCAAATGCAAAGCTCATCCAATACGATGCAGATCTTCTTGCTATCACTGACTCGTCTCAGAACGTAGTTGTCGTTGATATCTCTGAAGACCTTATTGCTAGCACTGCTGGTGACCCTGACTTCGACAACGTATCAGCTTTCACCATGAACGCTGCTAACGTCAACAACTTGCACGCCAACATTGCAGGCATCGCTGGTCAAGTTCGTCGTTTGAGCACAATGGTTTCTTCTGCTGATGCTATTTGTACTCCAACAGCTGGAAAGCGCGCACTTCGCTTAGTCTTCATTGACGCTGGTGCTTCTACTGTCGGTTCAGCAACCCAGCTTACCAATAACTTTGGTGCTGCTGGTCTGCAAAGCTGCCCAGTCAAGGATCAAATCGATGCAGCCGGTACTGTTGGTGCTGTCGTCGGTGACCTCTTCCCACTGGAAGCGGTTGGCGCGATCCCAGAGATCGACATTAAGGTCGATTCGATTGCTGTTACAGCTCAAACCAAGAAGCTCAAGGCTAAGTGGTCCCCAGAGTTAGGTCAAGACCTTAACGCTTACCACAACCTTGATGCAGAGGTCGAGCTTACCAGCATTCTTTCGGAGCAAGTTGCTCTCGAAATCGATCGTGAGATCCTTGCTGACCTCGTGAACGGCGCTACTGCTGCAACCTACTACTGGTCGCGCTCTCCCGGTCTCTTCGTGAACCGTGAGACTGGTGCTGAGCTTGGTGCATCTTCGGCTGCTCCCGACTTCACTGGTACTGTGAGTGAGTGGTACGAGACTCTCGTTGAGACCATCAACGATGTTTCTGCTCAAATTCACCGCAAGACCCTTCGTGGTGGTGCTAACTTTGTTGTTTGCTCACCAGAGGTCGCTAACATCCTTGAGTTCACTGCTGGATTCCGCGCTTCCGTCACTCACGACGACGAGAGCGGTTCTATCGGTGCAGTCCAGGTTGGCTCACTGAGCAAGAAGTTTGATGTCATTGTTGACCCATACTTCCTCCGCAATGTGGTCCTCGTTGGTCGTCGCGGTTCCTCTTTCCTTGAAAGCGGATACGTGTACGCTCCATACGTCCCACTGCAAACTACTCCTACGATCTTCGGACCAGAAGACTTCGTGCCACGTAAGGGTGTCATGACCCGTTACGCGAAGAAGATGGTTCGTCCAGATATGTACGGATTAGTCATCTGCCGCGGTCTTTTGGGTGAGTCAGGCGCTAGCTGAGACTTAGTCAATTAATTAAGAAGCCCCCTTGTTCTGCAAGGGGGCTTTTGTTTTTCAGAAATGTTGATCTGCTAAAAATTTTCCCCGGTAATTTTTTGAGATTTTGACTTTAACAAAACTATTTACTGTAACTTGAATTATTCTCCTTGGGCGAGGCCACTGCCCTAGAAAGAGAGTATTCCGAAGTGGCTGGAATGCGATCATTGAATATAACAAGTTATTGCAATAATATTAAATTATAAGGAGAAAATATTATGGGAAATAGAAGACTGGGAGCACAAAGATTAAATGCTCTACTTAAAAAAGGATCTACCGGAACAGATTCGTCATACCAAGCCGGCGCCGCCGCCACGCCTATGATCGTTAGTCACAACATCAGACGTGAAGGAAAGTTAATTGTTACTGAGATTGCTATTGATCTTGGCGGCTCTGGGGACAATCAAATTGCTTGTACTGCCAATGCTGATCGTCCGATTGGACTTAAAAGCTCAACGACTCCGGCGCAATTGATGCAATGGGAAGCTGATCTTCACGGAACATTCCTTTTTGCAGAAGCGATTGTTCTTGAAACAGCAACCACCGAAACTGCTATGTCTTTGGCAAGCGGCACCGCTTCTGAGGCGGTTGACGAAGCCATCGCTGGTCGCGCCGACGTCATTGCTGGACTCGCTGTTAATGCCCTTGGTATCACAACATCTCGCGATATGGACGGTGTGACTGCAGAAACCGGCTTGGTTGCAGATGGAGAGTATCTCTACTTGACCAACGACAGCTCTGGCGCAGTTGACTTTACTCAAGGAAGGATTGTAATCAGACTTGTTGGCGCAGACAACACCTGGACTTTCTAATTTAAAGTTGAGTTCCTAATATATCTAAGCCTGCCATTACTGGCAGGCTTTTTTATATTTTTAAACTAGTTATAGTAACATCACAGGAGATAAAGTAATGTTTTTTCCACCTAAAAGAAAATCTAAGGCTAAAGTAGCAGCACCCGCTAAGGCAAAATCAAAGCCGGCTCCCAAAAAGGCGCCCGCCGCGGCTCCTAAAAAGGAGACAGCTAAAAAAGGCGCTACTAAAGCAGCTTCAAAATCAAAGAAAGATTAGGGCTTATTAACAAATTATATTTGATATTGACATGCCCCCTGTATTCGCAGGGGGTTTTGTTGTGAATTTTACTACTTAGTTTATAGAGGGACTATTAATGCCAACAAACCTTAAACCTAAGTCTACTACAAGTGCGATTATCTTAACTTCAACTGGCTCAACGGACAACGTTGCAGCAGCCGTTCCTTTCGGCATGTACACCGGTTCAGTGGAGTTCATATCTGGAGCTGCATCACAAGTAGCCTATGTATATAAGAAGCTGGGTGGCGATGTTGTTGACATCGAACTTACACCATCAAACGTCTATGCTGCATACGAAGAAGCGGTTTTAGAATATTCGTATATTGTTAACCTTCATCAAGGTAAGAATGCGCTGGGTGACTCAATCGGGGATGTCACCGGAACGTTTAACCACAAAGGTGAGATGATAGGTTCGGTTAGACCAACAGGATCAAACCTTAGAGTCCCAAGATTTCAAGCCAGTTATGCTCAGAGGGTCGGGGATGGCCTCATGACTCACACTGGTTACGGTGGTACGAGACCAATTTATTCGGGCTCGTTCAAGCCAAATGCCAATCAACAAGATTATGATCTACAATATATCGTTAATGATGCTAGCACATCAGGCAGTATGCCGTTTACTGGCTCCGTAGATGGCAAGAGAATCTTTGTAACTAAAGTTTATTATAAGACTCCTCGCGCAATGTGGCGTTTCTACGGTTACTATGGTGGAATCAATGTTGTTGGCAACTTAAACACATACGGACAGTTCTCAGACGACTCTACGTTTGAACTGATTCCAACTTGGCAAAACAAAATGCAAGCGATTATGTATGAAGACTCGATTTTCACTCGCACATCGCACTTTTCATACGAGATCAGAAACAATAAGCTTAGACTATACCCAACCCCACAGTCGTTTGGTGGTGGGTTAGATCGTCTATGGTTTAACTTCTATATTAAAGAAGACTCAACAAGCGAAAACTCTGAGTATGACGATGGAACGCTTGGTGTCAACAACATGAATACGCTTCCATACGAGAACTTGCCTTATAGAAACATTAACTCAATGGGTAAACAATGGATTAGAAAGTATTGTCTCGCGCTTTGCAAGGAAATGCTTGGTCAAATCCGCGGTAAGTTCACCCAGATTCCAATTCCCGGCGAATCTGTCACCCTCAATCATTCAGAACTGTTATCGCAAGCAAAAGCAGAGCAGGATCAGCTTAAAAGTAGCCTCGCTGAGATGTTAGCATCGACAGAATACCGAGAGCTTGTTAAATATGACGTTGAAAAGGCTGAAGCATCGGCAAAAACCTTCGCATTCTCCCCATTACCAATTTTCGTAGGATAATCTATAAATGTCAGAAGAATGGAAAAGACCAGATCAGCCCCCACCACCGCTCTTCTTAGGTAAAAAAGAGCGAGACCTTGTAAAACAGGTAAATGACGAGCTAATTGAGAACGTCATTGGGCAGACAATTCTGTATTATTCTATCGATCTTGAAAGAACCAACTTTCACGACTTATATGGTGAGGCAATAGAGAAAACCTTCCTCTCACCAGTCAGAGTTTACGCTTTAGTTGAATTTAGCGAAGAATCTACCAAATATATGGAAGGAATGGGTGTTGATGCTGATTCCATTATTACTGTGAAGTTTCATAAGCGCAGATTAAACGAAGATCAGAACCTCTTTGTTAGAGAAGGCGATTTTATTTTATACGGCGATAATTATTATGAGCTTACAAAGCTTTCTCGCCCCAGAAAGTTATTCGGACAGGTTGATCAAACCTTCGAAGTACTTGCAACGGCTAAGAAAGCCAGAAAGGGTCTTTTCGATGCTACCTGATAACTTTGACTTCGCACAATTGCCTGAATTGCCAAACAGCGGTTCTGTTGGATTAAGAGAGATCGGCATGTTAGAGTCTAATATAGAAAATATTGACTATTCCATGACGTCTTGGCTTAAGAAAGACTTAAATCTCTTCGCCACAACGAACGAAGGTCGCAAAAGAGTAGAGGTTCTGTGGCAAACACCAGAGAGAGCATTCCAAGTAAAGAACGATAGAGACCTTAGAGATGATTCTGGTGCCTTAAAACTGCCTTTAATCAGTGTTCAGCGCACAGGCATTACGAAGGATCCAGCCAGAAAAGGAGCATACCAGGCTCATGTGTATTCTGATAAACAAAACGGAAGAGCTGGCAGACTGACTTTAGCGAGAAGAATCGTTAAGGACAAAACAAGAAACTTCGCTGTTGCTTCAGGAACTAGAACCAACACAGGCGCCGCGCTACAGAAACATTTCCCGAGAATCAACAAAAAAATCGTTATCCAAACACTCTCAATCCCGATACCAGTTTACGTCAATGTGGATTACAAGATTACAATTAAAACTGAGTATCAACAGCAGATGAATGAGCTTCTGGCGCCTTTTATTACAAGGACCGGTCAAATCAACTCTTTTGTTATGAGACGCAATGGGCACCTCTATGAAGCGTTTATAGAACAAAGCTTTAGCGCTAACGATAACGTTGCAACCCTAAATGAGGACATTCGCATGTTCAGCACCGATATTAATATAAAGGTATTAGGTTACTTAATTGGTGAAGGCGATAATGATGATCGCAAAATAGTAAGAATAGATGAAAACATAGTCGAGCTAACATTTCCAAGGGAAAGTGTGCCACTTCCTGGAGAATCTGGCTTTTTTATTGAATAGTTCCTGAAACGTGTTATTTTATTGTATTCTCGCGAGACTTTTGAAAATGGGTCAACTATTTACTGTTGATTAGCTTATAATTCAAGCGATTATAACACAAGAGAGGAATTTGCTAAATGTCAATTAAAAACTTTAAGTTCGTATCCCCAGGCGTTTTTATTAACGAGATCGATGAGTCGTTCGTCACGGAGACACCGCCCATTATTGGTCCGGTAATTATTGGTCGCGCTCAGAAGGGACTTGCGATGCAGCCCGTAGTGGTTAATAACTATGAAGAATTCGTACAACAATTCGGTGAAACGGTACCTGGTAAGGGTGGCGGCGACGTATACCGCGACGGAAACAACCAGTCTCCGATGTATGGTACTTACGCAGCGAAAGCATTCCTTCGCTCAAATGTAGCACCTCTCACTTACATTCGTCTTTTAGGGCAGCAATCAGTTAACCGAGCTGATACAGTAGCCGCAAAAGCAGGGTGGCAAACTACAAACCTTCCCTCTACTACTGACACTGGTGGTGGAGCATACGGTCTTTTTGTTGCTCTTTCGAGTTCTATAACTACAAATGGCGCCGGCGCCACTGGAAAAGCCCAAGAAACTGGCTCCTTCCACTTGGGTGCGGTTATCTACTCCGATGGTGGTGCACCTCTTCTTAGTGGAACAATTCATGGTGGATTGAGCAACAAAGTTACATCATCATTAGGTACCTTCATTGATTCTGATTCAAATGGTAACTTTAAGATTGGCTTCCATGAGGGTGGAACCGTCACCGCGACTGATAGTTTCTCGGTTAACTTCAATGACGCTAGTCAGGACTTCATTCGCAAGCGGATTAACACTAACCCAACTTTGCTTGATTCGGGTGACTTCTATCCCGCTAGCGCAGAGAAGAACTACTGGCTTGGCGAGACTTACGAGCAGTTCCTTCGCGATAACGGATGCGAGTCTGGTGCTCTCGTAGGGGTTATGCTTCCACTTGCTTCGGGTTCCGGATATGATTCTGGTCCGTCTAGAATGAAAGGTGTTCCGTCACAAGAAGCGAAAGCCGGCTGGTTCATTGCACAAGACACCGGTCCTGCAGGCGCGTTCGAACCCTACAACGCTCAGAAGCTTTTCCGACTTAAAGGTCGCGGACATGGCGAGTGGTTAAACAAGAACGCTAAGGTTCAAATTGACAGAATTAGAGGACCAGCTTCGCTTGACGAAGAATACGGCTCATTCTCGGTTATTATCCGATCTCTCAATGATACCGATGCGGCTCCACAAATTCTTGAAAGATACGATAACTGTAATTTAGATCCAACCTCTCCAAACTTTATCTCCAAGAAAATTGGTGATGTTTACTACGCTTGGGACGAAGGAAACCAAAGATTACGCAGATATGGTAACTACGAGAATGTTTCGCGCTATGTTTACGTTGAGCTTAACGATGATGTTGAAGCCGGCGCCACTAACCCAGCGTTCGTTCCGTTTGGGTTCTTTGGTCCAGCAAGCTATCTTGACGTCGCAATGAGTTCTTCTAACAAGCATGATGAAGGCGAGAGATCTGGAGGTCGCCGCGGCATCATAGCTGCTGCTTGTGGTGCTACCATATATGGAGGCGTTTCCTCGTCTGCTCAAGCTCTTACCGGTGGTCACGATGGTAGAATGTTGGCGAACTTTAAGTTCCCAAGTGTACCACTTGTCGTCAACGCTACCGACGCTGGCTTGACTAACATAACAGACACTGTTTTCGGCATGAGAACAACAAGAGCAGCTACTTCTCAAATTGCCGCTCATGGTATTGGAGACATGCACAGAATGTTGGCTGGTGGACAAGTAGATGATCCAACTGTAACGGTAGATCCACTTCACAATGGTGGATTCAACGGGTTTGGTTATGTGTTCTCAATGGACGACATTATCTCAGGCTCGCTCGCCACAGGTGGTACCGGTCAGTTCACCTACACCTCTGGTTCTCGAAAGGCTGGAACAAGCTTAACTGCTACCGCCAGCAACGACTACCGCACGCTGCTTGATTTTGGTATTGACTCTTTCGCAGCGCCATTCTTCGGCGGCTTCGATGGGTTAGATATCACTAAGCCAGACCCACTGGCTAACAGCCAAATTGGGGCGTCAAAGCAAGCAAGCTACACGCACGCTACGATTAGGCAGGCGCTTGAGACTGTTGCTGATCCTGAACTTCTGGACTTCAACATCTTGGCTGTTCCTGGCTTAACTAATACGGCATTGACTAACTACCAAATGGAAGTCTGTCAAGAAAGACGCGATGCTCTTGCTGTTGTCGACTTGCCAGATGTTTATACTCCATTCGCGGAATCATATGTTTCGGACAAAACACAAAGAGCCAACAGAAACGTCCTTGGTACTGTCCAAGCGTTAAGAGCTAGAAGACTTGATAACTCTTATGCGTGCACGTTCTACCCCTGGGTACAGACCCGTGACGCTAGAACTGGTCAAACTCTCTGGATTCCGCCAAGTGTCGCGATGATGGGTGTTCTTGGTTCTTCGCAAGCTAAATCAGATGTTTGGTTCGCTCCTGCCGGCTTTAACCGCGGCGGACTTTCGGACGGCGCCGCAGGAATTCCGATCCTGAACGCATCCTCTAGACTTTCTTCGAAGGAAAGAGACATGCTTTATGATGTCAACATCAACCCAATCGCATCTTTCCCGTCGACTGGAATCGTCGTCTTCGGTCAGAAGACACTCCAAGCGAGAAAGTCAGCACTCGACAGAATCAACGTCCGCAGACTTGTTATCTTCTTGAAGAAGCAAATCTCAGTTCTTTCGACTCAGGTTCTCTTCGAACAAAACGTTCAAGCAACTTGGGACAGATTCAAGGGTCTTATTGAGCCGTTCTTGGCTAACGTTAAGACCAGATACGGACTCACAGAGTACAAGCTTGTCCTCGACGAGACCACAACTACTCCTGATCTCATTGATCAGAACATTCTTTACGCTAAGATTATGATTAAGCCAGCGCGCGCAATCGAATTCATCGCAATTGACTTCATTATTGCTAACACCGGCGCATCATTTGACGACTAAAAATACTAAGCATACTAGTTAAATTAAAGGGAGAAAACTTATAATGCCATTCTGGTCAACTACTTTTCAAAACACTGAAGAAGTCCTTAAAGATCCAAAAAGAAACTTTAGGTTCTTCGTTACTATCACCGGTATCAACACTGATAACGGAGGTTCTATGGTCTGGTACGCCAAGGAGATCCAAAAGCCTACTTTCACGATGGCTGAGGCTACCCACGAGTACTTAAACCACACTTATTACTATCCTGGTAAGGTTACCTGGAACCCTGTCGAGCTTAAGATGGTTGATCCAAGTGGCGACCCCGATGTCGCTGCGACAATGGCAGGTATCATGGTTGGTGCCGGCTACAAGTTGCCTGTTACTCCCGACAGCAACAACCTTACTAGCATGTCTAAGCAAAAGGCTGCTGGTTCAATCGGCACTGTAAAGATTACTCAAGTTGATTCCGAAGGTAAACCAATCGAAACTTGGACACTTTGGAACGCATTCGCCACAGAAGTACAATTTGGTGGTTCGCTTGCTTACGGTAATGACGAGTTAACAGAGTACGTCCTGAAGATTCGTTATGACTGGGCTCAGCTTGAGACTGCTGCTGGTAGCAACGCATTGGCTACCCCCGGCGAAGATTTATTCTTCGACATTTCAAGATAACATAACATAATAGAGGTGAAATTTGTCACGAAATAAAGACCGACTTGGCACGGGGGACTCTACCCCCCAAGCTGCAAGTCCACCGGTCGCTGCAATGGACTCTGGTATTTTTTCATTTGTAGCACCCACCGAGTTTGTTAGTCTGCCGTCTCAAGGGCGGCACTACTCTTCTGATCATCCGCTTTTCAATCAGGAGACTATAGAGATTAAGCAAATGACCGCAAAAGAGGAAGATATTTTAACTTCCATGACCCTTTTGCAGAACGGAGTAGCTTTAGAGAGGCTGCTTGAAAGCATTATTGTGGATAAATCAATTAATCCAAAGAGTCTTCTTGTAGGAGATAGGAACGCAATTGTTATATCTGCCAGAGTATCGGGATACGGCAACGTTTACCGAACACAAATTACATGTCCCCAATGTATTACTGAGCAAAAGCATGCTTTTAATTTAAATGATGCTAAGTTGCGCAGCGCGTCAGAGATCATTAATGATTTGCCTGAAGGTGTATCTATAAATGATAACGGACACTTTTCAGTTGTCTTGCCTAAATCTCAACTTAATGTTGTGCTTAGGCTCTTGACTGGAACAGATGAAGATAAATTAACAAGCCGAATTGAGAAAAATAGAAAACAAAATACTGAAAGGCTTGTCACAACCCAACTTGAGCATATGATTGCCTCTGTCAATGGTAACAGCACGCGAGAGGCGATTGAATATGTCTCTCATAATCTACCATCTGCCGATTCATCTTTCTTGAGAAAGGTATATAAAGCCATTGTTCCGAATATTGACCTGACGCTCAAATTTAACTGCGAAAACTGTTCACATTCAGAGGACATGGAGGTGCCGCTCACCGCGGAGTTTTTTTGGCCTGAGCAGTAACTATATGGAAAGTGTTTACGAACACTTTTTCTTCTTAAAACATTACGGTGGCTGGTCCTTTACGGAAGCCTATAATTTACCTATTGGGCTTAGGGAGTGGTTTGTCGATCGATTGGTAAAACACCTGGAAGAAGAGAGAGCTGCCATGAGTTCGTCATCGAGTTCTGGCAACACTCAGACCTTAAGTGCGAATAATCAGCCGTCTGCGCCCCCTGGATACAATGTTAAGTAAATTAAAAAATTGTATTTAACTAATTAATTTATAGGGCATTTATAATATGGCTGCTGAAGACGAATTAAAAGACATAAAACGGATATTAGGTCAGATCCGTGATCAAAGCAAAACCAGCACTGGTGCTGCTGGTACCGCAAATTCACGAGATATGGCTCAGTATACCTCTGAGCTTAAGATGGCGCGCCAGGAACTTGAATTATTAGACAAAGGTTCCGGTGAATACAATCGAAAACTAAGAGAAGTAGAAAAACTCACCGCACAGGCACGTAACGCCATGAAAGATCAGCGTCGGGAAACTGATTTGCTTGCTTTATCCATGCAAGGCGTAACCGGCGCCATGGATATGCTTGGTAATGCCGTAGACAAGGTAATTGTAAAGTTTGGCGAATTAGTAGCATCTGTGATGGCAGAAGCAAAACAGCTCGACAACTTAACTGTACAATTTCAAGCTGCTACCGGAGCCTCAGCTCAGATGGCTGGCAATATTGGCGCTTTAACTGACCGATTACGTATGTTTGGCGTGAGCAGTGAAGAAGCCGCTGAAGCAATAGGCAGCTTATATGGGGGCTTTAATCTTTTCACTCAATTAAACGAAGATCAGCAGCAACAGCTCGGAGCGACAGTAGCGGTCTTAGGTGAATTAGGAGTCTCAGCACAAACATCGGCTAAAATATTAGAAACATCAATGATGGCTATGGGTATGTCTGTTGAGCAATCAACCGGTCTTCTAATGGACATGAGAGGCACCGCGCAAGCATTACAGGTTCCGATTGAGCAGTTGTCATCAGACTTCCTGGCAGCTGAAAATCGAATTGTACAGCTGGGTGCTCGTGGACCTGATGCATTTAAAAAATTATCCGCTCAAGCAAAGGCTACTGGTGTTGAAGTTACTACTCTGTTGGGAGTGGTAGAGCAGTTCGATACATTTGAAGGAGCCGCAAATGCCGCGGCTCAACTGGGTGCTGTTTTGGGCACGTCGGTGCTTGATCCACTAACTTTAATGAGCATGGAAAGCCCCGCCGATCAGATTGAATACCTGAGAGACTCATTGATTAACGCAGGAATAACAGCCGAAAACTTCGGTCAACAAAACAGGTTTATGCAAAAAGCGGTTGCGAATGCAATGGGTACCGACACCACAACTGCGGTTAAAATATTACGTGGTGAGTTTGATGAATTAAACGAAGCGGCTCAAGAAGCAACAATGACCTTTGAAGAAATGCGAAAAGAAGCATTCGGGCTTAAAGGCTTTGATGAAGTTGTCAACAACATGATGGGTGCATTAAAGAGACCCATATCGGACATTCAAAAAGCTACGCGCGCCACGTTCGAAGGACTTACGCCCTTAATCAGCAGATTCGAAAAATTCAACGCTGACTTAATTGAACAAACAACTAGCTTCGTAGAAAAAAATTCACAACTAGTTGGTGCAGTGGGCATTTTGTACAATATGGCTAATATCGATGGTGTACAGCAAGGCTACGAGATCTTCAAAGGCATTGCTAGTTTTACCGGCAGTGTGATGAGCAACTTGTTTAGCATAAAGGGCGTTTTAGCAGTTATGGCTGGTGGTTCTATCTACCTAATACGTGAAAGGCTGGGAGAGATTTATGATATTTTCAAGGATCCAAAAAAGGGTCCAATAGAGGCAATTAAAGCAGTTGGAGCAGCGTTAACCGATGTGTTTAACGAGTATAAGAAAAAAGCCATCGAGATGGGATTTGATAAAGCGTTTTTCAGCGCACTGAAAGAAAAATTTAAGACCTCCGCGGTAACAACGTATCATACATTCAGAGATGAATTCTTAAAGCCGATGTTCAAGACCCTACAGGTCGAACTTATTTATCAATTCGAACAAATGAAGGCTAACGGCACGTTCTCGAAGATTGGCGGTATGGTAGCTGATGTGTTTACTACATCGATAAAGGGTGCTGTAGCAGCTGTTATGTTGACATTTGAATCTATCATGGCTGCCATACCGGGTCTCAACTTCATGACCAAGAACTACCGAGGACTTCTCCGCTCCGGCGCCGCAGGATTGACCGCCGATGGTTCGGGCGGTCCAAGATCACGCGCCGAAATACGTAAAGATTTATCTACTATGACCCCCGAGCAACACAAAAGAGCACTGGAGGCAAGACAAGCAGTTATAAGTGCTAGAATAGACGATAAAATTGCGAGCCTGCAGCTTCAAAACACCAAAGGCAAACAAACCATTGATGCTGGAATGGTCAAAGCAAGAGAAACAGTTAATCAAAAGCTTGAGGCTATGGAACCACATATAGCGAACATGAAAAGAGAAGCTACGAAGGCTATCAATGCCACAGCTAGACAGGCACAAAAAAGCTATGAAGATATCTCGAAACTTGGTCAAGAAATGGCTGCAGCATCAACCGAAAGGCATAATCAAGTTTTTCACATCGATATGCATGTTGACAAACAGAAGTTTGGTACAGCGGTGGCCGATGCTTCAAACAGAGCACTTAACAAGAAGTTAGTAGGTAGATAATAAGGGAATTATAAGATGGCGGACAAGAAAGATCCAAGAGACGATACAAATTACTTCAGTAACTTAAAATACGGTCGCGATGAGGGTGTTGCCCAAGACGTATACGTTGATACCAGCGATGCATACGCCAATTATAAACAATACGTAATCTCCTTTTTACACGTGCCATCAAATTCTACGGTATTTTTTAAAGCATATGTAACCGAGTACAACGAAACCTTTAATTGTTCTTGGAGCCCAACAGAAGTTTATGGTCGCACGGACCCAATTCAAACATATAGAGGAACCAAAAGAAGTATTTCTCTCGGCTTTGACGTTCCTGCAGCATCGATGAGTGAAGCATATGAAAACCTAGGGAGAGTATCGAAACTAGTTCAAATGCTTTATCCCACATATGTACCAAATGAACTGGGTAATGGCAGAATAATAGGACAAGCCCCTTTGGTTCGTGTTAAAATGATGAACTTAATAACAAAAGAGCGCGCAACACCAGATCACATCCAACAAGCACTCGGCGGGGATAATGACTCACTATCACAAGTTTTAGGTGGCTACCAGACATCTCCTATGCCTGAAAATGGTGTACTAGCTGCAATCGGCAATATTACTTATCGTTCAGATTTACAAAAAATTCAAATGTTTGAAAAAGCAGCAAACACCGTCTTACCACAGTCGTTAAGTGTTAACTTGGGTTTTGATGTAATTCACGAAGAAACGCTTGGTTGGGGACCTGATGGAAAGCCGCTAGCTTCTAGTTTTCCCCATAAGGTTAGATTGAAAACGCCTCCGGGTGACGCTACTTCGGTTGGAGGAGACCAAAACCCAGCGGATATTTCCACTAGAATTGCTGAGGAAAGACGAAACCAAGCAGAACTGGATATGCAAGCAGCACAAAAGAATAGATTCCTTGAAAGAATTGGTGTAAAGACGCTTGGTCGAGGTTTAGACCTGATCGGCGGTGGAACTGGAGTGGGACCAACCACGATACCAGAAGAGGATTACTAGGAGATTTAAAATGGGAAGATACTCATCAACTAAAAAGTTTAGAAACAACTTAGAATATTATGAATACCTCAGAGGTAAACGTAAGCTGAAAATTGCTAATCATTACGCGACTCCTATACTTAAGAATCCCACCGTAGAAGAGAGAACCCGAATAGCGTCAGATTCTCACATATGGGTTCTTGGTGACCGTTATTACAAGCTAGCCGACAAGTATTATGGAGACTCAAGTTTTTGGTGGGTTATTGCATGGTACAATGCGGTACCAGTAGAAGCTGATTTATCGCTTGGCGATATGATTGAGATTCCGATTAGCTTAAATGCAGTTTTAGATGTGTTAAACTTGGATTATTAGGTAAACTTATATTATGTCTAGTACTTTAGATCTTCTCGGCGGACCATTTAGTCCCCAAAGTCTTGTTGGAGAAATTATTGAGACAACCACACCTACTGTAGTCGATGGTACGGTGTTTCCCTTTGATCCGGACAAAATGCCTGATGTTAATCCTGTGACTGGTGTGCCCGATCTAATAGCAGCACCACCCCCTATGCCAACACCACCGTCTGCAGCAGTTCCAGATGACTCCCAAGGTGGTTCTGTCGCAACAGATCCGACCGAAGAGGTACAGGCAGCTAAAGATGCTTTAGAAAAAGAGCCCAAGAGCGCCGCGGCGGGTTCGGAATCCGATGGAAGCGTAGCACTTCCGGAGCATCGAGGGTTTGATGATCAGACGTTTATCTTAATGCATGCATACAACTTGATAAATTTAAGAAATGAAAAAATGAATTTTGATCTTGATGAGCCTCCTCCTGATAAGCTCGATGATGTGGATGGTGACAAAAAACCAGATGACGTCATGTCTAATACTATAAGATCAATCAAATCTGGCTTACCATATGCTTACATAGAGGGCGAAGACAGCCCAGAAACCAATGCTGTGATACAGTGCATAGGAGATCCCGGTGGTTTTGTAAATTACTTGACTGCAACCCCTAATCTTCAGTCTTATATCGATGCATCCCCAGCCCAATTGTCCAATCTAGCATCAAAAATTAGATTTTATAAAATTTTTCATAAAGATGGCAAAGAAGAAATAGTAGAGTTTGCGTTTGAAACTGCCGGCATGGGGGCGTCTGAACTTGAAACAATGATGTCGTCGAGAGGACGACAGCGGGGCTATGGAGTTGGAATTAAAACATTTAATATGTCCTTTTTAAGCACTGACAGCTCTACAGCGAAAACTTTAGTAAGCGGAGATTTAATCTTGTATGGTTCCTCCATGGAGTCTTTCTTGAGTGTTAAAAGAGGTGTTGGAGAATCCAAAGATCTTGAATATCGATTTATGGATTTAGCATACAAAACAACTTCTCCTAGAGGCTTAAGCAATAATATACCGAAGGGGCACACTGACGATTTAGGTTTTGAAATTGTGGCTGATGTTGGATTAGCCGGCACCGGCGGTATATCTGGCTTGACAGGAGACGCAACTTCACTTACAGTTAAATTGAAACCGCACGGACACAATTTTGAATTTCAACAAGATGGGTCCGTCACGCTGACTATTGAATTTAAGGGTTATCTAGACACGACGTTTTCTAGTCCTGCTCAATTTGATGTATTTATGCAGACGAAAGACGTGGAACGTGATCTTAAAATTGAATTAGGTGCAGCCGCTATCACAAAGGACTGTGGAGCGAAAGAAGCTGCAAGATTCAGACTGGACCAAGTTGCGAAGGGTAATAAAGAATACTATCGCAGTAGGATAATAAACCTAAATAAAGAATTACGCAAAAGAGGTAAGATATATTACATTAACATCGCACCAGAAGTGATGAACGCTTTTAATGATGTATTCAATTCTTACACAGTAGAGGGATCGCCCACAAAAAATGAGATAGCCAGAAACCGCAGCGTTGCAGGAAAAGCGGTCATGATGGCAGCCTTGGGTACTCGCATTCCACTCTCATCTATGATCGAGGATGAACTCGGGCTCAAAGCTGGTGTCCTGGGCTCAGCATACACAAATATTTCAAATCCGAACAAACAAGCCAAATCAATGCAAAACGATATGGAGGAAAAAGCACCACCTCAAAGCACGATTAGAGACTGTGCTGTTGACCCTAACTCAAATCAAATACCATATTTTTATGTAAGTGACTTAATCAACATAATTTTAGACAATTTAACGACATTATATCGAAAAGAAAATATAGTTCCTATTATAGAGAAGTTATTAACAGAATACTCCACAGATGAGAGCGCGCTAGCCAGATCAGAGTTTCTGGGTATTAGTCAGGAGACCGCGCGCGGCGATACCATGCTAACTGAAAATAACGACGCTGTTAATAATATTACGATTAATGCTGATAAATTAAAAAAACTCCGGGTCGTCCTTGGTCCAACCACCGTAAAAGATTTTTTTACTGAAAATGAAATTGTTTGTAGCATAGGCGATATCCCTGTGCCCTTAAAACACTTTAATTCGTGGCTTGTAGGTGAGATGGAAGGATCGAAAAGAGTAAGATACCCGCTGGCTCAATTTATCACTGATTTTATAAAAGATTATCTTAAACTTTTTTTGCGTGGCAATACAAAATATAATGACGTTGGGAATCTTGGTGTGTCCAAAATCTACTCTACTACGAATCTGTTTGGCTATAAGTCGCACCATAGCGAGTATGATACTGATCCTTTGACACTTTTAAGACATTCGGACACTAAAGCGGCAGGTCGCAAATCCGTGATATACCAGCTTATAGATAATGACTATAGACCATTAATCAAAACTAGTTCTAATAAAATACTAAACAAAGGCAAGAAAGAGGGTTTTGATTATATGATTTTTCATGAACCAAGATCGCCGTTTGCAATACCAAAAACCAACGATCAATTAGCCAACATGGGTATTGGAGTTTATCAGCTTGGAAAAAATCGAGGAGTCTTAAAAGAAATAAACTTTACCAGATTAGATAATAAGGACTTGCAAGCAGCCCACATGGCGAGTCAAGAGGGCTCACAAGACGGTCTGGCACAATTAACGCAAATTTTTGATGCGACATTAACCATGTACCTTAACTTAAATGTACATGTTGGACAATTTATTTACATTGACCCAAACAGCGTAACTAGCTATTTAAGTGCGGAGACCAGATCCAGAATGTCGAAACTTACACAGGATATGCTGGGCGTTGGTGGCTTCTTTTTTGTAAATTCGGTTCACCATTCGTTTGAGCAGGGTAGATTTGAAACAACGCTCAATACTCAATGGCAGCCATCAGCTAACAAATATACAGATGAAGAAATGAGAAAGAAGCCAGAGACAGAAGAGCAACCAACCGCCGCTCCTAACGAATCAAATAACGACAGATATAGTGGATGTAAGTCTGCAGAAGAGGGTCCTAACAACAAGGACCAAAACAAGACAGCACAGCAGGCGCGCACAGTATCAGAATCGTTATTCGGTGGCATTGTAGACAGCGCTGTTGGTTTATTCAAAGCCATGTTTGATAACTCCGATGCTGAGATTACTGTAGAAGAAGTTGAGAATATTACGGGCAAACTTGGCTCCAAAACCGTCTCTAACCCTAATCAGGGGAATCAAGGCTCAGCCAACAACGGACCAAAAGGGGCATAGGAATAAACAATGAGTAGATTTTTTATTGAAGATGATAAAGAAAACCCAAAAGATCTTTTTAAGAAAAAACAGATGTTTAAGACTGTTTCTAGGTCCAAGCTTGGCAATTTAATTGATTTTAATTATGGCGAGAAGCGACTCTATGGTCGCGTTGATCGATACTTCCAGCCTATTGTGCCAAACAGCCAATATCTTGAAATAGTGAACCTTAAAACAAGCACGCCCAATCCTAATCGTGTGTTTAATTTTGTTGCTGATGCCTTCGCGGAGCTTGAAAACAAATTCAAGTTAAAACTTGCCACTGGAGAAATAAGTGCCGATGAAGACTTTCTAAGCACCTTAGTCCCAACAGCAGCATACTTGGATCCAAAAGAGATATTCTACAACTATACTCAATCATTTTCAATCGCAGTCGGCAATGTTATATCAGACAATAATTTAAAGTTTCATAACTTTACTGAATTTGTGAATGTTATAATGCCTTACATAAAAAGTTATCTAAAAAATAAAGTCATAACGTATCCGGCTTTTGTCAAAAGTAGACAATGTCCAATGAGCGTTAATGGACTCGTCATTGAATTAGCAGAGTTAGACCCCAATGATGATAAAACCAAATACGATAAGTTCTACAGAAGTAAAAACTGGGACTTCTTCTTAAACGCTTGTAACACATATGGGTTTATGGTAGACTGTAATATGCCGAACAGAATTATTGCAGACATCAACTCAGTAAACATGGTTGAAAAAATGAAGGCGTACAGCCCGGCAATAAGCTCGGGAGAGCTTTTTATAGCGAATTGTTACGATTCGGTTGCAGATTCGCATTTCAACACGTTTAAACTGTTCCTATACAACATATATTCAGACAACAAACCCAAGACGATCGTTACAACAACCCAAAATCACTATAATGGCACAAGGGCGGTCATCAATAAGGTTAAAAGCTATAAATATAATGATTTTGTCGCTGAGATCGGAGATGACTACCTGTTAGAGTTGTACCTAACGATTAGATTTTTAGAAGAAGAGAGCAAATTTACTAAATACGAAATGAATACACTAATACGGGATACCATAGCTTTGTCAAAAATCGAGGGAACGGTACCGGCGATTACCATTTTTGAAAAATTGTTAAACAAAACATTTGACTATTCCGGCTCTTTGGGATATATTCAAAAAAGGCGAGATGATTTGAGGAAATAGTGTATTTTCAAGCTTTAGATGATAAAAAAGAGTGTGTCGGCATCTATCACGATGGCCGGCTAAATTTTGATGAGGGCACTTTTCCGGATTCGTTAGCAAATATGAGGACTTGGAGATATTCGGGGTTTTTACAAGACGAGTCTATTGAATATGGGTGGTTTCGCGCTGTAGGCAAGACATTAAAAGAGTGTTGCCCTGAACACCTTATCGAAGAACTGACTAGATTCGAAAAGAAGATGAATGCTTACAAGAAATCATTTGAGATAGCAAAAATTAACTTTCGAGACCACTGTTTCTTTGACTTGGTGCCACATGATTTTCTTGTTTCGTTCTTGGAGATGAAAAACCAAATTACCCAGCACGTATTTGAAAACTACGAAAAGCCTGTAATCTACGATCATCTCGTAGCTGTGGAAAAACTGCTTTATAAGATGAGATATCAGAACCTCAATCTAAACACCCAAGATGCCCGCGGACTGTTTACTTCGTCAAGAAGCCGCCAAGCAGCACAAAAGCTACTTAATGGACCCAAGCATATTGACTACAACATCTTTGGAACTAGAACAGGGCGTTTGTCGACGTATCCAGGCTCTTTCCCCATTCTTACGATGCAAAAGGATTTACGGGCACTAGTCAAGCCACAAAACGATTGGTTTATTTCACTTGATTACAATGGAGCTGAGGCTCGCACTGTATTGTCTCTTCTGGGCGAAAAGCAGCCTCCTGGCGATGTGCACGAATGGAATGTTATGAACGTGTTTAAAGATAAAGGAGTAGAATCCCGAGAATCCGCAAAGACGTTCTTTTTCTCGTGGCTGTACAACCCAGATTCCAACAAGATCGAAGAATCCCTCTATGATCGCGAGGCGCTTTTAGACAAGTATTACAACGATGGACACATTGAAACTGTGTTTGGTCGAAAGATTGAGGTGGACGCATACAAGGCAGTCAATTACATTGTACAAAGCACAACTGCCGATTTGGTCAATGATCGGGCTGTCGCTATCGACAAATTTTTAGAAAACAAGCGCTCATTCGTGTCACATATCGTACATGATGAAATTGTACTTGACATTCCCGATGAAGAGAGATATCTTATTCCTGAGATTAAAGACATCTTCTCAAACAACAAGCTTGACAAGTTTGTCACAAATCTTAAGGCTGGTAAAGACTATATGGATATTGGAGTATTAAATCTATGATTTCAATTGTAGGGATAGGCAATGCTGCATCTGCAATCGCAGAGAATTTCAAATCGCAGAACAACAACTATAAAGTATACCAACTTGGCAGCAATTACAAAAACACGAAATATACACGTGCCCTTAAGAGCTATGATAGCCCAGAAAAGTACGAACAAAATATTCCTGATTTGTCTAAGTTTTTCAAAGACCTAAATGACAAGGTGCAAGTGTTTATAGTGGGCTCATCCCACAGCTCAAGTTATGCGCTTGGTATTTTAGAGCAAATCAAAGACAAAAACTTGGAAATCTTCTACATCAAGCCTGATGTGGAGTTACTTACAGGTGTTCCAAAGCTGTTAGAAAACTTGCTGTTTGGTGTATTGCAAGAATACGCCCGTTCAGGCTTATTCAGCTCACTGACCATTTTGTCTAACTTGGAAATTGAAAACAGCATCACCGGTTTGTCTATCAAGAACTATTATGAGAAGCTAAATCATACAATCTTTTCATGCGTGCATTACCTTAATTTTTTCAATCACACCGAGCCGGAAATTGGTCAAATGGCTAAGCCATCGGATATCAA
>Ga0070750_10000230_pt1 | contig 30250 bp, 38 predicted proteins | sample VirMetDEL_Nov_24_FD_77013 | JGI IMG/M metagenome (GOLD analysis project Ga0070750, IMG submission 77013) | Aqueous microbial communities from the Delaware River and Bay under freshwater to marine salinity gradient to study organic matter... | ecosystem: Environmental > Aquatic > Marine >...
CAACAAGGTTTCGCAGGTCAGATTAAGCAATCATTTTTCCGTTGATATTGACCGGAAGAACTCCGTTCTTACGGACAATGTTTGTGATTTCGTCTTGTCTCTCAAGCAAAGCTTGGTTGAACTCCGCAAGCAAAGTTTCTTCAACCTGAGTATTAAACTCAGGATTGTGCTTGATTTTACGTTTCCACTCTTCGAGTGAGGTATCAATTGATTGCATCAATTCAGACACCTTTTGTGTGTGATTATTGACCTCGTCAATAAAAGATTCAACTTCCTGCTTCCTTTGGGAAGCAACGTTTCCTGCTTCGAGATTTAGAAAGAAGATGAAATCTTCTCCATATAGGTTACGAAGCTCTTGCTCTAGCTCATATTTTTCGGTAGAACCGAAAGGAAGAGAATTTAGTTTGTTCAACATAGTTGAGGGGTCGAAAGGCATAACAGTTTTCATAAAACGAAGTTTTAAAGGGATTAAAAATTACGCAGGAATTAGCTTAAGCTAATCGTGCATTTTGAGTGAATAGAAAAGCTTGGCTCTTCATAGAAGAGTGAGCATTCTGAGCCTTGTGTGCAAAGCGAGACAGACGAGCACCATTAAATCCAGAGGATTTACCTCTATAACGAGGGGTAACTTCGGTCTTCATAGTGCGCTTCTTACTGCGCTTTGAACGATTGGGGTAATGTGTGATTAACTGCATATCGGATTGGGTTTTTGTGATTCGCTCCGCAAAGATAAGGGCAAAAAATAATTCCCTCCAAAAATAATTTTCCTTATAAAAAATAATAGCCCAAGTCCCCTTTACAAGGGGAAAAAAACATTAAAGCACATATAAGGGAAACCAAAATCAAACGCCAAAAACAACACTACTTTAGTAGTGAAAAAACCAGACCACGTACACCTAAGCACACAATACCACACCAAACTATAAACATAGTTTATCGTTTATCACACAGAGTATCACATCCGCCTATCATACACAAGGCAAGACCATCAAGAAACTACATTGTACCAATGTAAAACAATAGAAGAAAAAAATAATAACGTAAAGTTATTAAGGACTGAAAATACTATCAACCAAATCTATCAGCTAATTTTGGCAAATCAATGGCATAAGTATAGGGGTCTTAACCCCTATAAACACTAGGCTTTCCATCGATTTAGTGTACCAATGTTAAGCAAAGCTTATCCTTTGATTCATTTCCATTCGACTTAGTGTACCTCATAGATTCTATCTATGCCCTTTGTTGCAAGTTGTACCATATCCTGTACACTAAACTGACCAAGTTCCCACTATCATAGATAGTTGGAAAATAGTTTGCCCTACCCCTAGCATACCCGATAGAAAAAGCCAGCCCTTTTGCTACGCAAACCCTTTCTTGGCACCCCACTACCAAACCGCCCCAAAACGTCCCACGCGTCCGCACACAAAAAATCCGCCACCTAAGCCCCTATAACTAATTGTATTCCCAATCCAAAACCGGTCTTCCTATCGTGGGATACCCCCTACAAACATTGTGAATATTGTCTATTTGATGTACCACTTGGGCACACATTCTATATATTACTATATGTAGATTTGCCTTATTTTGCATTTAACTAATTGGTTGTCAGTTAATTAACCTCTTTTTTTTGTGCATCTCAGGTGCACGAATCTGCACATTTTATGCTGTTTTGTGCATTCTATGTGCACGATTTTGCATACCTTTACAATAGAAGAAGTGAACGCTTGTGCACGAAATGACCAAACGCGCATTTGAGGTCTACGGATTGACGATGTGCTTTGGTTGCGCAGGCTAGAGTCTTACCCCTGAGTCTTTGTGTTTCTTCGGTTTTAAGAATTAACTTTTGAATTATGAATAGATTTTATTTAGAGATGTGCGCTAGGGTTATTCTGCTTGGCTCTATTGGGCTTTGTATGACCTATGTTACGGAATGGCTCCGGCCGGTATTTGGAGATGTCCCTTGTGTGGATAGGTGTGTTTTCATTACGGGTATAGATAGCGGTTGGATATGGGGCCCGAGACACTATTGGTATTTTTGGACTATGGCCGTCCTGTTTATTATGGGAGTGATTGCTACGATTGACAGACTAATTAAACACACTAATTAAGCATAGATGAGAGCAAGAAAGATTGAAGACGAGTGGGTTGTGGAGACTATGATTCCGCCCGGCATCCCGATATTCTATAACCGCATCAATGGGTCTTGGGTGTATGTTGTTGCTGAGGATTGCACATACCTAGCTAAGGAAGATGCGCTAGAAGCTGTTGACAACCTAAGCGCAGGTAGAGAGCTTGTGCTTAATGAAGTGAGCACGCGCGATATTCCAGCCATAGGGAATTGCGAAGTATGTGGAGCTAAAGAGAAGGGGCTTGCCCGCACGTACTTTTATTACGACAGCAAGTGTGAGTGTCACTCCCCTTGTCATTTTGATTTGGTTGACCATTGCCGTACTTGCTTTGCGCCAATCCCTAAAGAGACCTATGTGACACAGGGCGGCGTAAAGAATAGGTATTTGGTTAAAGCCAAAGAGCCGGCTGAATATCCTGACTATCGATGCAAAGAGTTTCGTGAGAAGAAGGAGCTTAAGGAGGAAGCGGGGATGTGGAGTTGGATTGCCCGATTCCTATTGTCTATTGTTATAGCGGCGTGTTTGGAGAAGTATTCCGTAGGTTTATTGCAGAAGACTTCTCAAGGATTACGCTGCTAAGAATATCTACCACGCTATTTGTGTGGGGAGTATTGTTTGTTGCAATGAAAGTGCTGAAGAAGATTTTATGATAACCCACGCACCTCATTTAATTTTACCCACCTTAATTTAATGCTAAATGGAATTTGACCCGAACACCCCTAACTATTGGAGAAAGAATAAAGAAGCGGCCACAGAGGTCTACGCTGAGTTTGTTCAGTTTTGCCACAAGCACAACATACAGGAAGGGCTTCTTGTTATAGGGAGCACCACAAACACTCCTGAAGACAACATCGACGCTATGCTTATCACTAAGGGAGATTGGGCCATAGAGTCTATGCTAGAGCTTGGGGCCGACCTCAACTCCGGACAAGAGCACATCCTTGATAAGGACGACATTCTTAGTGAGATGGAGCAAGAACAGAAGAATATGGATTCAATCAACGACATTCTCAATGAGGAATAAGAAGAAAGAGCAGGAGCTACTTGTGCATTACGTCGAGTCGTTCTTTAAAGACCAAATACGTCAGGCCAAGATTAACGGCTATGCCATTGCATACTATCGCTCACTAAGAGGATACTTTAAGCACGCCAATATGCTGACTGATATAAAGCAACAGGAGTTTACTGCAAACGACTATAAGGTATGGGAGATGGTGCTGACTAAGATTAAGCCCGGACATAACGCGGCCGAGTCAGGAGGATTGTATTTCCGGTACGAGGATTTCGAAGATATATGTTCACGTAGAGCATTCTATAAGACGCGACGAAAGCTGATTGACTTAGAGCTTTTGATTGAGACGCCATTCAAACACTACCTCATCCTAAATCCTGTGTATGCAATTAAGCTTTACACGCCACTTCCCTCACAAAAAATAAGCCCGGAAGAATAAACCTCCGGGCTTCCCCAAATCTTCGTAAAATGAATTAACCTTTACTTGATGGTTCAAAACTATAAAAAAATTCCCGACTCTAACCGAAAAGCCGGGAATTAAAACAACCAACCAAATTAATTTCAATTATGAGAATTGAAACAATATCAGCTTAAAGGTAGGGAAAATATTCTAAAGGTCTAACGATAATTGATTATCCTGCTTAGGCTCTTCCTCACAATAACACTCTCCAACAAACAACCAGCAATCACAAATCCTTTTTTTAGAATAATAGTCCGGGGTCGTTTTCGGGGTCTCCAAAGTTTATGAGGCGTTTATTCTCAAAGGTATTGTAAAAGCTCAGAGCAAGGTGGTCTTCCCCGTAATTGGCCTCCGCAATAAACTTGCAGTTTTTATCAACGAATCCCACGCCCGGAACAATGCCATTGATGTCGTATAGCTGTTGGTCGATTCTCGTTACAACGTGGTCGCCATCATAGTAAGTTTGCCCTTCTTGCATATAGACTTGCAACAACATTGCGACTTTCAGACATCCACCCGACATATCCGGATAGCCTCCGAATGTTTCTCTCAGTAGACTTAAGAAGTATAGGGCCCTGTATTCTTTGGCTCGCTCTAATGCTGTCCGGCCGTATTCGCAAAACTCCCACTCCGGATGCTCATTGCAGACAACTAGGTAGTCGAACTCGGGACACCAATGATAAGTGTTGTTGATTTTCTTTAGCTCGACCATAGCTTCTGCCGCGGCCTTGTCGTCCCCATAGGTGGCTATTCTCTCAAGCCTGTTTCTTTCTTCTTGACTTTTCTTTTGCGTCATAGCGTAGGTGGCATAGTTGACATAAGTGAGAGAGTCTCTCTAGGGACACATCCCAATTCTCTTCGTCGTGGTCAAGATGTGCTACGGTAAGTACAACCCTAACGCCGACCATAGGTCTTATTGCAAAAGGCTGCTCTCTAGTTGCATCTTCGAAACTCCGGAACCATATAGTTCTCGGTGTGTATTTCTTCGTTTCAGGATTTCTCATTTGAAACTTCAAAGAGAAAACTTTCTGTCCGTGCTCAAGTTGGCATTGCTCGCACTTGTTTCCCGAGCGCTCGCGTATGGCTGGAACTATTTCGCTAGTCCAATTCGGCGGGTATCTCGTCAGGTCTATCGGCATCTTTTTGTAGTATAACCATAACAAATGTGAAGCTGTTCTCATACTCCTTTCCGAAAACCCCGTAGTGCGTTGCTTCTTTAAACCACGTAGGCCACCCCCAAGTCTCTTGGTACATTCTATGCTCTATGGCTTTGGTCTTTGATGGCCGGCCCGGTACGTCTCCCTGATTGGCTTTGACCCAATCCTTCATCTCCTCCCGGTCTATTTCAAAGGTTTCTGAGCAAGTTTTAAGGAGCTTAAATCCGCCACGCTTTAACCTTTCTTCTAGGTCGGCGCTCTTCTCTTTAGGATTGTGAAACAAGTCCCAAGCGATTCCGGCCGCAAACAAACTTTCTTGCAAGAAGTCTTGCTGATTATAATACCGGTCTGTATTGATGAGCCTAGTTAGGTGCCGCCAAAGCGGATACCGGTGTGGGTTTTGTTTCCACAGCCATATCCGTATCCTCGTGTTTCGAATGTAGGGCGCATACCAAAACAGCACGAGCCCTACAATCAAAATGGAAATTCCGGCTATCAATGTCCTGCGGCTTTAGGTCGGTCAGGGCCATCGGCTATCTCCCGAGCCAGAACAGCTCCTTTTTCTTTCCAATTCGTTAACGCTTTTGCCTCTCCTTTTACTTGCTTTTCTGAATCCATTGTTTTCTATTTTGGTGTTCTTACTTTTTTATAAACCTTATTTCCATCGACGAAGTAATCCGGATTGCTGTCGTAAACACAATCACATTCTCCTCGTCTAAGGTATCTTGCAAATCTTGCAACAACCTTTCCGTTCTTTATTATGTCCGGCTCAAAACTCATCTCTTTTTGAGTTGGCATCGAACTCCCTAATCTTTCTCAGGTACGTTTCTTTTATTTCGCACAATTCCTCTCGCGTGTACTTGTAGTTCCGCTTGGCGTCTTTTAGAGCGTCGAGCTTTAGAACGTACTCTTCCCCGTAACGCTTTATCAATCCAAGTCGGTAATTGTTTTCGTTGCCTCCTAAGAAGCTGTTGCATTTTCTGCATTGCTTATGAACATTATGTTGATGGAATATAAGCCCGGAATAAATCTCGGCCTTGTAGAAGTGGCCGCCATCCCAAATCTCAGATGTTGTCGATGGACAACTAATACAGGGCTCGTTGGCGTCTACCATTCGTATCCACCTCTGAAACTCCCTGCGAGCCTCCTGCTCTAATTCTGAAAGGGTTTTGTTGGATTCCTTCCACTCCCTCTTCTTGCGAGCAGACTCCCTCTTCTCTTCTCTCGCTTTTCTGTTTTTGGTAAACTGCAAATTCTTTTCAAACCAAGCCTTACCTTCCTCTGTCTCTTTCGACCAAGAGTATAGGCAGGTAGGGCATAAGCCGTATCTTCGGATTTTGTGTGGACTTCCACAACCATACCCCTTAGCTTTACCGGCTCCCTTGCAAGGCTTCTCTTTTCTCTCCACTATTCTTGCAATTCAAGTTTTATGGTCTCAATGTCCCCATTGCTTTTGTGAATGAAACTAAACTCAGGCAAATCCCTTTGTCCGTCTTGAGTCAATACCCTCCATTGATGGGAGCCCTTAACGACTTTCTCTGTTCTCATTTCTTACTTATTTCATCTACCACATACGCAAGCTCTTCCTTTGTTAAGGCGGTTCCGCTTGCCTGCACCTTGTCTGCATAATAGAAGACGTCAGCATAGGTTCCGTCCTTCTTGTACACTCGATAAAATGTGCTAGATATTTTTACTACGCGCTTTACGTCTCCTGACATAAGGTGTTAATGCTTCAATGTTAATATAAACCAATGTCCACGGCCAAAGGATTCCTTCGTGTGTTTGCACTAAACAATAAGGCTTATCCTTTCCAAAATACTTAGGTCTTGCTGAGGCAATTACCTTTCCGGTTCTAACCAACCTGTCTCCGTCCTCTTTTAGGTTATCCTCAAACCGATGGCTCGCTTCATTGTCGCCAAGCAAAACAATAGATGCGCTAGGCGAAACAATAACGTTTTGTCCTCTTCTAACTATCTTCGGCATCCTCTCTTCCTTGTCGGTACCCTTCAATAACTCCGTCGTCGTATTCGTCTGCTCCTGCTTCGGGAGTTGGGCAAGACGGAACAGCAGGGCAAGAAGACAATCTTCCTTTTACAGAGCGCCACCCCAAGCAGTACCCTCTCTCAAACCCTTCGCAGTAATCATTGCTAGGCTCCTCCGAGCCCGCAGAGAGCCCGAGAAGCATTAGCAATATGAGTGCGGCGAACCCAATCTTGATTAATCCCGCTATGAAATTTGCTGCTTCCATCAGAAAGGCAAATCATCATCGTCCTGTGGCGGCGGCGGGGCCGGCCTTCCTTCTCCTTGTGGCGGAGCCGCCGGAGCGCTACTCGCATCACGGCCACCCAACAAGCGCAGTCCCTCTGCAATAAACTCTACTGCGTAGCGAGCCTCTCCGTTTTCGTTGTTCCACTTCCTTGTAGTGAACTTGGCTTCAACCAAAAGCTCTTTGCCTTTGGTTACAAAGTTCTCAGCCACCTTCGCGATACCACCACGACAAACAATCTTGGGGAATTGTGCGCGGTCAACTCGGTTTCCTTCCTTGTCTTTGTACGAATCGTCTATTGCCATAGAGAATATAGCCATAGACTTTCCGTCGTCAAAGTTTACAATCTTAGGGTCTTCTGTTGCCCTTCCGTAAAAACGGCAGTTGTTGTTAATCATCTTACTTGGTTTTTGATTTAGGTTTTGGTAGCACCCATAGCCTGTCGTGAATACGAGGCTTCTCCGTTACGTGAGGCATACTTGCAAGAAGAGCGTATCTGTTCTTCTCGTCGATTACTGCATACGTCTGCTCGTCAAGCTTGCTCACAACAACATCCCCTTTTTGAAGACGAGTGTTGCCGGAATACTGAACGCGCATCACGTACTGCTTTCCCTCTGTTGGAAGTATAAAGAATACTTTCGATATAAGCCGTTGTACTAAGTTTGGCTTTCGTGTTGTTCTAGTTGAGACAACCTCAACTTTCTTTACGTTCACAAACTTATACGTTACCTTTTTCTTTGCGGGTGCTTCTTGTGTTTCTGTGCTCATTGCATCTTCATTAGTTTGGTTCTATTTCTTGCCCGAATGATTAAGTATTGCGGGGCAATCTTTCTTCGTAATCTATAAATGAAAGTGTAGAAGCTTTTCATCTTTTGTTTAGCTTCTGCGCTACCGTGTTCTACTCCCCATACAGCGCACACGACGGCCTCCGTATCAACGAACTCCCCCATCCTTCTGTGAAGGTAAACAAAAATGTCTGCCTGTCGGCCGGATAGCGGATTTACTTTGGTGTCGTCAAAGCACCATAGGCTTCCGTCCGAGTTGGTGTAGTATTCAAAATAGTGCGTAACTCCGTTAATTGGAATCTCTAAATATCGCTCCTCATTCACTTCTGACATAGGACAAATATATAAAAAAAATGTAACAGAAGGAAACTCATTTTGTAAGGTTTTTCTTTTTAACTTTGGGCGTATGATAGACAACGTGCGATACGGCTTTCTTATAAAGGAGGGGAAGATATTCGACACTCAGCGAATGGAGTACCAACTGAAGAGGAAAGTTGTCGCCGGAAACATCATCTACTATATGGAAGCTTGCGCATACAAAAGGCTTCCAATGTTTGAGGCCCTCTTGTGCCGGTACCCAATCGACAAGGTTTACAGGATGCTAAACTTCAACAAGCATCTTAAGAAGGAGAGGGAGAAGGCAATGTCTCGAAAGAATCAGAAGAATCACTATATGGCGAACTACGCCACCATATATAATTATCCACCGACGTATCTTACTCAGAAGAAGTTTACCGTGTATAAGATATGTCAAAAGCTCAAGAAGAAGTTAGTATGATACCCATTGTCGCCAAATCAATCGAATTCACTAAGCACGCAATTGTTTACCAAACAGAGCTAGTACTCCCCGAAGAGGGACAGCAACTTCAGAAGATTCTCGGATTCCACACCACTAACGACATTGCTTACAAAGACCTAATCCCCAAGACCACATCTTACAATGTGGTAGACGGGAGAGTGATGTTCGTTCCGTCAAACGTAACGACTGCATTCTATCAGGCTCTACTTGACAAGGAGATGCACAACCAAGATGAGTTCGAGGTTGAGCTTGCTCAAATCTATTTACCGGGAGATATTGTTGGCTTCGCGATTATACATTAACAATCGCCCAACCCTTTCCGGATAAGTAAGTGACGTTTGCATTTGCATTAAGTGCGGCCGGAATACGAAGGGTTCCTCCGTTTGGTAATCCGTCAAACACATCTGTACCTAGAGTTGTTGCTCCGAACATATCGATATACAATAAGTTCGGGCAGTCTATGAAGCACTCGTCTCCAAAGGTTGTAACGTTAGTCCCTTCCCAATGAGCTAGGTTTGGCATCTCGGCGAATCCTCTGGCCTCTACCTCAACAACCGAACTTAACAGATTGTCGAGTAGCGCTTTAGCCATTGTGTTTAACCTAAACCCTCCTGTTCGGATTATCGTTGCACTACTCATCTGAGGGATGGATATTGCAGTTCCGTAGAACATCTCCTCTGTGACCTCAGAAAGATTATTGTTGTACAGGACGTCATTCAGAGATGATGCACCTTTAAAGGTTCTATCTCCGCAAGAAGCAACTAATTCAAACGCCCCACGAATAGACTTAAGTGCTGTTGCGCCATTAAAGACGTCGTCCCCCCAAGCGGTGTTCGTATTGTCTGCATTGTTGTACTCTTCAATAAGGGTGTCGTTTTGGAAGTCAGCGCCGGTAAGGTCAGATGGATAGCTGAATCCGCTATCGCTAATTTGACGAATAGTTGTGAAGTTTCCGGGAGAAAGAAGTTTCATATCAACCTCTCCTCTGATTCCTGCAAGAATCCTGTCATCCTTTGTTATCTCAAAGGTCAAAAGGTCAGAGCTAGGGATGCCTAGTATTGCAAGCAAGTCGTCTCGGTCTGCGATAGACCCTCCTTGAAATTCCCAATTGTATTGGGGCCCAATGAAGTGCAGGACTAAAGACCAAGCAGCGAATCCTCTTGAGCCATCAGGCTTTATTGTGATTGTCTCTTCGTCCTCAATATTAATCAACGATGTTGTTGCAGGAGAAACCAACTTCGCTAATGAAGGAGATATGATTCCGGTGTCGTTCAAGACCTTTAAAACTAAAGAGTCTGTATCGTTGTCCTGATAAACCCCCCAATCAAGACCGAGTGTGTCTTTCACAACATTGACTTCGTGTGTAGCGTCCGTGACGTTCACAAAAGAGATGTTCGAGTCCCAATTAGTAGGGATGGCTGCTATTGCAACAAACGGAGTTCCTACTGCTAAATACCCTACGTTTGTAAAGTCATCTCCTCCTGAAGGGGTTTCGTATGTAACATAGGTCTTGCCAACTTCAAAGAATCCTTGCTGTTTCCCTACGCTTACTGCGCCGGCAAGAGTTACTTGCAAGGCGAGTTCATTTACCTGAACCAAGTTGTTTTGAATTGCATCGTTTAGATACTCAACAGTAGGGACAGCCTTCACTCCTCTTGAGTTGATTGCGTCTATGGTCGTTGCGGGCAACTCAAGCGTTGGAGCCCCGGAAGACCAAAGCTTCATCTTTAGCGCAAGCAGATTCAGGTTGTCAGCCGGAGCGCTATACCACTCGTGGTCGTTGTCGTTCCAAGTAGCGTAGGTCATATTGCGGTCTGTAATAATCCCGCCCTTTCCTCTAAGCGCAACAGAGTAGTAGTTGGGGCCGTATAGCGAGGCTTGGAACCCGGTAAAGGGGTTGGACGCGCTGTCTCTAAGAACAAGAGACGCAACCGCATTGGAGCCTGTGGAATCATTAATGATGTCAATACCACTTCTATTGTCTCCTGACCAAAGCAAGCTAAACCCTGTTGAAAGGAAGCTTGATTTGATTCTAAGTCTTTTTCCTGTGTAATAGTGCTCAGTAATTTCCTCAAACCAATCAGGAGATACAGGAACGTCGGCTACCTGAGAGATTTCTGTAAGCTGACCATAGTTTGCTAGGTCAGAGCCTCCGCTATTCCCGTAGGTTCCATAGTCTCCGGCGTCAGAAGAGAAGCTGTACATCTTGAAGGCTCCTCCTGAGTCAGGGGTTTCGTAGATGATAAACGCCCAATCCCTGTCTCCATTGATAAGATAGGTGTCGGAACTAGCATTGATTGCTCCGGCCGGGTCGTCTAGGTCTGTGTGCAACAAAGGAATTACGCTTGGCGGATTCGATGTGTTTGTTACAGGGATGTCTCCCGATATTTTCTTTTCGTACATAAGCTCGAAGTCCTCTCTAACGCTGTCAGAGTTGATGATGGCTCGGCCTTTTGTGTACAAGTATTTCTCAGTCCATATTGCAAACTGAGCATTGTTGGTTGAGGGAACATTTCTTTGCGCTTCAAAGACTTTCACTTCGCTCTCCGTGATGTTGATTACCCCTCTGAAGCTACGGTTGACTGCAAGATGAATGTCGTCATTAGGGACTCCGGTTCCGTTTATAACCGAGCCAACAACAAGCTTTGGCACCAATATCTTTTGAGAGGAAGTGGCTACTTCGGACAAATCAAACTGAGTAAAGTCTCCTAGATTCGCTGTGCTTCCATCTCCATTAACTCCAAACACCGGGTCGCCTGATGCGTCTCCTGTAAACTTCCAAAGAGAGCGAGGCTGTCCTGTTGGTGTGATAAGCCCAAGCTGAATAAGCTCAACGTAGTAATCTCCGTCATTAGAGATTGGATACCCTGCTACCGCAGTCCCGGCATTCAGGGCTGTATGTGGGGATAACAAGTCGTTGACGTAAAAGGTGTAGATGGTTGATTGGCTTCCATCCGGATTGCTCGGAACAATATCGGGCTCCGTTGAACTCAAGAAGAACAGGTTGTTCATCTCTCCAACAGCAACAACTCCACCTACTCCATACCGGCCCTTCCCGTTGTTGAGGTTAACATAGAAGTCATAGTATAGCTCTGTTCGGCCGGAGCTTACTCTTGCGCGAGGCACTCTCCAAATAACTGACTGAGTATCCGACACCTCATAATAAGTAGTGCCGACTGAGTCAGTAAAGTCTGTGCCATCAATTGCCTCCCAAGCCTCTTCGCCTTCCGCTTGAAGCCTAGAGGTAATGATAACTGTCTTATTGTCTTGAATTCCTAAGTCGCTGTTTCCGCCAAGCTCGCTGACGCGAAAGCTAACGTTCTCTCCTTTTGCTACGCTATATCCGTGAGCGTAATCCTGATTCTCAGGAGTAGTGATAGGATATAAGTCGGTGTTTCCTGTTTTTCCCATACTCCCAAAAATAAAGCATTTGCTTTGGGCTTAACCCCTTATGTGGTAATCAGAACCTTATAAGTGTGTAGTGCAGGGATATACCAACTCCAACGATGTTGCTGACGTCTGTTGAGGGGATTGTCTGCCCGTAGCCGTACATTACTCCAACACCAAGCCCGAACCTCTTAGCCTTTGAGCGCCTAAGCTTTTCCTCTACTTCCGTCTGCTCTATCTCCGCAACCCTTAGCTGAGAGTCTGCTCGTTCGTTAGAGAGAGATAATTGAGACTGAAGATTAGGAACAACCTCTAGTTGGTACCGATTAACCATTTGTTGCAACACCCCATTGATGCTGTCTTTTATTGCAAGCTCTCTCTGCAAGATAGAGTCCCTTCTTTCAGACATCTTCTTGTATTCAACGAACTTTGCAAACTCATTAAGCTCGCGGTACTTTACATCTCTGGATTCATCAAACCACTCCGGCTCAGTACCGGACGTTATCTGCGAGTGAATCGAGGTAGCGCCTATTGTAGTTGTTATTGCGAATAGAATCAATAATGCTTTCAAGTGCACGGCGGGCCGCCCTTTCTCTAAGATACTCATACTCAAAACTTTTTACAATTACTTCTTCTCTTTTGATGGTGTCGAGCTGAGCCTGAAACCTTTCTTGCTGTGATGCAATGCTGTCCTCAAGCCTCTCAATCTTCTGCAACTCTTCTTGCTTTATCTTACGAACCATCCTCTCGTATGCACTCCTCCCCTTCCAAGAAATCAGGAACGATAAGGCTAGTAGCGCGACAAAGAAGATTATGTATTTGTTCTGTATTTTCTTTCCGAATACCTGTAAAGCCATACTTGTTGCAAATTTTTGTATATTTGTTGCAGTCGGATGTTCCAACCGAATAACAAATCGCGCGTTATGGAACCTTTTAAAAACCCCTCTACTACACATAGAGGGGTTTCTTTTTTAAGGGTCGAATCTGTAAACCTTCGGGTTCTTCTCTTCGTAGTCGGTGTCCAAGTGTACCCAAGACACGCCGTCTTCTAGCCGTATCTTGAATGGAAACAAATTCGCATTATCCTCTATCCAATCCCTCACTTCTTCTGCGGTCATTCCTTCGATGTCGAAGTCTACGGCACAGCCTCTAGTGTGGGCCGAGAGGTATAGTTTGTTTGCAAGAGTCTTGTCTTTTACAATCTGACAGACGTTTACTCTAAGTCCTCGTTGTTGCAGGCTTCCTCGATTGATGTACATTTTCTTGTCAAGCCCCTCTCTGACAATAACGATTGCCCACAGCAACTTATCATCAAAGAACCTCCAAGCCCTTTCTCCGTAAGCTTTCTTTGTTCTGTCGTCTACCAACTCCCCAATGGAGAAGTACTTCTGCACCGCTTCAAGAATCTTATCTCTTGACGGCATTGTTCTAACATTACTCATTTGCAATTATCTTCAGCTTTATGAACAGCAAGCTCCATTTCCAAAGCATCTACCTTTTCGTCAAGCGCGTTAATGATTTTAATTTTCTTCTCAAGTCGTTGCTCTAAAACAATCTGATTGTCCTCCATTGCTCCGAACTTAAAATAAGCTCCTCCGATAAAGAATATCAAGACAAGGAATCTCCAATTGTCCTTTATGCCTGCAAACGGGTCTTTCTCTTCCTTGCCATTCATTACCTATACTTTTCAAAGTTGCCACGAATGTTGTGAATACACATATTGATTATCGCTCTCTCGTGCTGGTCTTCATATTTCTCATCCTCTTTTGTGGAGATGCTTACAATAAACAGCTTCCACTTATCGGTGTCTGTGTAAACGTGATAGACTTCAGAGTATCTTACTCCTTCGCTATAATATATCTGCCGGAGCAAGCAATCCTTGTGTTCTTCAACATCAAAGACATAAGGCCCCTGTGTTCGCTCAGCTTCTAACACCATATCGATATATGCGTCATCAACCTGAACTTCTTCGTAGTTGTGAAGAATCTTCAATCTTCTGTTTTGCTCTCGGTTCTCCGCAACCTTCACATCTACGGCTCTTGCAAACATCTTGGAGCCGGGCTTCGGCTTACCTCCATTGTTGCTTACCTCAAGTAAAAGAACTCTATCTGTTGATGTCTCCGTCTTTATTGTCTCCATACAATTGTAGATTTCAGACGAAGCAACGAGATTATTTATTAACTCACTACGTTTCTTTTTTTTCTCTTCATCCCGAGCTTGTTGCATCCGGACTTCTCTTGCTAGGCTTCTGAGTCTCATAGACTCCTTAACTATGTAGGCTACTACTGCTAGTATTGTTCCCCATAGAGCGAGAAACCACTTCTCCTCATAGAAGGGAGAAGAATCTTGGGCAATTGACATTATACTTTCTGCTCTTGCATAAAGCGCTTCAGTCAGTTTTATTTTCATCATCCAAAGGTTTGTTTTGAATCAAATCCCGAGCATCTTTAAATTTGGCCGTTACTCGGTTTATTAACTCATGCTCACTCTTTGAATGCCTGATGTCTGACAGAAATGCCACTATTCCATAAACGGAGAATCCTAGTGTCAGTCCTGCAATGGACACAATGGGGACGGCAAGCCACGGTGGGTTGAGTAGCTGACCATTTGTAATTACAAACAGCCCCATACTCACAGAAAATGTAGCCAAGAACAAATACTTAAACAGCCGAGGCATCTTAACTGAGTGCCTTCCGAGTACGTCTTCTATACTATTTTGGTCTTGACTTTTCATTTCAATTTGGAGCATTATGCTAATATACCCAAACTCGCGTCCGTTGTTTTGTTTATGGGGTAATCCCTTTCTTTTTCTTGGCTAGTGCGCTTAGTCCAATACCTAAGACTAGGTAGCTTCCAATGGAGCCACTAAAGTCAATGCCGAACAATGCCTTGATTGCCGGCGCGGTGTCGGGGACAAATGAAACAATAATAGCCGTGAGCAATACAATGACTGCACACCAAATCCAAGCAAGCTTGTTCTCTTGAATAAACCGACTCCAAACAAAAGTGCTTGGGCTTGTTACATACTTCTGAGCCTTGATTAGTGTTGCAAGTATTACTCCCGCAAAACCGACTCCTACTGCTTTAAGAATTAAAAGTGTTGTTTCCATATCCGTAAGTTTTATCTTGGCATTTCGTCGTTCAATATCTTTTGATAAAGAGAGAGCATTTCGCCGCCACCCCACACACTACCGATTGCAAACCCGACGTCCTGCATTTTCCCGTTATAAGAGTATCTTGTTCCGCCACCTGTTCGATGCCAATAGGTTCTATACAAAGTTCCTGTCGCTCCCGCCATACAAACATACTCCGCGTCCGTTGTTTGTGTTTCGGTTACGTCAACGCCGTTTTTAAAAACCCGAAGGTCTTTAGTAGGCTCGTCGTAAGACCAGCCAATTACGGCCTCCTCCCCATTAACAAGAGCAGTTGCTACTGAAGATATAGCTAATATTGCTTTAGAGTTGTCTGTTTTATCAAAGAACTTTATCTGAAAAGTTCCGTTGGCTTCAATAAAGAACGAGAACTCTCTTTCGGTTGTGCCTCCATTTAACCCATTAAACCTCTTATCGAAAAGAAATAATGGTTGGGGGCCTATGTTATCAGGCGATACAGCTACAAAAGCTGAGTGCGAGAAGTCGGTTGTTCCATCTCCTAACCGGAAGTCCGTGTTGTCCATCCTCCCGTAAGAAGGGCTGTCTGTTCGGTACCAAAGTCTTGCTCTATTAGCCTCGTAAGGCGCGAACACGCCAGGAGTGTTGCTTCCGTAAAATATTGTAACCTTTGTCCCGCCAACGGTGTCGTCGTGCCTGTTAGACCCCACGTAGTTAGCAGCGTCAAGCGGGAAGTAGTATGTGAGTTGGCCTAAGTCAACCTCCTTTACTCCTCCAAAGAAGTTATTTATATTGTTATGGTGCGACATCAATTAAGCTCCTTGAACAATCTGTTCTTGTATTTATATCCATTCTTGTCTGCTCCCCTCATTCTATTCTTCCACTTGTATCCAAGTAGCCTGAATGGATTCAGTTTTCCTAGAGGAAGAGTATAGCTGTAACGAAAGATAACCTCTCCGTTCTCAAGATAGATTATAACAGACTGCAAACCTACGTCGTTCTTGTCTCTCCAATTGAGAGGATGAGCCGGCCCTTCTAGGTCGAGAACATCGTAGGAGGTGTAAGGAAAATCAAAACGATGCGACCTTGACGCCTTCAAGTTGTAGGCCGAGTTTCTTAAAACCAACCATCGGAAGGCGGCCCAATAACGACCAAGCTTGCTTGCTTTGTCATAGTCAAATCCTTTTCTTTCTCGGTAGTTCTTGTCCCCATAGGTGCAAGCAATATAGTCGAGAGGCTTAGAAGGGTCGCCGTCAACGTGCTCGGTGCAGTCGTACAGCCAATAGATGTGGCTCTTGCGAAGATTTCTGTTTTCCTCCGGCCGCCCCATTGCAAACAATTCCCTAGAACGCTTGTAGATTATAGGGAAGATAAAGAACGCCTTTACGGCTTTAAAAAAAACTTCGCGGCCCGCCTTGTTGTACTCTCTCCGGAGTCGCTTAGGTATTTTCTTGTAGCCCTTCATTAGTAGTTCTCTGTGATGTAGGTGTCGACCCTGCTCTTAAAGTTGTTAAAGAAGCTCGTATATCTCGGGTCAGGGATTGTTGCATTCTCACATCGGTCTGCAACGATTCTCCAAAAACCTTTATAAAGAGGCTCAGCCAATCCATAGAACCACTCGGCCGCCGCGTCTCCTTCTGGGCGAGTAATAACCCCATCATCAATAGCTCTCTCGATTCTTGCAACAAGCCTGTCTAATTCCTGAACTCCGTCAGCCTTTCTAACCTCTACTCTTGTTGCGGCCTCGTCGTTGTCAAGAAGGTCTTGCTTTTCTTTTTCGGTCAGAGCCACAACCGTTCTTGCAATCTGCCTGCTTACAGGGGCGCTTGAGTCGTACTGCAACGGCCCGTACTTTTCTTCGGCCGGGTCAAGGTTTGGTTCGTGAATAATGCGCCACCCATCAGCCTTAAGCTCGCTATTTGGTAGCTTATTGTAGTTTCCGATAACTTCTTCTCCGGAAGGTCTAGTCCATCTACGAGGAATAACAGAGTATGCTTTAAGCGGATTCTCGTTTAAGTTTGAATATTGTGGCATAATATTTATTTTTTACGAAGATACAACTTCAGTTATTTATTCTTTGTTGCAAAGATAATCTCACTCCCTGCTGGGCCCAAAGACAGCGCCTATCATCAGCATTATCACATCTCTTATCGACACAATAGCGAGCTCCTTTAATGGTCTCTGATAAACAACAGACAGAATGAATGGGCTTATTACAACAACTGCTATCACTATCGCAAACAGCATCCGAATCTTTTTGTTTGTGCTTTGCTCCCCCATTAGTGGTATGTTATGTTGGCGCTTAGTGTGTCCTCAGCATAAGCAATATCGCCATCCCTACCGCCTTCGTTGTTCGTTTCTAGTACTTGGTCAGCATCGATATTTACTCCTGTTGCCATATCTTCAAATACATTGTTGTAGCCGGATGTTGTCCCTAGCTTATAACACCTTCGGATGTCTAAGTCGGTTAGGTTAGCGTTGTCCGCAAAAGTTCCTGTACCGGTCATCTTACAATAAGGGAAACTAAGCTCGGTACATCCTGTATTTTTTAGAGACGAGCTCCCTAGTTCGACGAGGTATGGAGCAAGAATCTCCGTGCAATTAATTGCGCCGTAAAAGCAATTAGCAGAGAACTCGGCACAAACTCCTACCAAGTCTCGGAACGCTGTAATATCGGTGTCGCTTAAAAAGGCGCTGCTTGGCAACACAAACCATTGCCCTACTAATAATTGAATGTCTGTCCCGTCGGTTGAAAATGCTAAGCAATCTCCAGCCGATAGACCTAGTAAGCTCTCTGCATCAGCAGCGTTGAGAATAGTACCTCCAACTCCATCGATTTCTAAGTTGTAATCCTCTGTCTCGTAGTTGACAGTCCAATTGCTCAAAAAAGAAATAGTTAGGTCTCCATCTGGCCCGCCACCATTGTTCGTTGCTAGGTGTTTGTGTACATTGATAATACTACCCACTTCGTTTGGAGTAAAAGCAAAAATATTATTATTCGCTGTGGTGCTACCAAGCCTGACGACGTTCGGAATATGGCAGTAGTTCAAGTCGGTATCGTAAAAGGCATTGTTGTTTATCTCGATTAGGTTTGAGGCTGTGAATGATTGCACCCCTGCGCTTCTATAACAATTAGACCCAATCTCTTTCACGCAAGGCATATCGGCATCGAGGTCAACGATAACCATATTAACACATCCCCAAAAAACAGAGGAGCCAACATTTCGTATAGTCGTGCTTTTGAATTTGGTAATTAAGGTATTTCTGAATGCCCCTGTCCCCATTGCTTCTGCAACGTTGTTTTCAAGTTCTCCAGCGAGACCCGCATTAAAAAAACAATAGGTTCCAAAAGTGCTCGCATACTGTATCACGTTGCACTCCGTAAGGCTTGCGCATCCATCAAAAGTGTAAGATGCTATTGACGCACTCCAATCTTCAGATGCAGTAAACTTGGTAATTCCTGAGTTCTGAAATATATAGTTCCCTCCAAACGAAGTGAGAACCGGTGCAGTAAACGTGAAGCTGTTTGTGGCGTTCGCAAACGCGGAAATATTTACGCTCACTAATTCGGGCCATACTAAATCCCCGTAGATTGCAGACCTACGGAATGCGTAACCCCAAACAGTTCTACAAGCGGGAAAAGAAACATTGTTCCCTAGACTCGTGGTGTCTTCAAACGCCTGAGTGCCTATGGTGTCAACCCTCCCTTCGTAATCCACATAGGACGTTATGTCTGTGTTTAACTGAAATGCACTTGCAGGAATGTCGTATTTTACATTGATTCTGGCAAGTATGTCGTTTCCTGACAACTTAAAGTATGTTACATCTCCGGGAGACAACCCAAGTAAAGTCTCAAGTGCCGCCGCCGTGTTAGTAGTCACCCCCTCTCCTCCAATCAAGGTGTTGTAAGGGGGAGCTCCGAAAAACATATTTTGCGCCATACTCTTCATTAAAAGGTGTTAGGTTAAAAATCAAGGATACGTTGCTCCCTGAACAATCTGACCAAACATTCCTGCGGTGCCGGTACCGAAAGAGGCAACAGTAATTAGGTTGACGTATGCTCCATCATAAGTCCCCTGAATATTCCACTCAGCAGGTACGGTAAGAGCAAAGTTTCCTCTAATCTTTATTACGATGGTCTTTCCTCCCTCAGCTTCAGCATCAGTCGGAAAGTTTGATTGGGTTAAGGTTGTCGCTCCAATCATCACGAGGTCGAAGTAGTCTCCTGCGCTCCAATCAATATCGTAAGACGTATCTAAATCATCCGCCTCCACAACGGTACTTATAAGGCTTCCTGCGTCAGAGTAACTCAATACCCCCTGCAAGGCCGCCATAAGCGCCGATAAAGACACAGGGGTTGAGCCATCAACCACCCAATCTGTGTACGAGCGCAAGTCTGCAACAAGATTCTGAGGCCCATCTACCTGACGCAATCCTACAAGAACTTCCTCCGGCGCGGTCGCTGCTCCTGCGTTTGCAATCATAATCTCAAGGTCTGTCTTTCTGCATATCACAACACCGACTTTTACTTCGTACTCTGCTAAGGTGTAGCTCTCGCCGGCTGCCAAAAAAAAGCTCCCTGTTGTAACTAATAAATTACTCATATCATTTTTACTTTAAGACAGCCGATAGGTTTGCGGCCGCAGTTGTTAAATCGGGTTGTGTGAATTGGTCAATCGTCATCTCGTCCCATTGAAACTCATCTGTTATTGGGCGAGGCACGCTGTTTTTTCTGCAATAGAGAATGGATATCTTTGCCCACTCAGGAGGATTAGATTGCCCTTTCTCTTGCCTGAATCCAATTGAAGGGCGAATGTTTCTTTTCTGATAAAGAACGTTGTTGATTACTACGTGCCCTTCCGGAACCTCCATCGTCTCTCCGGAAGCAACGGGCCAATTAAACCCTGACCCTAATATGTGTGCCTTAATTGCCATAACTATTCTATTTCCGGCGGATTGATTACCGGGTTTTCACTTATAATTTTTTCAATATCCGATGAAGCCCCACCTTTGTTTCGTCGGTAGTCTATAAGCTCTTTGCTGTTTTGCTTCTTCAGATTCTCTCTGTTGTCAAGAGCATCTTCTCTCTGCCGGGCCCTATCTGAGGACACAACGGCTTCGATTGTTTTAAGCTCTTTGTTTCTTTCGTGGTCGGCTTCTTTTGCAATTTCATCCAACATAGCATCAACCTTCTTATTGTCGCGGCCAAGCTTGCTTTTGTAAGCCTCTTCACTCATCTTAAGCCTACTCTCGTAAGCCATAGTCTTTCTTCTTTCCTCCTCCGCAATCTGCGCGGCTCTTCCGTTGGCCTCTCCTTGAGCGTTAATCTCTTGCAATTTAGCCTCACGGTCTTCCTCAATCTTCTTCTTAACGTGATACTCAAGATACTTGACGGCACGCTTAGTGTTTCGGATTAGCCTTGCGCTGTTGTAGACCCCAACAGAAATCTCTTGCTTTTGGTACGCATCAAGGACAGACTGCTCAAAGACCCTGCGCTCGTCGCTATCGGGGGAGAAGTCGTGATAAATTGCAAACCGGTGCATTGGAATAGACTTAACCTTCTCCATAAGCTCTGTGCTACGAGTGCCAATCATATCCATTGTAAGTCTTGTAAGGTGCTCGCTGTCGAATAGGTCTTGTGCCGCCAAAGAAACTTGCTCGGCATATCGCAACGACATCTTGAAAGAGGCTGACACTAAGTCGTGCGTAGCCATACTACTACTTGCAAGAAGAAGCTTTTGAACTCCGATAGCCGAACGACTGTTTGGATTTGCTGTCCCGTCTCGTAACTCGTTGATTCCCAATATCTGACGCAGTCTATTGTAGTTGTTGGTAAACTCATTGGAAAGCATAACAAGGGCGCTGCTGTTTACTCCTCCCGGATGCTCTGTGATTGCTTGAGGGACGGAGTCCCCGTCCTCGTTGATTTGATTTTTAAGCAAGATTGAGCGACCAAAAAACATCTCAAGAATTGTTTCAGCCTTTAGCCTCTCTCCGTTAAGCATAACATTGTTAAGTGCTGAGGTGTCAATCTCCACAGACGCAGGACGCAACTCCATTTTTAGTTGCATAAACTTGTACCAATCTCGATGCAAGTCGTCCACAATTGGAACTGCTCGTTGCACACGGCTATCAAAACGAACGGTGCCTCTTTCTGAAAGACGCTTAACCTTTGGAGCAACAATAACGTATTCTGATATTGGCCTGTTGACCCCGTCCACAATTTGATTGGGAGCTTCCTCCCACTCCAAGCAATAGTTGATAGACGGGATGTAAATTCCTCTAAAGAAAGTTTCATACGTCCACTCTATTTTTTTGTTGGGATTCGACGGGTTGTATCCTTTTGGGTCGTCAGACCTATCGATTGCTTTTGTTGTTTTGTTCTTGCGAAGTTTCTTGAATGTTCTCTGACGGGTTGTCAGGTAGTTGAAAGCGATAACCTCAATCATTCTATTGTTATCCTCTCCCTCAATCCAATCTTCGTCGTCGTTTGTTGTTGCGCCGGCCGCTGCCTTAAGTTGCTTCTTGAATTCCTCGCTCGGCTTGTCAACCTTTTTTAGAACTTGACCAAGCGTCCACTTCTCATAGACTCCTCCATATCGCACATCTCTTGCATCATCCATTTCAAATGCATTATGCACGAAATCAAACGGGTCTACATATCTTAGAACAATGCCCTCATCCGGACAAGTATATCTTCGGCCAACAGCAAATCCTAAATCGAACAAGTCTTCATCGTGCTTGTTCTTGATTTCCTCAAAGCGGTTGTATTGAAACCAAGCATCAATAAATATCTCTTGAGCCTCTTCAATCAAGGGCTTGTATTCAAGCTTTCTTGCCTCAAGCTCTTGTGTGTCTTGTGGCATATTGGGCTGTGATAGATTTATCCCTAACGCTTCTCCAAGCTCTTTGGCCGCATCCTGTGTGTAGAAGTTTGTTTCAAGAGCATCAAAGTATTTAACCTTCTCGTTAACAGAGGTTCTATCAACAGCTTCGGCTCTTGGCTTGAAGTCTTCCTCGTTTATTGCATTGATTACAATATCTCTAAAGCTAGGGAGAATCTTAAGTGTTTGGTATTCAATCTTATGGGTCTTAACCTTGACTCCATCTGTCCCGGCTTTTTCCTTGTCCCCCTCGATAATATTTTTATACTTGGCCGTTGATTGCTCTCCTCTAGCATAGGAGCGCATTTCGCGAATCCACCATCTTCTCCAAGATAGATGCCCGCTATCTGACCATTGGTTTGCTATTGCTTCTCCAACCTTACGTCCGAACTCAAGACTGTCCTTCTCTCCATTCGGCACTAAGTCGTCGGGGAATGCTGATGTAATACCTACTGTTGACATAAATCAAAAATAGCTTAAATGAATTAGTAACTTAATCATAGTGAGTAATTACGCCCCGAAATAACTCAAGTCAATCGAGGAGCCTTGATTACTCCGGTATGCAACTGTTTGCCTTTGTTTTGGCATATATTGATTTGCAAGAAGAGCAAGCTGTGTTGCAACAGAAAGGTCAAACCTTTTTCTCTTCTTCACATTGAACTCAATAAACTCCTCCACCAAGTCAATAAACCAAACCTTGCAATCCTCCTCTAGGTTCTGCCCCATAAAGTCAAAGATGTAGCTCTTCAGTAGAATTGCTTGGTCTGCGTTCCCTTGCTTAGATGACGGAATTCCTCCGTATTGTCTCTCAGGTTTCGATAAGTCCTTCCATTTCTTGTCTGGCCGAGTAATGATGTAAGCTCGCATCCCTCTCTGAACTAAATGTTCAAGTATTCGAGGCTTGTTGTTCTCAATCAATCCCATAACGCCAAAGAACCAAAGAGCCTTAGCGGTATCGTCGTAGAAGTGAACGGCTTTATCCGGCCGGTGCGCGTACTTAAGAAACAAAGAGTGGTTTGGGCACCCAACAAGATTCATTCGAGATGCCCCGACTATTGCTCCGTTAGACCCGCGACCATCAACTGTCTCATCAATGTCGTAGCTATCCACTCCGAATGAGCCAACCATTGAGTTGCCCGGAGTTTGCAACATAGACTCCCCTCTCCATCTTCGCATCTGATGGTTGTTTTGAATCTCTTTTGGCGGAATCCAAGTTGTAAAGAACCGGCCATTTGTGCTCGGCCTCCACTCAACAGGGCTGTTATAGGGTTCTGCCGTCCAAACAAGATTTCCCCTAAATATAGTCTCAACCAACTCTATGCTGTGCTTAGCTCTGAGAAAGTCAGCGTGGTTATTCAGGTTGTCAATATCGAAGTCGTTGTTGGCCCCTCCTTCGCTACGAAATGCGTGCTCAACTACTCTAGGGTGCTGACGCAAGAAGTTGTTAAGGTCTGTCTTATCTCCTTCTTGTTGCAACTTATTGAAGTCGTTCTCCCAAGAAGTGACCGCCCCGTACTCGATATACTCCCCATCTTCGTTTAGTATTGGCTCTTCCGGGTCGAAAACAACAGGGTATCCCCACTCATCAAAGAATCCTGCTGAGGTATAGCAGTCGTCAACGAATAATGATATGAGTTGAGTTACGGTCTTGCCGAGCTTATCCCTTTTACTTGCCCGAGCACTTTCGAACTCGTACTTGAAAGACTTCCCTCCCTCGCTAAAGGCCCCGGCTGTACTCCCAAACTTTCCTGTTGAAACAATCTTATGCAGTCCCTTGAAGTGGCAGTCCTTGTGATTACCCCTGAATGTGGTAAAGGACACATTGACATACTTTCCAACCTCGTCATTGATTGAAAACGGGTGCGCTTTTGTGCTATCATACGACACAGCCTTCGTTGGGTACAGACCCACGTTGGACGTTTCTGCATTATCTGTGTCAAACTCAATTTCCAAAACACTTTGGTCAATCTTGTTCGGGTCATCAAGAACGGGCTTGAAGAACGTTGGATAGTATTTAAACGGCTTAACCACCTTCTCTGTGAATAACTTCTTTGCAAGTCGCTCATTCTCAGACACTACCGGTATCTGAGAGTACCTGTATTGAGTGAACATATTGAGCGCCTCACTCGCGGCCTCCGATGTCCAAGCCACACGGCGAGACTTCAGGCGAAGCTCTCCCCAACAAGTGGGGTCTGCTTGGCAGGCGGCCCAATGCCACCACGTATGCATTGCAGTAATCCGGAAGTGCGGATACATATTGTCCTCTGTGAGGAAGTAGTAGTTGAGAAACATATAGTTCGAGCCGGTAATGTAAACAACCTCCTCGTCTACCTTAATAAAGAGTCCGTGCTCTCTTCGGTGGAACTCTCTTTCAATGTGCTTCTCGTGCTTTTTTTCTAGGACTCGCTTGCCTTTTCTGTAAGCTTCGCGAGCCTCCTTCCTTTTGTTCCCTTGCCGGTACCGCTTCATATCTCGCCGGTAAGCAATCTCAAGGTCTAGGAAGTCTTTAGGGATGGGAGTGCGCTTCCACTTAGCGTTAGCGCCTGAAAGCCCCTCGTTCATTATCTCTTTGCCCTCAGAGGAAGGGAGCCCAATGATTAAGTCTCCAACCTTGAACACCTTCCCAAGCGTTCCATCTTTAGAGATGCATATAAAGTTAGGGTCAATCTTAGGGTATCGAGTGTTCTTCCAAGACTTTGATTCGTTGCGGGCCTTATAGACCGCGGGCTCTATCAGAGAAAGCGGGTCTATCTCTTTTGCAATCGTATCACGATAAGACTTATCTATCTCGTAGTCTATCATTTCAGTCGGTCGCTAAGTTGTGTTCCTCCCGACTCATCCTCCGGATTCTCAAGCTTCTCAAGCTGAGAGTACTTCGTTTGAATCTTCTCAAGCAAGGCATCTGCAACATCGGCTGCTTCGCCCAGACCGGTAACGTATGTTTTGATTTGGGTCTCAGAAACCTTTCTCTTTTTCTGAACAGGAGCAGGCTCCTCTTCTTCTGAAGATTCCTCCTGTTCTTCGAACTCAGACTCAAGCTCTCTCTTGAGTATTGCAATAACATTACTGTATGCAACCTCAAGGGCTTCGATGTGGTCTTTTATTCCTTTGATTTTCTTCTCATTCACTTCTGTTGTAAGCATCTATTTTGATTTTGATTTCTTCTCGTTGCGCTTCGTGTTCTTCTCAAACTTCTCCTTCTCTTTCTGAATCTCTTCTCGAATTTGAGCCTGAGTTTTTCTCTCTCCTTGAGAGGCGACAGCGCCCTTACTCCACCCAAGTAGCAGTTTTATTTTTGCCTGAGTAGACACGGCGTCGTCAGCATAGACATCGTCGTAGTCTTCGACCACATCCTGAAAGAGTTTTGGGTAGCCTGTGAACAGAGTGATTAGTTGTCCACGAAGCTTCTTAACGTACTTGTCTTTCGTCTGCTGAGACTTTGCATCCATTGCTTTCTGCAAGTTGTCTGACATATCATTCAACGAGTCTAGCAATGCGCTTTCAATTACAGCCCCATAACTGTTATCTTTGTCAAGCAACAACTTATCTGTTGCAAGCTCAAGGATTCCTCCGGCAATCGGCACGCTCTCGAAGTTACCTAGAATAATTGATTGCAACAAATCTTTGTCGTTGTCGTTGGCCGCCTCATCATCATCTCCTCCATAGAAGAAGGGAAGTAGGCTTGCGGTAAATGCTGACGCAACATAAGTGTACATTGCCGGCTGAGCAATCGCGTAGTTCAGCACCCCTAAAGCATTTCTAGCTCGGGTTCCCTTAGCCCCTTCTGCTCCTCTAGTCATACCCCGCATAAGCTCTCTCCAATGGTAGTCAGCATTGTTCATATTCTGAATAGGAGCCGTTGCAAACATAGCTAAGTATCTTGCGTATGGATGGTTTTGGAATCCGCTTTTACCAAACTTAGAGTTTGTCTGTTGCGACCGGTCAGCCACGGCTTCAAACTTTTCTAGTGCGGCCGCCTTAGCGTCCGCCTCGCTCATACCGCCCTTTTTGTATCGGTCGAGCCACGCAAGATAGGTAGGCACAGCCCCCATAACACCAAAGGCGTCCCCGAACTTAACATTCAGCAGGGCCACATCCATTGCTTTCTTGTAGAATCTGGAAGCGGCCTGACGCTTAGCTTCAATTGTTGGATAGTTGTTGAATGCAAACTCAGAGCCATTGGCTAATTCAGACAATCCGAATACCGCATTCTCCACCCCTCCTACATCATATCTTTGTTTCAAGAAGTCAGACTCACTCAGCAATTCCCGAAAAGTCTTAATAACTTTTGTTGGCTCATAATACTTGATAGCCTCAATCCCAACGCTGTCAGGCATATCGATTGCTCCGTTCGTAAACGAAACCATCTGAGTCATAAGAATCTTTATCTTTCCTCCAAGAACAGAGCGCGTAACGTTTCTTGCAATGGTGTCAAGTACTGCGCTACCGCGGGCTTGACCAACTTCAACATAGTCTTTGTTGCGCTTCAACCCTGTAAGAAGAGACTCTCCGTTGTTTGGGTATGCGTCCGTAATGTTCTTTCTGAACCACTTATCTTTCAATAGCCGAGTAAAGTCGCGATAGACTTGGCCGTATGCGTTATAGTGGGCCGCCTCAACGATAGCTCTGTTTACCAATCGGTTCACATCCTCAGCGGCAATAGGGTCATTGTTCAACGTTCTTTGTTTCAAGCTCCCGTATCCTACGGTGCCAACACCGTAGTTGCCGCCATAGTCTAGGTCGTCACGGCTAGTATCTCCCTTCTCTCTTACAACCTTACCGGCGTAGAAAGGCTCTTTCGCCAACTCAAAGTTGTTGAGTTTCTTGTACATTTCATTTGCAATAGGATGCAACTGCGAGTCGTAAAACTCCCAAAGGAAGATTGCGTAATCTTTCATTTCATCAGAAAGCTTGCTCTCAATTTCCGCAATAGCCTCAGCATCAAATCCGTTTGCCTCAAGACCCCTTAGTAGGTTCTCGTTCTTGGAGTTCATCCATACATTTAGCCACTCGGCCTGAGTGAGCGTCAAGTCTTTTCGTTGCTCGGCCGGAGTGTTTGCGTCTGACTCTTGGTAGTTTCTTGCAACAGAGATGGTAAGCTTCTTCTGCATCTGCTTAAGAGCCTTCACTTCGCTGCCAAACACTTTCTTTCTAGCATTCTTCACTTCGGTTGCCAGCCTGTTCCTAGTAGCCTTCGCCTTTCTCTCTTGCTTCTTTAGTCTGTTTACAAACTGAACCATCGGGCTTGAGTCCCTGTTGGCGCCGCCTTTCTGAGAGATGATTGTTGCAATCCTATCAAGGGAGCCGGTAAAGAACCCTCCACCAAACACCTGATGTCTTAATCTGTCAAGAGCGCTAAGCCCTGTCTTTCCAAGACCCTTAGCCTTGCGTCCGGCCTCTCTCGGAGTTTCCACTCGGTTAGCCCCCTTCTTCTTTGTGTCTTTAACGATGGGGTCGCGAACCTCGCTCATATATCTTTCTCGTTCCTGTCGTTGCAACTCTAACAATCGACTTCTTCCAAAGTCATATATAGATGTGACAGCTTCAAGAGCGTCCCTCCATAGCGCATTAGCCGCAACAGCGTCGCCCGAAAGCCTTGCTTCAAGTATTCCAATAGAGGTGTTTAAGGTTTCTAGTTGCAATATCTCAGCCTCCGACAACTCTCCCTCTTGGACAAGCTTATCCTGCAACACCTCTCTCTGCTCCCTTAGCTCATCCATACGAACTCGCTCTCTGTTTGCGGGGGTGTTTTTGAATGGGGCCGGGTTTATGTCTTTTGTCCCGTAGACATTAGCCTTTACATCATCCAAGAATTTTCCTTCTTGCTGAGTAGTAAGATTTGCTTTGGTCTTACCAGACTCCTTCTTCTTTGTCTTTCGATTTAGAACTCGATTCAGTTTTCGCTCAATAGCTCTGTTCTCAATCTCCGTAGATATTGTAGAGACATCCTTCATTGCTTGACGCAACTTGGTTATATCGTTCGTGTTCTTTACAAGACGAGCAATCTTCATAAGCTCCCGCTTCTTTCCTTCTTTGTTGAATGCTTGGTTGTCAATAACATCTTGGATGTGTTTCAGCAACATAGCTCTAACTTCTCTCGGCCGAAGGCGAGGGTTACTGAATTTCGCTTGAAGTTCGTTACGGGTTTCCGTAATTCTTTGGGCGGCCTCTCCCTGCGGGTCGGCCTTAGAACCCTTTCCTTTTCGAAGCTCCTTGCCTGAGAGTATCTCTGTGGCCGCTAAGTCAGCGAATTGCTCAATGGTCATTTTACTTACATCCTCCACCTTCATTCCGCTGATGCCTAGTCCGGCCGCAATCTTGCGGAACAAATCTAGGAACCAAGAACTAAACTTCTTGCTCTTGGCTTGAGCATAAATCTTAGCCCCTCTATCTCCAATGGCCTGAGCCAAAGCCTCCTCAAGCTGTTGCTCTTCGCTGAGGTGGGCATATCCCGGATGATTCTTTATTCGCTCGTGATACTCAGTACCTCTTACAATCTCAAGGCCGGCCTTGTAGTGCTCCGTGTGATTCTCCTTCATCCAATCATTCCAAAGGTGTCCGAATTCGTGAATAGGCGTGTCGGCCTTTACCTTGTCTTTGTTGATATAAACCTTTCCTTCGTGGACAAATCCGTGAGGGGTAAGGGTAATCCCATTACTTGATGCTGAGTTTTGGAAACGAACATTCTGTGTTGCTTGCAAGAAAGCGGAATGTCTTGCCGCCTCTTGAACTTCATTAGCCTCAAGGATTCCTACTGCGTCAGGAGTGAGAATTGAATACGGGTGTAGCTCAACCCCTTGCTCCTTAAGATAGTCGACCACGTTCTGAGGTGTGGCCTCCTTTGGGTAGACGGCCGATTTAAACTCCTTGAATTCAACACCTCTTTGAATCTTAGCCTCAAAGTAATGAGACGGAGTGGTGTTTATTGCATCCAACAACTCTACCGCAGACTGAAGGGTTTCCTCAGAGATAACATTTGTGTCTCCGATTGCGGCATCTATATTGTCGGTGTATCCGAAGTAGGCGTCAATCATAATAGAGTCAAACCAAGCGTCAGGAACAAGACCCCAATCCGGAACTCCTTGAGATTCCATCCACCCTGTCTTCTCTATGTCTTGCTTGATTTTTTCAACCACCTCGAATCGAGCGTCGTAAAGCTCCCTTCTTGCATCCAAGAAAGCCTCTCGGCTAACTATCCTGTCCTTGCTGTTGACAATATCCTGCAACGATTGGAACCGGTCAGCAAGCGCCGCCCCTAAAGCTCCAACTCCGGAAGCTGAGCTTTGGTCGACCTCTCCTCTTACGGTAGATTGACTACTCATAAGCGCGGCAATGTTCTGCAAGTTAAAGTCCTCGATATGAGCATCCCAAGAGCCTAGTGTTCCGGAAACCCATAGTTGCTTCTTCGCGTCATACTCCTGCTGAAACTCTCTTGTTGAAGCTATTTCGACTGTTGCGGATAAGGAAGTCTTTTTGTCGACTGCCTCAAACCAAGCTCTCCTCACGGCGTACTCCATTTTGTTCGGGCCATCAAAAGACTCCATTAGCGCAAGGACGTTCTCTGCTGTTTGTTGGTTTGTCTCAAGAAGATACTTGATTCGATAAGCAGGGCTTGTTGCAAGGGCAGCGCCCCCTCCCTTCTTTACCTGAGCGAACGTGGGGTACATTGCAGGGCTTGTGACCTCTAATCCAAACTCACGAAGCTGTTCTTGCATTTTAGATATGTGAGCGTTATACTCCTCTAGTGTCACAGAGTATATAACCCTTTCGTTAGGAAACACCGGGCTATAAGCATCCTTAGAGAATACCTCGTTCTGAGAATCAATAGGGTCTACCATACTCGCGTCCCCCACAAGAGAAATGGTTCCGAATGCATTGTATTGGTTTCGAGTGTCCACAATTGCAATAGACGGAGCAGGCAGGCCTCCTATCTCCATTGCTCGCATAAGGTTCTCGACATTAATATTATGTGCGGCCGCCAATGTTTTTGGTGCCGCTTTAGTCATTGCGTCGTTGGAGTCGTCTTGCTTTCGCATTTCCTCTCCGCCGATTTCCTCCATCTTTTTCTTGATGTCCTCATCAGATAACACCTCAGACTTTTCGTCTTGCAATCCGGTTTTCTCTAGCAACGAAAGAAGCTCTGTCGCCTCCTGCTCTGAGATTGACTCAGCATCAGAAACTCCTTCGGCCTGAGCTTGAACAATCGGGCCATAGTTCTTTGAGTATGTTCCATCCCCCTGAGCCTCATATCCCTGCTCAGA
>Ga0070750_10000233_pt1 | contig 30194 bp, 27 predicted proteins | sample VirMetDEL_Nov_24_FD_77013 | JGI IMG/M metagenome (GOLD analysis project Ga0070750, IMG submission 77013) | Aqueous microbial communities from the Delaware River and Bay under freshwater to marine salinity gradient to study organic matter... | ecosystem: Environmental > Aquatic > Marine >...
ACTGTGACTGCTGATAAATCTAGAGTGGAAATTGAACCAGTATGATATTCAACTCCACCGGTATGCCAAACATCGTAAACTGTGCTAGCTGTTGTGTCAACGCAAACCGAGCAAGTGTAGATACCAGTATCATAATATCCGCCAGTTGCTGGAGTATCAACACATTGAGTTAAAGCATCGCCTCCCAAAGTTGTATAAAGATCCACATAAATCTCGCCAGTCCCGACAGCAGGAATATTTTTTAATTGACCTCGGACATAATTGTAGAGGTAAAGAGTATTCAAGTTATCCGCTGCGGGAGCAAGCGAGGAGGATGTGTAAAAGTTGCCACGATCGTCTTTGCGAGAGTCGTCCCACTTGATTTCGATACAGGGCTTTTTAAAGTAAAACTCAGTGTTGCGAGCAAAGAAGCGCTTCGTAAAGTATGAACGCTGAGATCCTGTGGTGTTATGAATGTCCGGAGAAACATTAGCTCCGGTAGAGGAAGAAAAGTAAGGTTCAAAACTTTGCGAAAGTTTGATGATAAAGCCATAGTTTTCATATGAAGAGTCCAACCAAGACTCAACTATGTTTGAAACGTCAACGTTCAAATCTTCGTTACCATTTGTAAAAGTTTGAGTAACAAGAGTGCCTGTCAGGTAGTCTCCGCCAATTGTTGTCCATGATGTTGAGCCAGAGCGTTGGATCCAGTTTGATCCAACAGTATCGTATGTTAGATCGCTGTAGTTATCCATATCAAGCCCAAACCCTTCTTGCCATGAAGAAGATATAGCATAGACCGAAATTTTATAATCTGACGGAAGAGTTTCCATCGATGGAGCATCTTTTAGATTTAAAAAGAAATTTACAGATCCTGATTCTGGAATTTCACCGGATGATCTCATTGTTTCAATTTCAGACATTGGGAATTGAATCAAAGCTCTTGAAATTTCCGCAGATGATGTATTATAATTCGCATATAGACCGTAGACTTCAAGAATATCAGCGGCACCCATATTTGAACCGGTTGCTCGAGTTTCAGAAAACCCGTTTGATCTTGGAATATGAGCGTTGGTTATTGTGTTGTCAGCGTTAGCATAAATCTTTTTAATCATTATCTTGCTATTCCTTTGATGTCAAGATTGGGGAATTTTATCTCAAGGATTGCGTTTTTTGGAGTCTTAAGGTAGGTCCCATCATTTGATAGCAGTTCTTGTATTGAGATAGGAGAACTTGCATAATTAGCAGCATTTTTTATATTAAACACGACGTTTTGAACATCAATGACGCCATCAAGTTTGTTTAATTCTTTATAAATATTTGCAATATACAAAGGTTCACCAACATACATCTTATCTGAAAACATTGAGTTCAATCTGCTAAAGCAATTGTTTAGCACAACTTGTTTATCATATGTTGATTCAACTGAAATGTAAAAAGTGAAGCCAACATTAATAATATATGGATCATAAATATCAATGCTGTCATTTAGCATTTTGTTACGATTTAACCAAGTTTTTACATTTTGCTTAAGTGTGTCATTAGAAGTCTGAAGGTTTCCGTCGTTATCCTCCGACACAACGTAGAGACTCAATCTTCTATTTGAAGAAGAAGGGTCATTTATAACAGATGCTCTTTTGATTGAGCCGAACTTCGGAGGCATAAGATAAATATAAGACTCGTAGTCCTCTCTTGTAACTGCTCTATTTTGCGAAGCATAAGCACCATATGATCTAATTCTGATTTCATCTGGTGAAGGAGTTGGGGTGTTTCCAATAATTCTCTGGTCATTTGTAACTTCAAGTGAATTAATAACAAACGAAGATTGTATTGGATTAACAAGCGATGAATCTGGGTATTCGTATATCAATTCACGAACAGCGTTGAGCGAATTTGTAGGGACATTGACATCATCACCGTTGTTCGCTCCATAGACAATTGTTAATGTTGTATTCTGTGGAGCCACTCCGAGAGCATTGGTGTCAAGCAATTTGGTTGGATCAAAGGCAGTGTCTGTGATATAATTTCTACCAGTGAGTTTAAGCGCAACAGAAGATGGATCTGCAACGTTAATTTGCGTATCAGATTCCTCATCGGATCCATGGCCAAATACCATATATGTCCCTGTTGAATCTTGTTCAATCACAAACCTACGAGGAACAACAAAAGGTTTCAGCAAAGATTTCACACCATCATTGGCAGCGTTCTGGTTTACAACCTCAATAAAGACAGTATTTTGAGACAGATAGTCAACTTGATAGTATCTGTGGCCTTCGGAATCATAAACGGAAATAATTTCATTTATAGAAGAAGGGCCAATTCTCTCTCTTCTAAATCTCTGGAATCCTCCAATTTGAACGTTTGTTCTATACAGAGTTCCTGATTTAACTTGACCTGTGGCACGAACTGCATAATAAGTCGGTCTTCCTGTTGCTTCATCAACACGAGCAACAACAATTTCATTGCTTGGAGAGGCAAAGTCAACATCCTCTGTGAGCATGAAAGTCACACCGGTTGAAGAGTCAATCTTTGTGCCAGTCTTTAAGCGAAGCAAATAATTTTGATCAGGCCCCAAACCAGAAGAAGCCGCTGGGATTAAAACATAAAATGTTGCGATTCCATATGCCGAGGGACGGCCATAGAAATTGTATCCGTTTCTCTTAGCATGTCGTCGGATGTTATCATATTCAATTGACGTCTCTAGAAAACTTTCGTTAACTTGATAGTCTAGATAAAAAGATAATATATCTCCGACATAAGCCACTGAATCAAACATCAAAGATCCAAATGAACCTTGTCTAAAATCATTGTAAGAGTTGGGATAATATCTTTTTGCGTGGTCTACAAGGTCCGATTTGATTGAATCAAAATCTTTGCTTGTGTATTTAATCAACTTTTTATTCTTCATCTAAACAAATCCTATACATATACCGCAGAAGGCTGAGTTCCGAGATCTGCGTTCAATAAATATTCTTCAATAGTTTTATCTGGGTTTAAATATTTTATTGAAACAGAAATTGAATTAGAATCAACACCGCTGAAATCAACTGAGACATTTAAAATACTTATACCTTGAGCGTATGAAGATAATTGGCTGCTTATTGTTGTCTCGAGATCAAATAAAGTTACTGATGGATCAAATAAAAATCCACGTAAACCCACACCAAAGTTAGGGTCAGCTAAGTTTTCACCCGGATTGGTCAACAAAATATTCTCAAACAAAAATTTAGCAGCAATCTTTGGATCAGTTATTGTTGGATTAGCATAATCTGATAATCCCTGTGGCACTTCGGAGTGTAGTACTGGTGACTGCGATCCAGTAATGCTTATTGGAATATTTTTTGGAGAAAAAGTCATAGAAAACCCTCCTACTAATTACAATTTTATAATTTTTTGAACCAATTAGTCATTATCTTCACAGCGATAATCTCTAAGTCTTCTTCTTTTCCACCAAGGAAGTCGGAAAGGCAATCTAAATTTAAAAGGATTAAATAATCTCATAAACTCAAACAAACTATCTTGATCTGCATTATCGTCATCAATAAAGTCATTTTGATTATAAAAGTTTACAAAAATTCTTCTTGCCTTTTTCTTTGATTTACTATACATATTGAAATCAAAATCATCACCATCTCCATCAATATCCAAATCATTATCGTCTTCATCTTCATCACTATTATCTTCAGGGCGATCTCTTTCATCTTCAGAGCGGCCCCACGATGCTTCAAAGCCAAAATTAGAATATAGAGCAAACATTGACATATAAGTCGGAACAGGAATAGCACTATTAAAAAGAAACTTATATTCATCTTTTTCTTCAAGTTCTCGGAACATACAATAGAGGTCAAAGGCATTTGGCCCGTCAAAGAAATTAACATCAGATATAAGCTGATCTACCATCTCAACCTCTGCTTCAACAAGAGGAATCATGAAAGAAGAATTTTGTATTCCGTCAACTCTCTTAAGCTTGAAGGCTTTATTTTCAACTGCAATATCATTTGGAACTGACAGTTGATTTGCTGGGAGATTTGCTGATGGAAAATAACACAGACGTAACCCATAAGACAGGCCGGTAGATCCTGTAATTCCAATAGGGCCCAAAGACTCCAAATCAAAATCAACCATATCTTGTGTTATCTCAAGCCTTTGTTGTAAAACCTCCGGAGTTAAAACATCAATATCTTTAGATAAGCCCATACCTTGAAGTTGTCTCAATGTCTTGCCTTGAGCAACCAATTGTTCCACAGTCAGAGAATAGATAAATTGAAGGTCGCCGAAATAATCAGAGATTTTTTTATCTTGATCAAGATTCCCAATATATTCTTGGAATTTTTCCATATTAACAACACCAAATAATCTTTCATCTCGTGAAGCCACTTGAATAGGAGGTTGCTCCTTATCTGTTACACGAATGTATCTTTCAATTATAAAACGTCCACTCTTATTGATTTCATCAAATCTTTCTTGAGTAGCAGCAGACACTTGGTTGTTACCAAAGCCGCCTTGTCCTGAAGTTTCGTTGTTGCCCAGAAATCCACCAAGTGCATTTCCGGCATTTTCTGCGAACTCGCCGACGGCTGTATTGGATACAAATTCATCAGCAGCTTCACCAAATTCTTGAAAAGCAGAGCCACCGGAAGTTGGAGATGGCCCAGATGCCTCTTCTGTTTCTTCTATTATCGTAGCATCTTGTAAAGGATTGCTATCAAAAATATTATGCTGTACATCATATACTTGACCAAAGTCTCCCTCACCATTAACCCTAAGCTCCACAAGGGGCTTACGCAATCCGTATTTGAATTGTGGATTAACAGAGATTTTAGGATCTTGCAACAAGTATGGTATCAATTTATGAATTGGGGGCTTTGGCTTAATCTTCTTATCTAAATCTTTATATAATATATCAGCCTCGTATTTAATAAACTCGGACAAAACTTCCATTGCTTGCTTCTTTACGAGACGGATACAGAAAATCTTACTGACCAATCTGAAGTATTTGAGGTACCTATCCGTTTTTCTAATATATTTCAATTTAATTGTGTTGTTGGATCTGAATATTGCCTCGCCCCAACCTTGATATGCCAAAGCGTGACGATAGAACTTAAAGTATTTCTTTTCAGTTATCAGTTCATATTCGTTAGGAGACACATCGAGGTCAAATTCTTCAATCTCTCCTGCGAGCGCCTGAAATTCCGATCTGGCTCCTCTCAATTGATCAATATCAGTTTTGTCAGGCTGCTTATAGAATGCTTGCACTTTTCTAATAATATTGAGTGCTTTTTTTGTTGAAGTTGGCGGTCGTACACCCTTGTAGTCAATTAAACGCTGATAAGACTCAACGACTTGCTCTAAGAATAGAAGCCAATAGTTCTCTCTTTTCAGCTTTGAGCGAACAAATGCATTTTCACGATTTGGGGTGTCTGATAAATCATCTTGAATTAAATCGGCAACAAAATCATACAAAACATTTGAATAGTTGTCTGAATTGAACGAAATGTTAGCAAACATTGGATATCCGTTCAAATATGTTTGAGACATGTACATTCTAACAATCGCAGAACAGATTCCATGAAGATTTGCTTTCGTTTGACGATTTGCTATTTTGTTAAATGGGGGCTCAACAACACATTCTTTTTCTTGCTGTAATCTCTCATCTGTTGGTAAATTGTTGTAATAAAAGTTGACTTGATCTTTAATATAGGGAAAACCAATGATGTCAACTTGTTTTTTGTTACAAAAATCATGCTTTGGAATTAAATTCAAAGAGAAACCATACCATCCGCCATGGTTTGCTGGTTCAATCATAAATGGAGGATTAGTGTATCTGCCTCCGTAGATTTCAGGGTCCAAGAATATTACTCTTGGATTATTGGTTTTACTTCTTCCGAGGATTTGCTCTTCGTTTGCGTACGTATATTCAGTTGAGCCCGGTTCAGGATCAACATATTCCAAATCTTCTTTTTCAATTTGTTCTGACTTATAACCAAATTCAAAACCTTGCGATGTGCCACCATTAGGATCTTTGCCAACTTGTTTGGACATCTGTTGAATAAATAATTGGTTCAAGTCCTCATAAGTCTCTTTTAGAGTGCCACCAAAATCAGGTGCATTTGGAGCCCCAACTTTTATTTTGGAATTCATAAATGACCTAAAATATGCTAATCGTGGATTGTTAGCAGATCCAACTTGGTCCCCATAAAGCTCAATGAAAGATTGAGGTAGAATATCCTGATTTCTGTAAATTGTAGTTTCACCACGATCTTCGCCAAAACCAGCGGTAATTGAAACTTCATTCCAGATTTCTCCATCTGGGTTATTGTTTCTTTTTCCTCCATATGTTATATCAAATACATAAGGCTTAACATCAAAAGAATCAGGAGAGCCGTCAGGTTGTACACCATCAGTAAATGTAAGTCTAAAGTTTGGTTGACTTATTTTTTTTGATGGCAGAGTAACCTTAATCCTCTTTCTATTTAATTCTCTTGTATTGCCTTTTGAGGTAGTATAAGTTTGTGTACGATCTTCGTTTATCGCTGACGCAAAGATTTCTGCTTTCTTTTTGATACCGGCCTCCAAAGGAGGAGTGAGAGTTATTGTTCCAGAGTTAATTTTGAAACCAATACTCTGTTCTTCAATTTGATTTTTCAGATGTATTGCTACTGTCTCAGGGAATACACCCTTGGCTCTCCTTCGTGTTGGGTTCTCATCTTCTGCGTTTACATAGTTTCTTTGAAAAAATGATCTAAAATTATGTCTTTTGAGGGGTTTGCCTTTGGTATCAGACAAAAGTTCATTTAAATAGCCGTCATTACCAAACAAATCGCGATATATAGAAAGCTGTAGATTCTTGAAAATGTCGCTTGAAACCTGATTTGCAATCGCTTTTGTTTCTTCAGAGTCTCTAGGAATAATTCCTTTTCCATCTGGGCAGAATGGTTCTTGGAGCAAATCGTTTACGCCTTCATTGATTGGTCCCAAAGGATTAGTGTAAACATCCAATAAATCAGAAAGATCATCTAAAAGTTGCCCATCCTGATACTCAACAATATCCTTTGCCTCGGCAGGGTCAAAACCAAAATTTTCATAAAGTTTTCTTCTTTTTTCTCGCCACCTATCATAATCTTCATTTGTTAAACAGAGAGTTTGATTTGCCGGCTCCTCAGCAATCGGATTTTTAAGAGCATCCAAGATAGTTTGTCTTTGATCGGGAGACAAGAAATTTGAAATTGCGGCAAACAAATTTGATAGCTGTTCTGGTGTTCCAAGAATTGGTGTCATTTCGGGTGCGGACGCATTGATTGCTCGTACCATGAGATTGATCTGGGTTGAGTCATAATCTGACGGGTCTGCGGCAAAATGGTACAAGAACTCGTCCTTTGACATAAGTCCGCTCAAAATAGACATCGTTCTTTGTGCTGGAGTAATACCATTATCATTTAAAATATTCTGTGTTTGATTCTCAACAACAGGAGGAGAGTATCCAAGATTTGCAAGAAGGGCTTCAGAAAGCTCATCAACTTTACTGGTTGGAGTTTCAGGGCCACAAAAAGCTTCACGCATTGCTGCTCGGAAACTAGTTGCATTTCCATTGTCAAATAAAGCATCACCTATGGCATTAGCAGTGAATTTACCAATACCTTCAAGCGCACGACAAAGCAGACCATCAAGTAACTCTAAAATCTTTTGAATTATACTTACAAGAACTTCAATTATGATTGCAATTAATGCGGCGACCATTAAAATAATTAAAGCATCTTTTATACTTTGCCATATATTTGAGAGTTTAAAATTTGTAAGTCTTGGTAATGTTATGCCAACTTGTGGATCACAAATTTGCACTGTGAAGGACTTCAGAAACTCAGCAATTGGAGGGTGTGTAAGAGGAGGAGTCATGCACGCAAATTGAAACAAGACACGCTTTAATATTTGAGCGCCGGGAAAATCTTTAATTTTGTCCAGCAGTACATCAAAATCAACCGTATTAATAATAGCATTTGTGTATGCTTTTATAAAAGTGCCAACAACATTATTTACAGCAGTACCAACAGATGATTGCTGAAAATCTCCTGTATAATCTGGGTGAGCAACATCTACCCTAGGGCTACCAAAAGTTTGTCTTGCTTCTTGTTTTTCCTCTTGAGATAAAGAGTTCCACTCTTCAAGTTCATTAATATTTTCTACTTTTTCGCCTGAGCCTTCAGATTTAAATGTCAGAGGAGTTGAACCAACGGCTGAGTTCACTGTTTGTTCATAGCTTTCTTGCGCTTCCCAAGGTTTTACAATTGATCCAAGCGCTTTTTCAACCTCAGCATAAACTTTTGCCTGTTCTTCCGGCGGAAGATTATCAACAAAAAGACCAAACTTCTCAATTGAGAGGTTCTTTAGTTGAGATTGGATAAATACGGACACGAATTGTTGAAAACTAACACCGCCCAATAGACACTCTAGGACGCTTCCGATCAGAGATCTAAATCCACAAATACCGAAGAAAGAAAACAATTTTTCCATATCAGTATCTGCGTCACCGAAGAGGCCTCCTCTTTTGTATTCCAAGATTTCTTTGATGAAGCTGTCTTCATAATCAAAGTTTTGCTTTGCTAATTCTGCTGCCTGAATTAAAAGAGGGTGCCCACTATCACCGGTAAAGAAATTACCTTCTTCGCCATCAAATAAACCAGTGCCTTTTAATGAACTTACTTTAGCGCTAGCATTGTTTTTGGCTTTTTTCTCAAGATAATCAAGAACCTCACTATAATCTTTATTTAGTTGAAAAGCAATCTCTCTAGAATAGTCCTCTAGAGTTATGTTTTCATAAGGTTTATTTTCAAGGTTTTTAACAATTACATCAGCAATATCTTTTGATGTCCTATCCTCTCCATCATTTCCTAAAAATGGACCACCTTCTTCAAGTTCAGTATTGAGTTCATCAACTAGCTCTTGAACGCTTTGTGACACTTTTGCGGCCTCTAGAGTTTTATCAACTTCATTTTGATAGAAACGATTCTGCATGTCTGCATCTAATCTTGATGCCTGAGAAAATAAGTCTTTAAAAGATTCATTTGTAGGATTTAATTCAAATCTTTCGTCAGGCTTAAAGCACGCTCTCTGGTTAAAAACATAAGCCAATAGTTTTGGGAGTGATATGAACTTTTCTAGCAAATAATTTCTTACTTGACCAGATCCGAAAGCATCAATTCCTGCATCCTCAAAAAGACATTCAAGGGCTCTTCTCTCACTTGATTGAGACAGGCCATCTTTATCTTTGGCTTTCTGTATTACTACGGGAGGATAAGAGTACTTTGGAATGAAGTCATGCCATTCTGGTGTCTCATTGGCAGTTAGCTCAGTCTCCATTTTCTTTATATTTGAAAGAAAGGCAGACATAAACTTATGATTATTCAAATATCTTATAAGTTTTTTTGCCTTGCCGCCTTTCAATTTCTTATAGCGACATTCACGAGAATCAACAAAAATATTTTTAATTACATATGGCTTCTCAGCATCAGGATCTACTTTAAATTTTATATTACGGGCGAGCTTTGTGTTAAGTCCTCCAAAAACAAAATTGTCTAATCTAAAGTTATTAGATAATAAAGCATCTTTAAGTAATTTAAAAAATACAGGCTCTCCTGTATTAAAGTCTAAAGCGCCATCCGCAGGAAATGTCTTAATATGTGCCCGAACTCTATCAAAATTATATTCTTTTAACGGACTATCTTCATAATACATTCCTGTGTCATCAATAAATCTGGCGACAGCATATTGTTGTTGATAAAGATAAAAAGCGCCCTTTAGAACTCTCAATTGTCTTCTTAGTTTTCTTGCGTTTACTACAAAATCTTCTTCACCATCTGCTTCGGTGTCTTCGTCTCCGGCAGTAGAACTTGCTGGGACCCTATCAACAGCAAAAGCTGGGACAGATACAAGAAACTGAATTATATTACCGCCATTTTCAGAAGCAGGAAAATAATAATCTTCAATGGTAGCAAAATTTTCAAGTCCATAAGGGTTAAAAGACCCAATATCAATGCCGGCCTTTTGTAAAATCTCGTCTCTCTCTGCTAATAATTCATCATATCTCTCAAGCGTAATAGCTAAAATTGGAGATAACTCTTCTCCTTCATCCAAATCTAGCCGATACTCAAAGTGGCTGCTGACATCCAAAGGGTCATAGCCCAATTCTTGCGCTGCCTCTTCAACTTGAATTCCTAAAAATTCAACTACGTCCCCATCTTCAATATCATTAATAATACTTTCTTTGAGATATTTTAGATCATGAACTATGAGTTCTATTTTTTCTTCTTCTGTTGGGCTCAGTTTGGATGATCTCGCAGGTTGACATCCAAAGTTATTGCAGATATGGCGAAAACTTAATTCTTTATCTAGATCAATCAGCATATTATAAATTGCTGTTCTTATAATCTTACTTTCAACTGCGGGGTTTTTATAATTTCTATCTTCTTGTACGTGATTGGAAAATGTGATTGAGAAACTTCGTTGCTTATCAACTCTTTTTAAATTTATATCCTCAATAACTTGAGTCACGTTGAATTTATAAAGACAATTCTTCTTATCTAGGTAGGCTTCGTCTGTTGTATACCATGTAGGCTCAACGTAAGAAGGGTCTTTCTCACAAGTTGGGCAAAACTTAGGAAACTCTATCTCTTCTTTGGTGAGAATATCACATTTATATGTCTGAAAATCAGAAAACTCTTTTCTTTCTGCCATTTTAAATCCTAGGTTGTGAAAACGTGACGACTATTAATGTAGTATGGGCTGTTTCTAGTCAAATAGTCTGTTTGAAATTTACCTTTATTGTAGGTATCACTATAATTGTCTTTTAAATTATTAAATGCTCTAATATATGTTGGGATCATTTTGATTCCAAGAATACTAGCATTTGTTGTTGGCCCAAAACCACCACCATAATCATGAAAGTGCAAAGAAGTTGCTCCTGCTAACTCTCTAATGCCATTGTGATTGGCCAAAACTAGGGACGATAAGGCATTCATTTGTTCCATTATATCTCTAATACATTCAATTAAATTATCACCTTTTGGGATAGGCTGTAATGTCTCAACTCTTTCCTGAAGAAAATCGGGCACCAATTTGTCAACCTTTTTAAAGAATGGCATTTTTGTGACGGTATGTCCATCAACATAATTTCCAGCGATAAGTGATATTGTGCCCGGACCATCTATTTTGCCACCAGCAGAATTTGGCTCACCATCAGAAGGTGCTTTTTCTCCAAGTCCTTTTCCTGTGACAATTTTGACATTATTTCTGCCGATAATCCTAACACAATCAGCTTTGACGCCAATAGCAGACCTTGCTATGCTTCTTTTCTTTGGTTCGTATTTTGTTTCACATATGCCAAAATATTCATCAATATCAGCCTTTTGTGAGACATATATCCTCGCAGCATCAGTAAAGAAGTTAGGGTTAACCATAACATTATCATCGGGCGGGGATCCAAACTTTTTACCAGCCGGCTTGTGTGAAGAACCTCTTCCAACAACAATATCAATCGCACTTGCAGCAGTGGCGGTTGCGCCCATATAGCCGCTATTCAGTGATCCATCTCTGTCTCTTCCCAGAATAATCCAAGAATTTCCATTATTTATGGAATTTTCACAAGCAGCCTTATTGAATTGTGGAATAGGTTCAATTAATTTATCACCATTCAAGCCAAGAGGACGAGCGTTTTTTCTTAACGCATCGTCCAATCTTTTATTATCTTTTGATAGTTTATCTTTATCTTGTACAGGCCTTTTGCCTCTATTGGTCTTTATTAGTCCCATTGTTTTCCTCGGCGATTAAATCAAATAGCTGGTCTTTGTCAATGGCACCTAATCCTTGTGCTGACTCTTTTTTAGACATAATTCCGATGACCTTAACTAGTTGTTCATTAGATCTTTGAAGAGTTTCAACATATTTTGCCATAACTACGCCTATCTCTCTGTGTCGTGCTTCATCAACAGCAACATATTTGATTGCGTCTTGTAATAATTCTTTAGTTACTTTTCTATCCTCGTCTATATTCTCGAGGGCTTTTTTGATTTGATCGTCTGTTTTAGACATTATTTACTCCGCTGGACTTTCGGGTGGAAAAAAGTCATCATCTGGCTTTGGTTGAGATTGTGTTTGAATTCCTGCTGACGCTAATCTCTCTTTATATCGCTGTTCTGTACTTGACTTTGCAAATTTATAAGGCCAGCCAAAAACCAACAGGGGATCAACTTTTTTGCCATCTTTTCTAACTGTAAAATGTAAGTGAGTACCACTACTATTGCCTGTATTACCCATGGTGCCAATTACCTGACCTCTCATGACGGACTGATTCATAGATACATTAATAGAATCTAGATGCATATACTCTGTTTGCCATCCACCCGCATGTTTTATAAAGATCATTTTTCCTGCTGATTTAGAATTGGGATTTATAGCAGAAACTTTGCCATCATTAACAGCATAAATAGGAGTTCCGCGACCTCCATTAGGAGCGCCGCCTGCTATATCAATTCCTCCATGGTCGCTTGATCCTTGGCCACCAGAAGTTGTAGGAGGCTTACGAGGTCCAAAAGTAGAAGTTATAACTGCGGTTGGTATAGTTGGGAGCGCGCCATTCCATCTAGGAGGTACATTAATAGATAAGGCTCTATAGTCATTCACAAATGATGGATTTTGAGTGTTAGCGAAAATATTGCCAATTGCATTAGTTACATTATTGATAAATGGCTGTGCTACGATAGAAGCAAAACTAGATCCTGCGCTAGCGCCTTCATAATATAAAATTTTTCCACTAAAGCCTAGATCTCTACCATCATCATAAAAACAAGTCAGTTCTGTTCCGGCAGGAATAGAAGGTATCATATTTATAGGCGTGTCAGATATTGCCCATTCGTGCATTCCAATTGCAAAATCTCTTTCGTCTTGACTTGAAGCCAGAAAAGGATCAGGAATAACAGTTCCGTCTAAGCCAATAGGGCGAACCTTTATTGCTAAATGAAGTTGCTTTGATGGTACACCATTTTTTATAACTTGTCTTGTAATAACTTTGGCAGAGTTTGGATATTGCATGGAGCCGTTGGCTTGTCCTGTTGCGATATCTGATAATGTAATTGCTTTAAATTTCCCTTTTTCTTTGCCTAAAAGATAATCATATGATACATCAACAATATTTGAGAACAAAAAATTGAACTTATTATCTGTATCAGATGTGAATACATTGTATAGAGAGCCATTTAAATATTTTTTCTTTTTAGGCATCGGGAATCTCCTAAACTAATTAGATCGGAGTTAAATTTTACCGTCGTCCCAATCTGTTCTAAAGTCGCGATACTTCTCTCGGAATTTGTTTAGTTGGGTTACAATTTGCTTTGTATTGAGTCCGGTCAGTTCTCGTAAATAGAGATAGACTGCTTTTTTGTTAAAGATTTCAATTTGATCTGACGAGGACATAATAATCTTCACGGCCTCATAGACTTTCTTTTCGTTCTCTCGCATGTCGTCGGTTCCCCATGCTTCCATTTCTTCCCAAAGCTTTTTCCAAAAGTCTTCTTTCTCTCGCTTCGTCAAATAACTTGATTCGGCTTGTACCTCTTGATCGTACACTTCTTTGGCCACAAGATCATATTCAACTTCTCTCTGGCATCGCTTTGTTTGCTTTTTTACTTTATGGATAAACCAATTCTTAGTCACAACACTAAAGTATGAGAACGCTTTGGATCCTTTGTTTGGATCAAACTTATCTAAAATAGTAACAAGCCACGCTTTGCATTCTGCTCTCAAATCATCAATGTTGGCAAGCGAGGTAAAATGATATGAATAAACAATCTTATCTACCATCTCGTTAAATGTTGGTTGTATAAAACTAACGTAGAGTTCTGATTTTCTTTCGTTACAATTACTGGAGCAATACTCAACGATTGCCGCTTCGTGTACCTCCGTAAAATACATTCTCTTCGTTGACCGGCGACGGCCCCGTTTCTTCTTCGTCGTCATAAGACTCTTCATCCTCTTCGTCAAGCTCAATTGGCTCGGTTAATTTATAAATATCGCTATAGTCCTCCAGTACATCTAGCAATGATTTTGTATGTTTGATTAGAAATTGCATTGTTTCATCTCCGTAGTACATCTCGAGTTGAAACAAGCGTTGCAAATGATTGCGATAAGTAGTCAAAAGATCTACTAAATCGGTAAGATTTTGAGATACAAATAGTATCTTGGCCAATAGTTTACGAATGTACCACGATGCCAAAATATTGCCCATAATAGACAAAATTAGAGCAATAGTAAGCCAATTAGTCATGGTCATCTAAACTTTCTCCAAATAATCTTTTAAAATTTCAAGAATTTTATATGAAGCCATTCCATCACCATAAGGGCAATCACCATAAGGTATGGGATTCTTTTGTATTTCATGAAATAAAACTTCAATTTTATCAGGTGAGGTTAAAAATGAAAATGTATTCAATCCCTCTGATCTTTCAGTATGTTCTCGACAAACAATGCATTTTTTGCCAAAAAACGAAGTTTCTTCTTGAATACCACCGGAGTCTGTAATGACCAATTTTGCATTTGCCAATTTCAAAATAAATTCATCATATGGAATTGGATCTACAACATTTACATGAGTCAACAAGTGTCTATGCTTTTGAACCGCAGGGTTTGGATGCAAAGGAATTGTAAATTTGTATTCTGGATAATTCTTGGCAATACGATTTAAGACATTGAACCATTGATCCATAATATGGTGATTCTCTCTTCTGTGCAATGTGACAATAACTTCATCACCATATTTGGTATCAATACCTGACAGATTATCTAAAACGGTATTGCCAACAAGGAAAACATTTTCTTTTATGTTCTCAGCTTGTAGAGCATCAACAGCTTTCTGTGTAGGGCAAAAATGAATGTCAGCCATACAAGAAACAGATCGTCGATTGAATTCTTCAGGATACGGGTGTTTCTTGTTGTATGTTCTTAAGCCGGCTTCGAGATGAATAATCTTAATTCCTCTGTGAAATGCGGCAAGAGCCATTGCGAAAACTGATGTTGTGTCACCCTGAACTAAAACAGATGTGACGCCATCAAAAATACTTTCTTGATTCATCATGCTTTGAACTATTGAATCAAGCCTATTTAGCCCATCACAAATTTTTAAAGTTGTAACAGGTTCATTTACTTTATCTAAAATATCTAAATGTTGTCCTGTAAACAATAATTTATATGGTATATCGCTTCTTATCGCATCAACAACAGGCTTGATCTTAATCCACTCAGGTCGTGTACCGAAACATATTAATAGCATTTCTTCTCTCTAATCATGGTCATCTAAACGCCCTTCCTTTCTCATTTGCTTGAGTAATTCTCTGTTTTCTTCAATCGCATCAACAACTCTTGATTTTGAATTTGAGGAATCCTTTCGTTGCTCTGGTTTTTGAATCATTTGCGGGATACGATAAAGAAGTCCGGAGGAAGAACAAAGAACACATTCATCTTGTGTCTCGCTCATTCCATGCCGGACCTCAAAGTCATCGTCGCAAGAATCGCAATGGTAGAAATAACGAGGCATTATTGGACAGATGTCTCGATGGTTTCACCTTCGGTTTTAAAAACCGGAGGGTTCATTACAACAAGTTGTCCTGCATCGTCAACTTGGATCTCGAAGCCTTCAAGAACCGGAACGATATCCGACTGCTCAAGGAGAGACTTTTGTAGTGCCATCATTAAAGCGCCGATGGCTTGGCTTGATAGAACATAATTCATTTTTCACTTCCTATTGGTTTTATTTCGTCACATGTATAGAACGTGACCATCTTTCTTTTTAAATTATAGACTCTGTGGAGGACAATGCCATTTACTGTTATAAATCCAAGGTAAACACCGATTGATTCTCTGGACATAAACATGATTTGAACTAATTGTCCTTTTTGGTACATAATTTATTATTAATATAACATAATATTGAACGTTTGTCAAGTTATTTATCTATTTTTTCTAATTCTAGATGAAATGTTTTAACATATCCTAAAATAGCACATAATTTATATATTCTCGTACTCATCTCAAAGATATCAGAATTAATATTATGATGCACAGCCAAACCATCGGTATCAATTTTTTTAATCAAGTCCTTACATTTCTTTTCTAACTCAACTAGCCAATCTCTTAACTCTTTATTTTTTTCAACTGTAAATTCAAATTCTGTCATTTTTTATCTTCTTTTACAGTAACAGCACCTTTAATTTCATACCAGTCTAGATGTTCTCTTACTTCTAAATTCTTCTCCCATGCGGCTTTCATTACTTTAGGATCAACTCCGAGGGCTTGTGCGCGGCTGATCATAGCATTTATGTCTTTTGGAAAACATTTACCGCCGAAGCCTAAAAAACCATCATGTCCCGGAACATCTAAATGAGAATTTCCAATTCGGCCGTCTGTAATGAAGCCTTCCATAGCATGTTCCCAGTTTGCGCCAGTTTTTTCACAAATTTGCTTCATTTCATTCATAAAGGAAATTTTTGTAGCAAAAAAGCAATTAGCCATGTATTTGATCAATTCTGCTGATTCAAAATCTGTTTTAATTAATTGAGTATAAGGGAATCTTACTCTGTAGATTTTTTCAACCTTATCAACATCCTTAGCTTCGCCACCCAAAACAATGCGCGCTGTATTAATAAAATCAAGTCTTGCTCTTCTCTCAGTAAGAAATTCGGGATTAAAAACAAAATTAAACCTTTCAAATTTTCTAGAAAATTCTCGAGTTGTGCCGGGAACAACTGTTGATTTAATAACAATTACTTTCTCTGACATATCGATATTTAATTTATCTATATCGGCTAAACAATTATCGATAATTGAAAGATCGATACCTGAATTTTCAAACATTGGCGTTGGTAAACAAACAAAAATACAATCTGTTTGCTCAACCACGTCCTTCAGAGATGATGTTGATTTTTCTGAATCAACATCATAAATTAATATTTCCTCTGCGTGTAAAACAAATCCGTGAACCATAGCTGATCCAACAAACCCATTTCCAATAATACCAATTTTCATTTCCATAATTCCTCATTTAAAAATTTACATTTGTTTTGATTCCAAAGACCCATCTTATAAAAATGCCATTTGTATAAACAATGATTGTTTAGACAATAATGATCTGGATAAATAATTCTATTTTGACTTTTTAATTCTTTAAAAAATTCATTAGAAAATTCTTCTTTTCCATTTGAATCAAACCAGCCAGTAGTCATTTCTTTACAATATTCACTATCTTTTTGGAGATAATCAATAACATTATCATACATATCACATATTACATCAATATTTTTAGAATTTGAATAAAACCAGTGATCAGAAATACCAGCATTTATTTGATTCCAATAAGCACTATATACACTGTTCATATAGTTATCAGGTATAAATTTAAGATAGCTCGTTTTATTTTTTCCATAATTATGATAACCAACATCAAACCTTGAAGTAATAACGCAATCGTATTTAAAGTTGTGTTGATCTTCATAAATTCTTTTTAAATCATTACTTGCTTTTCTAGTGTAAAGAAAACTTAATGTTTTGAAAATATTGCCTCTACTATTCTTAAATCTATCCATGTCTAATTTAGAAATAGATTTATCAAAATCCCTTTGTTTTTCAAATGTATATAATTTCGGCTTAAAAAGATTTACTATTTCATTCTCTAGAGAGGTATCCCAACAGTGTACAAAAACATCTGGTGATAGATACATTACTTCATCAAAAAGATGCTTAAATTTTTGTTCATATGCGCCGCCGGCATATACTGTACTTCCTTTTGGATAACCAAATAGACATAAAGCTATTTTCATTGCGCAATGCTCAACTTTCTTTTATTAATAAAAACAACATCAGTTTCAAATTCCCAAGTTACTCCATCCTCAAATTGACGGCCACCCTCTAAAGTATTATAAACAACTTCAAATCCATATTCAGCTAAAAAATCCTTTATTTCATGAAATAGTGTATGATTCTCGTAGTACTCTTTAACGCCAGCTTCTGTTTGAATTATTTTTATATCTTCTAAGTAATCTGTCATACCTTTTAAGACTCTTAATTCATTGCCTTGTACATCCATCCAAACTACATCTATTTTTTTAATATCGTGCTCTTTGCCAAACTTATTGGCCGTAATTACTTCAACATCTACTTTTCTAACATTATTTTTTAAAGTCCAAGCAACGCCCGGTTCTTTTTTAGGCTTCAAAAGGGAGCTAGCGCCTTCCCAGCCCTCAACAATAAAAAATGGCGAACTATCAATATTCACATCAGATAGAGCCTTATTGTATACTTTAATTTTATCTCCTATAGAGAATGGTTTAGAAACTCTAGGTTCAAAAGAATATATGTCGGCTTTTTTAAAATTAGCATGAAGTATCTTGGTATCAACAAATCTATTTGCTCCAATTTCAAAAATAACCCCAACATTATCCAAATTACCAAAGAATTTTTTGTAATGTTGTACTAAAATATTTGCGTTAGCTGCTGTCACATTATTTTCCTATAAACATCCCAATACCATCAGCAAAAAAGTCTGCCGAAGTCTTGGTGGAAAATTCCTTAATAGACCAACCTATTCTGTTCATTTTCTTAAGAGGTCCTTCTGGAACAGTTATAATATCTGTACCTATTGAGTCAGCATCTAAAATATCTCTAGTCCTCTGGCAGCCCGCCCACAAAGTTTCAATATTATCGCAGTTAGAATATTTTTGATTAGCATAAGACATTATATCCATTGCGTCAACACCAGTATCATTAATTCTGCCACAAAAAACTGATACAATAGAGGGTCCTTGTAGACCTGCTTCATATATTTGATCAATTTGTTCTTTAGTATATACAGTAGTTACATTTATTTTTAAACCTTCGGCAGAAAGCTTTTTAATTATATCAATTGTAGTATCACCATTTGGGTATACAATAGGTATTTTAACATAAACATTGTCTCCCCATGATGTTATTTCACGAGCTTGTTCTTCCAAGCCTTCAGGTGTTGGATCAAAAACTTGAAAAGAAATTGGCCTACCATTCATAAGAGGTATCACTTTGTTAGCAAAACTTTTATAATCTTTGATACCAGCTTTTTTAAGAAAAGAAATGTTGGTTGTGACACCGACAACATTTTCATAGTTACAGAATTCTTCTACATCAGAACCATCATAAAATACTTTAATTTTCATTTTTTACTCCTAATAATTTATTTAACCATACAGTAGCCATAATTAAAGCAAAGACACCATGGTTTACATGTTGATTTGTTCTAAATGGAACAAATCGTATAAAATAAGTACTCATATAAAAAATTGACTTTTTCTTTACAATTTCATTATCATTGTTTAAAACATTAGACCAAGTTGAAAATAATTCAGAAACCAAATCACTGTCAATGATATTAAAAAAATTGTCATTTACATTGAAATGATATTTGTGATTATATGATATAATTTTTTCACCATCTAGATTCTTCCATTCATCATACCTAGATAAGATTGATTGAGACATTTTTCCAAGATCAAGTTCTCTAGCGTCAAATAATCTTGAACCATCCATGTCGATAAATTTTAAATCATTATTTGCTTCATTTATCATAATATTTTCTAGAGTTAGATCTCCATGAACAACACAGATCTTCTCTGGTTTTATCACTTTTTTGTCTATTTGTTCTAGACATTTTGAAAGACCGTAGTATGTATTTCCATTGATAATGACTTTATCGTTATTTATTATTGTATCAAAAAGACTGTTTTCTTTTGAAAATAATTCAAATTTGGGATAAATTTTTTCATCTAAAAAATTTTTAAGCCATTTATCTCCATCAATTTCCTTAGATATATTATAACAGCTTTTATGCAGTTTGTCAACTATTTTTTTTATAAATTTTACTTTTTTTGAAATCTCTAGATCAGACAGCATTTTGTAATTTTCTAAATATTCCATATCAAATAGAAACTCTAGGTTATTTTCTTCTTCATGTAAAATTTTAGGACACAAACCTTCTTTTAGAAAATTAAATCTTTCCAAATCTCTCATTTGTCTTTTTAAAGTATTTACATGCTTCAATCCTGCTGATTTTAAAACAGTTTTACGAATTACTTTTTTTCCGTCTTTTTCAATTAAAAGTGTTTTAGCAAATGAATTGGCGCTTATATCTTGTAGAAGCTTGACTCTATTATTTTGAATAATTTCATCTAGAATAGAATTAGGTAGTCCATTATTTCTTATTACCTCAATACCTGTAGCTTGTGGGGTAAACGGTTTTTTTGGCTTTCTATCATTAATCAAGATTCTTGGGCCTGATTTACAACTCATTAAAATTTCGTCGTAATATATGTTCTTTTGTTTTAGTAATTTTTTTAATTGTTTCTCAAATTTTTTACTTCTTGCTGTTGTTAAAACAATTTTATGATTTTGCTTATGAAGTTTTTCAAGGGCACTAAAATTATTTAAGCATATATTCTCATCCGGATCGTTTGATGAATGATCATTATGTTTAAGTAAAACACCATCAATATCACAAAATATGGTACACTCATTTCTACGTTTATCAATACAATCTTTTAACATATCGTGGTCGCCATAAAAATAAGCATTTCTTACTTTTGCTAAAGATATGTCAGTGCCAGAGATAAAATGATCATATATCATTTCATAAAAATTTACTTGACCCTTTTTTATACTTTTAAAAAGATCTTTATTTCTAAAAAATATACACCCAATAATTCCCTTAACGACAAATTTATTAAAATCAGCTTCCTCTTTATTAATAAATTTAATTATTTTTCCATCATTAATTAAAATTTTGGACCAATTTTTTTGTATGTCTGGTGTTATGTCCCAAGTAGGAATTATAATTTTATCTTTCTTGGTAGCGATATTATTGAACAATGTATCTACGTTAATAGAATGATCACAATCGCAAACTATAAAAGGCGATTCATCATTTATGTTATTAATATAACCTTCGATAAAAGTCTCTAATGGACCATCGGTTTGTCTCTTTAAAAAACAAATATCATACTCAATATTATCAAACATTTTTTTAAATTTGTCAGAAACAGCATAGAATTCTTCTTGTTCTTCTGTTATGATAAAATAGAATTTATTAATCATGTTTGACCATTTCAAAAAAGGCTCAATAGCTTTTTCGATAAAACTAAGATCACCTATTTTCAGAAAAGGTTTAAATGTATTACCAAACCTTTCAGCTTTACCCGCACAAGGAAATATGATATTAATTTTGTCTTTCATTTTTTGCTCACTAATAAACCGTGATCATAAAAATATAAATAATCAATATTAGTCCTAAGAAAGCAATTTATCGCATGAACAGGAGTTTCAACAATAGGTTCTCTATCATTAAAACTAGTGTTTAACAAAATTGGAACGCCATACATTTCATCCCATTTAGAAATAAAAGAATGGTACCATGGATTATCATCTTTCGAAACAGTTTGTAGTCTTCCAGATCGATCTGCGTGAACAACAGCAGGAACTAGTTTTTTCTTATCTTGTTTGAATTTTAAAACAAATTCCATATATGGTGAACTTACATCGTCTTCAAACCAGTCTTTTGTTTTTTCTCTCAAAATAGAAGGAGCAAATGGGCGAAACCAATCACGATGTTTTACTTTATGATTTAAAATATCTCTCATGTCAGCGTGAGTAGGATCAGCAAGAATAGATCTATTGCCTAGTGCTCGTCTTCCAGATTCAGAGCCACCACCAAAGACAGATATAATTTTTTTATTTTTCAACATTTCTAGAACTTTTACATCGGTAGTTTCTTCCATGTTCAAATCATATTCTTTAAGGGCATCTAAAACAACAGATTTTTTGTATGTTTGACCCAGATAAGGAGTGAAATTTTTTTCTGTGTATTCTCGAGGTTGATTTTCAATACAATGCCAAATATATTGAGAACACCCAATTGACAATCCGGCATCGTATGGTATTGGACAAACATAAATGTTATCTATTTTGTTTGGAAACCAATTAATCATTTTTCCAGTCATCACACTGTTTAGTGCTACACCACCGGCAAGGCAAATGTTTTTAGATTTAGTTTCTTTAACATAGGGTTCAATTAATTCAAAAACATATTCTTCAGTTGCTATTTGAAGTGCCGCAGCAATATTCAGTTTTTCGTCAAAATCTAGGCCTGACCATTCTTTAAAAATTCTCTTGTCTTGATTTTTTAAAGATGTCTTCATTATGTTTAAATATTTTTTTGGCTCTTTAGCGTAAGCAGACATAGCCATAACCGTTCCGCATTGATTCCCTTTAGGTGGACCAGATGAATAGCCAAAGACTTGTTTTGTGATACTGCTCCAAAATCCTCCTATGTTAACTTTAAAAGGAAATTGTTTCAGTAATTTTATATTGTTCTCATACCCTTCATAAATTGTAAAGCATGTGGTGCTATAATTTCCGTCTTCTAATTCTTCTCCGCCGCCATCAATTGTGACTATTAGTGAATCTTTAAAATTGGATGAAAAAAAAGCATTTGCTGCGTGTGCTTTATGGTGAGATATCTCTAAATATTTGCCACCGTGCTTTTCAATATGGTCTAACATTTTTGCGAATGATTCTGGGTATTGATTTTTAAGTCCACCTCTCCATCTCATTGTAAAATGAGTGAAATAATCAACTTTACCTATATTTGGATTTCTTTTGAAAAAGAATTCTAGGACGTCGCCTTGCTGTTCTTTGATTCTTGAAAATCTTTCCAATTCTTCGTGTACAATTGTTTTCCCATCGATCATTATAGAATAAGCGGTATCGTGGGCTCCGCATGATAAGCCAATTATTTTCATTTTGTTTCCTTAATATTTAAAAAAGAGCGCAAATCTTCTGGTGTTCCCAGACCATGCATTTTATTAACATAAAATGGTATCAAAGTTTTATTATCGTTGATCATTTGATTATATACTGGCGCAATATAAAACTCATTATTCACTCTGATGTCTTTTTGAATCATTTCTTCCGCATATTTAACAAAGTCAGAACCTTTTCTGTACCAATATATTCCGCAAGTTGCCACATTTGAGATGGGTCTCTTTTCAGCCACTTCGGTAACAAATCCACGAGAATTAAGTTTAACAAATGACCACTTAGGATGTACAGCGTTAAAAGAAAAAACAATTCCATCTACATTAGTAATGTTTTTAAGATATTTAAAATTATTAGGCTCATAGTTAATAAATTGATCTGAATTTGCTATAAGTAAATCATCATCATTATTTATAAATTCTTTAGCCAATAAAGCTGTACAGGCAGCACCTTCTGTAAGACCATCAACCTCAACTACTTCAAAATTATCATTAGTAACATTTGCCAATGTGTCTAAAAGTCCGGGGTACTTTATAATGTGTTTTTTTCTAACTAAAAATATATATTTTGCTTTGAAGTCTAAATTTTCTACTACCAATTGTATCATTGGTTTTCCCCTAACATCTATTAGAGGTTTTGGAAAAGTAAATCCTTCTTTGGCGAATCTACTACCTTCGCCAGCCATTGGTATTAAAATATTCATATAATTTCCTTGAAAAGTTCTATATTTACGTCATCTGGGTTTTTGACAATGATTAAATTAGCCCCAGATCCTTTTGCTGCTTGGATGCCTTTTGGTGAATCCTCTACTATGATACATTGATTTGGATTAATATTATAATATGACATTAAAAAATTATATCCTCCGGGGTCTGGTTTTGGCTTATATACATCTTGATTAGTTAATATTTTATCGAAAAGCCCATAAATACCGGTTTTCTTAAGCATAAGTTCTGCTGTTGTTCTTATACTGTTTGTATAGCAGCAAACAATCATTTCTTTGCTTTTTAGAGCCTCGATCATATTTATTTTTTCTTTTCTAATATCTGCTTTTTCTTTTATAATGTCAATGGTATATTTTTGCTTCAATTTATAAACCAAATCATGATGATTAGGATCAATTATGCCCATATCTGTTAGTTTTGATAATTTTACTTTAGTTGGAATACCATTAAAAATATTGTAATGTTGATCAATTGTTATCTCATAATTACAGACTTCCAGTAGTGCTCTATTCAGAGCATCTCTGTGCCAATCGCAAGCATCAACTAATACGCCGTCTAAATCAAAAATGATCATCTTAACCATTATATATTCCTCTTACAGAGTAATCAATATCATATTCTTCTAGTATTTTTTTAAGCAATATAGGATACTGATTCAAGTTCCACTTTCCTTTACATACCGCAGTAGCAATATAAGGAAAAACAGAACTATCATGATGAAGTGAACCTCTTTTGTTTTCATTATTAAAGTAATAATATGTTTTGAGATTTAAATTATTCATGGCTACTGATCCATTAGCTTCAACATCTCTGTATGTTCGTGGCTTATAAAAATTCAACAAATTAATTAAATCTTTCTTTTTCCAAATTGCGCTTTGTTGTGAAAATAAATAATTAGAACTTTGAGGAATTTTATAAATACATTCTTCTATTTTATTGCCACCAAGTTCACCGCTCTTAATTAACCTTATATTTGAAACATTATTGTTTTTAAGTATCTCAAAACATCTGTCTAATTCATCATAATGACAATCAGAATAAAATAAATGGTCTTCCTGTAAATAAATAATGAAATCTTCCTTTACACGAGAAAGGGAATTAAGAAATCTTTTATAATAAGGTTGTGAATCATCATTAACTGCTTGTATATGATTATCTGAGATTTTAACACTTTTTTTATCTAAAAATATATAACTGTTGTTAAATTTTACATGCTTTTCAAGACACCCAAAATATGAAGGCCATATATCAGAATATTCGTTATGAGTCCAAGTTACAAGAGCTATTTCATTTTTAATCATATTACACCTACATAGTCGCTACAAATACCATAATAATTTGAGTTCTTTAATTTTTTTGCTTCTTCAAAATCACGACATACAATAATTGAATTTTTACCACATTTATTGCCCGGATAAGTCCAAATGACGTTTGTACTTGTCAAAGTAAATTTATCTTCTTCATGCCAAAAACATTGTATATTGTGCTTAATCATCTCTTCTAAAGCATGAAAATTTTTAGCGTGACACCATAATTTATCATTTAATAAAAAATCCAATTCCACATAGTATTCAGGATAATTATGTCCCAAAAAAAAACCATCATATTTTGAAAACCAAACATCAATTTCGACATCAAATCCTTGTTTTAAAACAGATAAAATTAAATTAGGATTGTTTTCCATTTTTTCGTCAGGTCCAAATAAATTTCCTCTATGTGATATTAAGACCACTATTCTCCCCAGACACATATTTTATTAATTGAAGATTCTTTTCTTAGATATCCTCGATTTTTACCTTTCTCGCCTAATAGAAAATGATTTAATGTAGACCCAATATCAATATAAGTATTACCTTTATTATAATCAAATAATTGATGTGACATCAAATTGCCAAATGGACCAGCACAAAATAAAAACAAATGATCACTAATTTTTTCAGAATCAATATAATTTTTGATCTCTTGTATTAGTTGGTTGTCATCAACCCAAGCATTTTTACCAATTTTAAAGTGTTTTTTAACCTCAAAAGGAAGACTACTTAAATTAGAGTCAGAATTAGAAACTAGAACAACTTCATACTCTGAATATAGCGGGACCATATTATTGATATAATATTCATGATTTCCGTTAACAAATAAGTTAGCCCATGTAAGATTTTCTAATGATTGGCCTGATTGGTTTTTAAACCACTCATGTACCGTTTTTCCACCAATGCAACATGGACAAGAAATTCCAACAAAATAATTTGGATCTTTGTGCTTTAACGAATCAATCATTTGTTGGCGCTCTTCTACATTTTCTTCTGGAATAAACCAAAACTCACCGTTGTCGATTGGTTTATTTGCTAAAATATGTAATTCACCATCAGCATATTTAGAAAAAGAAAAGTGTTCTTTACTTTTTAATTTTTCAATAATTAATTTTAAATCTTCTCTATAGTTTTTATCAGTAGTGCCAAACATTTAATTCTCTCTAATATATAAAGGCTTCCAGCCGTTCATAACAGCATTTTTTACACAAGCATCTCTTTGAGCATAAAAGACAGCATGATTTCTAGATCTCGAAGTGGCTTTGTCATCAACGCCTAATTGATAACCTTTCAGAGAGCTAAACATTTCAAGTTGATCTTTTGGATGTGGTGGGCAATAAGTTTTAACACCACCGTATTTTTGAGCACAATATGAAAATTGTATATCTTCTCCATTATGCCAAGTAAAAGGTTTTTCCATCCATAAGTATTTTAACCATTCTCTCTTAAAGAACCAAGCGTGTCCAACTAAATCCACTTCTACTATTTCTTCATTAGCAGAAGACCAACCAAATCTTTCATGTCCAATATATTTATCACCTGCTAATCGTACACCGGCGCCGCCTAAGATGCCTTCTGATTTATACATTGTGTTTAAACAATTCTCTATCCATTTAGGACCGGGAATAGTGTCATCATCAAACATAGCTATAAACTTATCATCACTTAACATCGCACCCGCAAAGCGACCATAAAATTTCCAGTTGTAATCATTTTTTATAATCCGATCAACATCAAATTGTGAAAAATCGACGCTCTTATTGTCATCGTGATAATTTACCCATATCCAAATATTATCAATTTTTTTTGTTTGGCTTCTGACTGCTTTAATTTGTTCTTGTAAATATTCTGGTCTTCTATAGCAGTTTAAAATAACAGTAACAGATTCATCTTTAATCAAACTTTCAAACAAGTCAATAGCACTATTAATTTTTTCTCTGATCGTGTCGATTAAATCATTGCCGGATTCATTGAACCAGTCCTCAGAAGCTGCGCCTACTAGATTCTTATTAGTCATAACCTTACAATTAAGCATTTTTGCTTCAACTACAATACGAGATAGTGTTTCTAATACTTGTGGAACAAAAACAAAGTATTCATATTCAACTAACTTGGATAATAATTCCTTTTCAGGTAATTGGCCGACTAAATCAAACGACAAGTTTTTGCTTTGACAATATGCAATCGCTTGTTTGGTTCCTTTTATTAGATTAGGTGATTTTAAAACACAGTATTTGTTATTCTTTCTTTTGTTACAGATACTTGAGATAAAATCTAACTTTTCTTCAGACCATAATGAACAGCCAATACTGTAAACATTGTCTAGTTGCAGGTTTTTCTCAATGATTTGTTTGCAAATCTCGCTCAAGACTACAACTGCTTTGGCGTTTCTGTAAAACTCTATGTTGATTAGTTCTTCGCTAGGTGCAATAAAATCTTTAAATATTGAAGGGTTTCTAGATTTTAGATATTTATGATCATGTTCATAAATCACATACTTTTTTAATTTAATAATCTCTTTATGGCGAGCAGATAAACCAACAAAATTAGAAACAATAATAAAATCAGAAGAAATAATATCTTCATCAGTTATCTCGTGACTTCTAAATCGATTAATCGTTAAGCCACGATTCTGCAAATGAGAAATCAGTATAGAGTCGTTTAGTTCCGCTCCTCCAATTCCATCAGTATTAAAAAAGTCAGCGATAAATGTTATATCTTTCATACTAGATCAATTTCAGATAGAGTGTTCATCCACTCTAGTTCTTCTCCGGTAGGTTCCCAAATCTCATTGCAAAATCGTTCATAAAGAACTTCATCAGAGAAGCGCTCTTCAATAGATCTTTTTAGTTTCTCGGCAGTTTCTTTGGCTTTGTGCCAAGTCTTGTGAGTCTTGCGAAGAGTCATCTTATAAGATCCCTGATCGGCATATGCCCACATTGAGTCCTTCTGGATAACTCCGTCCCATACAGCTTGTTGTTGGACAGGCCCAAGTGTATAATCTACTTTCTGAAACAATTCTTCGCCTTCATGGGTCAAGAAATCTAATTGTCCAGACCAACCGATAGTAACAACTGGTAGTCCTTCTCGGGCTGCTTCAAAAAGCGGGAGACCAAATCCTTCACCATGAGCGATATTTACAATTGCTTTGATTTTTGGATGAGTATAAAGACCGGTCATTTGACCAGCAGAAAGGTCACCGTGAAGAATATGAACCTTACATTTACGATCTGGATAAGCAGAAAGAAGATTCTTTACTGACTTATGGAATGCTTCAAAATCCATCTCTGAATTACATTTGATATTTGACTTAACAACCAAGCCAACTTCTTGATCAATGAATTCCTCAACCCACCATTTAAGAGCGTTGGCAAAGTTCTTACGAGGAGAAATCTGTGAAACCATCAAAAAATTGAAATCATATGGGAGATCAAAACCTTCAATGACCTCGGCTTCTGCTCTCGGAGTATTTTCCCATACAACATCTACAGGAGTTTGCAGTTTGTAGTCAAAAGTTTCACCAGTTTGGTTATTTTTTGCCTCGTAAGTAACATTGGCATACGTTTTCTTGGCGTGGTTAGAGACAACCAAAATCTTGTCCATTTCGTTACCTTTTTGGAGCCATTGAGGTGCAACTTTTGAAGTCTCGATACCTGCTGTGTACCCAATATTGATAGGGCAGATCTTTTGAAATTCATTTGGGATTGTAATTTGGAGTGATATATCAGGCTGAAGTTGCTTTTGTTGCATCAGAGCACTGGTTTCATTGATTCGTTCATCTATCCATTTACGGAGTTCTGTGTCTTCCCAAACCCAACCGGTTTTTCCCCACGGGATTGGCTGAATATAAATGTCAAATAAATCTTCTCGGCTTTTAAGAGCACGAAGAGCAAAGCGAGACTGTTCGCCGTATCCTGATTGAGAGAGTACAGGTCCTCTTACAAATATTTTCTTTTTCACGCTACCTCCAAGAAACGAATACCTTGATAGTTAGTTCTTGTATCCCAAGAGCCATTTTCTTCATGAACCTCGGTCATGATATCAACCCATTGCTTATTGAATGTTTCAAAGTTATAATTTTTCATGACATGTTCTCGGCCTTTGAGGCCCATTTCTTTCCGACCATCTTTACCAAGGGCCAACATTTTCTTGAGTGCATTTACTACTTGCGCTTCGCTTAACCGATCCTCGTAGATATAAGGAACGTCTTGCGACCCAATCACCGCCTTTGATTCTGGGATCAAAGCAATCCCTGTTGCATCACTGCCCAACACAACTTGTTCTTGAAGTCCACCAGTCATATTCGCTATGATAGGGGTTCCACACGACATCGACTCAAGGGTCGCAAGACCAAAGCCCTCTGCATCAGATATGTTGATCGTGCAATCAGCCATATTGTACAAAGCGGCGAGTTCACCCTGTCCAACTTTTTGAGTTGAAAATAAAACTTGTCTCTGAGTATTTAATTCTAGACGTTCAACGATATGAGCTAAATCTTGACCATGCCGATCTTTTGGATCAGTATGCATAATCAATTGCGCTTTATCATGTCCCACTTCGTCAAGGAATTTTTTGAACCAGAAAATCAAAGACCCAGATTGTTTTCTTCTTGCATTTCTATTATTCCAGAAAAATAAAACCTTATCTTGATCATCTTTATGAAAATTGTTTTTTCTCAGATCTTTGATTGTATCATCAGATAAAGGAGTAAAGATATCACTATTAACTGCATGTGGAACATAATCTAGTTGCACTTCAGGTGCAACTTCAGCCACAATGTCTCTTGTTACTTTTGAGATCGCACAAATCCTATCATTTGATATATAATACTTGCGATTAAACATTGGAGCGGGGAAATTGTCCCACACATGATAATAAACCATTGGAACTAATGGGCGAATTTCATTCTCAATATCCCATAGCCATCCATAGAAACGTGGATCAGTCATAAACCAAATAATATCAGGCTTTTCGGTTCTCAAAGCAGAACGGATCATATCCTGTGTTCCATAACCGTCTACAGGAATGATCCGCCATTCGTCTCCATAAGGGTCAATTCTAATGGGTCTATAATCACGATGTTTTATAGCACCACCAAGTGAAACGACCTCAAATTTACCGCTTTTCAGCAAAGCTTCACAAACATATTTGGTTTGCGTACCGACCCCCGATGGAGACAAAGGGTGATCGGAAAGAGTCAAAACTTTAATTTTTTTAGACATACTTATCCTTTTTTACTTATATTATAACACGATTGAATAAGTTTGTCAAGTATTTTTTTTATTTTTTTTGAATTTCTTTTTGGGAG